>MDTD01183177.1_pt1 | contig 34075 bp, 33 predicted proteins | sample 811221 | NCBI WGS metagenome assembly MDTD01 (sample SAMN05326646, study PRJNA326480) | marine metagenome | isolation source: seawater | place: Pacific Ocean: South West | collected 2011
GCGCGCCAAAATTTTTGCGCACAATTGTCAACAAAAAAAGACAAAATTGCCTATAAAATCAAAGTTTTTTCATGCAATAAGCTAACCGGACACTACTGACTATCGTAAGTTGTTTTAAAAACTGTTTGCAAATCCTTTCGTGATCTGATTTAATTTTTAATTTGAGTTTATTCAACATGCGGAGATCATGAGTATTTGAAGCCAGAAATAAATGGAACCGTAGTGATTGTGGGAAACTACGGTAGCGGTAAAAGTGAAACGGCTGTTAACTTAGCTATCACCGGAAAGGCTCAAGGCAAATCGGTAAAAATCACAGATTTAGATCTTGTCAATCCTTATTTCCGGTCCCGCGAAGCCAGAAAGCCACTTGAGAATATGGGGATTGAGGTCGTACTCCCGGATTCGAAGTACATGCACGCAGACCTACCGATTTTATCCCCCACTGTAGCCGGTATTATTCAAAACCCCGCAGATTTAACAATTCTGGATGCAGGTGGTGATGATGCCGGGGTGACTGTATTGGCAGCATTGGCTGACGTGCTGAAGGATAAACAAGTCCAGATGATCCAAGTTATCAATCCTATGCGTCCTTTTACGGAGGATCTAAACGGGTGCATTAAAATCATGCGTGAGATTGAAGCTTCTTCAAAGCTCAAAGTTACCGGCCTCGCCTCCAATGCGAACCTGATTGATGAAACCACACCTGAAATTATTTACCGGGGATATGATCTTGTACGAAAAGTGTCTGATGCCACCGGTGTTAAAGTTGAATTTATAACCGCGTCCACAGAGTTGTTGCCGAAATTGGATATGGACTGTATTGATTGTCCTGTCCTGCCTATTGACAGAAAGCTGGCACCGCCCTGGAGACGTATTTAACCAAATAGTTGTAGGAGTAATTGTAACAATGGCCCTGAAACATATCATTGAATCCGAACGGTGCAAGGGGTGCGGGCTCTGTATCAATGTCTGCCCTAAAAACGTTCTTGAAATTACGGATAAGGTCAATCCCAAAGGACATTTCCCCGCCTTCCAGGCAAGGCCGGAGGATTGTATTCACTGCACTCTGTGCTGTATCATGTGTCCAGACGTTGCCATCAGTATCGTTGAAACGGAAACCACGGAATAATTTTAAAATAGACCATACTCACAAGTGTAAGGATTATCATAATGGCCAAAGTGTTAATGAAAGGTAATGAAGCAATTGCTGAAGCTGCCATCAGGGCAGGCTGTACGAATTATTTTGCCTATCCCATAACCCCGCAGTCGGAGGTGGCGGAATATCTTGCCAAACGATTGCCGGAAGTGGATGGGGTGTTCCTGCAGGGAGAAAGTGAAGTGGCTGTGGGATACATGATCTTCGGTGCGGCCGGCGCCGGGGAACGGGTTATGACCACCTCTTCTTCCCCTGGGGTCAGTCTTATGAGTGAAGCATTGTCCTACATTGCAGCGGCTCAGTGCCCTGCGGTTTTTGTGAACATCGTTCGCGGAGGCCCAGGTCTTGGTGGGATTCTGCCGTCCCAGGGTGATTATTTTCAGGCGACCAAGGGCGGCGGACATGGGGATTATCATCTCCTGGTGCTGGCACCGGACGGGGTTCAGGAAGCGGTTGAGATGACCATGCAGGCCTTTACTCTGGCTGAAAAGTACAGAAATCCTGTGATGATTCTTGGTGATGGAATGATCGGGCAGATGATGGAACCTGTTGAGTTTCGGGATGATTTGAAGTCTGAGCCCAGCAACAAGGACGATTGGGCCACCAACGGGATGAGCACAAGGGGCTCCAAAAAACGGAACCTGGTGAAATCCCTTTTTCTGGATCCTGCGGAACTGAACAACAACAACCTGGTGCTCAAGGCCAAATACGACCAGATGAAACGGGAAGAAGTCCAGTTCGAAATTTACAATGACGACACGGATTATCAGGTGTTGATCACAAGCTACGGCACCATGAGCCGGGTCTGCCGGACTGCTATCGATATGCTTAAAGATGAAGGCATTGACGTAGCTATGTTCCGTCCCAAGACGCTCTTCCCTTTCCCCGAAAAAGCGGTATACGACGCAGCAGTTAAAGAGAGCTGCAAATCAGTCATCAGTATTGAGATGAGCATGGGACAGATGGTGGAGGATGTGGAACGTTGTGTTAAAGGACAGCGGCCCGTGGAATTTTACGGAGAATGCGGCGGAGAAATTCCCTCACCGGAAAAAATCATCGAAATTGTAAAAGGACTGATTTAGACGTCTAAATATTAGGAGATTAGTATGGGAAAAACATTTTCCAAGCCCAAAGCACTGAGTGATAATCATACCCACTACTGCCCTGGCTGTACCCATGGTATCGTCCACCGTCTGGTTGCAGAAGCCATTGATGAGCTTGGCGTTCAAGACAGAACCGTCGGCATTGCCCCTGTAGGCTGTGCTGTTATGGCATATAATTATTTTGACTGTGACTTCCAGGAAGCGGCCCACGGCCGGGCCCCTGCCATGGCCACCGGGATCAAGCGTGTTCGACCGGACCTCATCGTATTTACCTACCAGGGTGACGGAGACCTTGCCAGTATCGGCATGGGGGAAATCATGCATGCGGCCAACCGCGGTGAAAAATTTACAGTTATTTTTATTAATAACGCCATTTACGGGATGACAGGCGGCCAGATGGCGCCTACCACCATGCCAAACCAGCGAGCCACCACAGCACCGATGGGCCGCGATACAGCACAGACCGGCATGCCGCTGAGGATGTCCAATATATTAAGCCAGCTGGTAACACCAGCCTATGTCACCCGTCAGGCGGTTCTCAAACCTCAGCAGGTAAACAAGGCAAAAAAGGCCATCAAAAAGGCATTTGAATACCAGGTGGAGGGTCGCTGCTTCAGTTTTGTGGAGGTGATATCCACCTGCCCCACAAACTGGGGGATGACACCCCTGGAAGCCCTGAAATGGGCTGAGGATGAACTGCTGCCATATTATGAACTGGGTGACTACAAAACCCCTGAAGATTAGACCCCAACATTCGGAGCTTTTTTATGCAGACAGAAATAAAATTTGCAGGATTCGGCGGCCAGGGCATTCTCCTTAGCGCAAAGCTGCTGGCATACGCAGCCATGAAGCAGGGAGCAGAAGTTGCCTGGATTCCTTCCTACGGACCAGAGATGCGTGGGGGAACCGCGTATTGCACCGTCGTTATCAGCGATAAATATATCGGATCACCCATCATCAAAAACCCTACCCACCTGGTGGCCATGAACCGCCCCTCTCTTGAGAAATTTGCAGGAGACGTGAAGCCTGGGGGAATTGTTTTCATTAATTCATCACTAATCCCCGTCAGAAGCGAGCGGGAAGACATCATGGAATTGGTGGTTCCGGTGAATGATATTGCCATTGAAGCAGGTTCCGTCAGGGCCGCGAATATTGTTGCCCTGGCAGCCTTTGCAGCTAAGAGCGGCCTGGTGGACCTTGACCTTTTAAAAAAATGTATCAAAGAAGAGTTTGCAGCCAAGGCTAAAATCATCCCCATGAATATGACTGCCTTTGATGCGGGGGTTAAAGCTGCCCAGGAAAGCTAACAGATCGATATAAAAAAGCGGTCATTTGTATCCAGACTGAATAAACAAGGGGGACAAAAAGATGATCAGACGTGAAATATCGCTATTTCTAAAGAATGTGCCCGGAGAACTTGGTAACCTGGCCACCCTGATGGCTGAGGCGCAGATCAATATTGACGCTATCACCATTCAGGATGCGTCTGCCTATGTTCAAAATCTGTTTGAAGCCCGGGGAAAATCACTAAAGCGATTGGCATCGTCCGCCAGTTATTCATCAATGCGGCGGGACTCCGCCGAATTTGCCCTGATCCGCCTGTTGCCCGATGATCCGGACAAAGCGATTGCTCTTCTGAGAGAAAAGGATTATCTTTTTGATTCCAAAGAAGTGGTTGCCATTGATCTGACCAACAAACCTGGTGAGTTAGCAAGAATGACAAAAAAACTGGGAGAGGAAGAGATCAATATCAACTACGTGTATGGATCGGTTACAACGGGTGACGGCAAATGCCTGTTTGTCTTCTGCCCTGAAGATGTCGCTTTTGCCGACTCGATTTTCGAGGGCGGCAACTACTGATTTTTTCATAGGGTTATTTTGAAACCAGGGCAACAGGATTTTCCTGTTGCCCTGGTTTTTTTATTTTCAAGGCAAACGGTTTGCCCTGACAAATTATTGTTTAATGACCGTTTTATTTCATGTATGATGACCCGGAATTGAATAAACAGATTCAATAATAAAACAGGTGCCAACTGATGCAATTGTCCCCCCAAGAAGCGATGGTCAAAGGTTCTACTATAAAACATCTATGTGTTTTAGGCCTCCTCATTTTTTTAATGAACCGTTTTTTTGTCTACGATAAAGGCGGGTCACCGTCCCAACAGATCAGATGGACTGTTTTTACCGGAGACTTTCAGGGAAGCTGGGTGGCAGATATTGGTGCCTATTACCTTATTGATTCGGACTTTTGCCCCTGCCAAACAGGTACAACCAATGAAAGAAAAGATAGTGTTTCTCTTGAAATCACCACTTAAAAAGCACATGAACCTGACCGCTGTTTTCCTGACTGATATTCTCCTGGTCTGTATCTCATGGTTCGTCTCATTCTCACTCAGATTTAATTTTGATATCCCTGCATCTTTCATGGCCTCCGGTATGGGGCTTTTGCCTGCGGTGGTTCTGATTAAAATTGTTGTCTTCTATTTTTTTCATGTATACCGCGGAATGTGGCGGTATACGAGCCTGACAGACCTTATAAACATTGTAAAGGCAGCGGTTTTCAGTACCCTGCTCCTCATTTTTACCGTGCTTCTATTCAACCGGTTCCAGGGGTTTTCAAGGTCCATTTTTATTATTGACGGCACAATGACCATACTTTTGATATCCGGTTCCCGGATACTCCTGAGGTTGTTCTTTGAACTCAAGTCCGGTGATAATGCAGGGAAAACCCTTATCAACCAGATCTTCGGCATGCAGATGCGGCCTGCGGATGCCATTAATCTGATAATCGTCGGAGCGGGAAACGCAGGTGAGAAAATATGCAGAGAAATCAGGGAAAACACAGGGTTAAAATATTTTATAGAAGGATTTGTGGACGACGACCCTGCCAAACTGGGCAAACGGATTCATGGCATACCTGTGGTGGGCAGGATTAAAGACCTACCCACACTAGCCCCGAAAATGAACGCCGGGGAAATTCTGATTGCCTCACCGTCGGCGTCTGCGGCACAGATGAGGAGAATCGTCGATCACTGCAAACAAACCGGCCTTGCGTTTAAAACACTGCCCAGCCTCGGTGAATTGATCAATGGTAAAATCACTGTGAAGGCCATTCGGGATGTCGCCTACCGGGACCTTCTGGGCCGGGAAGTGGTAACGCTGGAAAAAGATAAGATCGGTAAATATCTTGAACGCTCCTGTGTGCTCATAACCGGTGCCGGCGGGTCCATCGGATCCGAATTGTGCCGCCAGGTCTGCCGGTTCAAGCCCAGGCAGATTCTGTTGTTTGACCAGGCGGAGAGTCCGCTCTATGATATCGATCTGGAGTTGCGGCAAAATTTCCCTTATGTGGATACCATTCCAATTTTAGGCGACATACGCAACCGGTCCCGGCTTGATAAAATCTTTGCGTACTTCAAACCCCAGACCATTTTTCATGCTGCCGCATACAAGCATGTGCCCATGCTTGAGCTACAACCCTGGGAAGCGGTACTAAACAATATCCACGGATCCAGGAATGTTATTAATGCGGCTGTCCGCTTCGGCGCCCAGCGATTTGTTCTCGTATCCACAGACAAAGCTGTCCGTCCAACCAATGTTATGGGAACCACCAAGCGTGTAGTAGAACTGATCGCCCAGGCCCGCTCCTGTGATGACCGGGTCAACACCAAATTTATCACCGTCAGATTCGGCAACGTCGTCGGCAGTGTCGGCAGTGTGATCCCTCTGTTTAGGAAGCAGATCGCCCGGGGTGGACCCGTTACCGTCACCCATCCTGAAGTCACCCGTTTTTTCATGACTATCCCTGAGGCCAGCCAATTGATACTCCAGGCCGGGGCCATGGGCAACGGAGGAGAAATATACATCCTTGAGATGGGAGAACCGGTTAAAATAGCAAATATGGCCAAAGATCTGATCCGCATGTCAGGCTTTGAACCTGGAAAAGACATACAACTAAAGTATATTGGTCTGCGTCCGGGTGAAAAACTATACGAGGAACTGATCACCGAAGGTGAGAATATCATCCACACAACACATCAAAAAATCCTGGTATTGACAGGACAATCCTGCGATCTTGACAGATTAAACGGAAATATTGACACCCTCATTGAATCCGCCAAAACGCACAACGCAACAAAAATAAAACGCCTGTTAGAACAATTGGTGCCGGAATATTCGCCTGGGCCGGGTGCAAGCTTACCCGACAAATAAACCGTGATGAACAGATACCCGTAAACAGGGAAAAAGGCCGAATGGAACACGGACCCACTAGCGTTCGTTCAATACAATAATTGACATAAACGCCCTAAAGTTGTATTCATTTCATCTTGATGCTTGCCTATATAAAACAATTTTGACACAACCACGAGCCCCAAGGCAGATAAGATATGCCCGGAATCATACAGGATAGAAAAATAAAAGCCGCACTGATCGGTTGCGGACGCATTTCAGAGAAACATATCAATGCTATCAACACCCATGCCCGAGACCTTGAACTTGTGGCGTTGTGCGATTCGGACCAGGATATCCTTGCCCGGCTGAAACAAACTTTCCATGTCCCTGTTTTTCAGAACTACCACAAGTTGCTGGAAACGTCTGATGCGGACATGGTAATTCTGTGCACGCCCAGCGGCATGCATCCCCTTCAGACCATTGCCGCAGCCAGGGCCGGCAAACATGTGATGACGGAAAAACCCATGGCCACCCGCTGGAAAGACGGATTAAAGATGGTCTCGGAGTGCGATAAGGCGGGGGTCCGGCTTTTTGTCATCAAGCAAAACAGAAGAAATGCCACCCTCCAGATACTGAAGCGGGCCGTGTCGGAAAAACGGTTTGGCCGGATTTACATGGTGCATCTGAACGTATTCTGGACCAGGCCGCAGTCCTATTATGATCAAGCCGGATGGCGCGGCACCTGGGAGTTGGACGGCGGAGCCTTCATGAACCAGGCCTCCCACTATGTGGACCTTCTTGAATGGCTTATCGGCCCCATTGCCGATGTACAGGCCATGACAGGCACCCTGGCCAGAGATATTGAAGTGGAAGACACAGGGGTGTTGAATGTCCGTTGGCGCAACGGCGCCTTGGGCTCGATGGCAGTAACCATGCTGACCTACCCGAAGAATTATGAAGGCTCCATCACCATTATCGGAGAAAAAGGAACGGCCAGAATCGGCGGCATGGCTGTCAATGAAATTCTGACCTGGGACTTTGAAGATACAAAAGACTACGACAAGGACGTCACGTCGGCCAACTATGAAACCACCTCAGTATACGGATTCGGCCATCCTCTGTACTATAAAAACGTGATTGATGTGCTCAGGGGTATTGCAACACCTGACACGGACGGCAGAGAGGGGCTCAAAAGCCTTGAAGTCCTCATTGCCGCCTACCTGTCTGCCAGAGACGGCAAGACAGTCTCCCTGCCTTTGGAGTATTGATGACAGAGTATTCAACACACGATACCGCCATTGTTGACCCGGGAGCTATAATCGGAGATGGCACCCGGATCTGGCATTGGGCCCATATCTGTTCAGGCGCCCGCATCGGGGCAAACTGCTCTCTGGGCCAGAACGTATTTGTGGGAAACGCTGTGACCATCGGCAACAATGTTAAAATCCAGAACAATGTCTCTGTTTACGATAACGTCACTCTGGAAGATGATGTTTTCTGCGGCCCGAGTATGGTGTTCACCAATGTCTATAATCCCAGGTCTGCCATCACCAGAAAATCAGAGTATAAAAAAACCCATGTCCGCCGGGGGGCCACTCTGGGTGCCAATTGCACAATTGTCTGCGGCAATACAATCGGTGCATACGCCTTTATCGGGGCCGGGGCCGTTGTGGTGAAAGATGTTCCCGACTTTGCTCTGATGGTGGGCGTTCCCGCACGTCAGGCGGGCTGGATGAGCCGGTTCGGAGAACAGTTGCCGCTCCCCCGGACGGGTGAGGGGCATGCGGTCTGTCCGCACACTGGAGACCGGTACCACGTGTATGACGGCATTTGCCGCTTGTCAGATGAAGGAAATGAACTTGGCTGAGAATAACATCCCTTTTATAGATCTTGCATCCCAACAAAAACAACTTCTGCCACAGATTGAAACCAATATTAAGAAGGTACTTTGCCACGGCCGCTATATCATGGGACCGGAGGTGGCAGAACTGGAAGAACGTCTTGCGGCATTTGCAGGGACCAAACACTGCATCGGAATGGGCAGCGGCACTGATGCATTGATGGCTGCATTGATGGCCCTGGGAGTAGGCAGAGGCGACGAGGTCATCACCACCCCGTTTTCCTTCATTGCCACAGCCGAGGTGATCTCTCTTTTGGGGGCCAAACCCGTGTTTGTAGATGTTAACCCACATACCTGCAACCTGGATCCGGATCTTATCCGGGATGCGGTGACCCCAAAAACCCGTGCGATTATGCCGGTGAGCCTTTACGGGCAGTGTGCGGATTTTGACCGGATCAACGCTGTGGCAGACCGTCACGGTATTCCGGTGATTGAAGATGGGGCACAGTCTTTCGGAGCCACTTATAAAAGCAGGCGATCCTGCAGTCTTTCCACCATCGGGTGCACCTCATTTTTTCCTTCCAAGCCCTTGGGCGGTTATGGCGACGGCGGTGCCTGCTTCACCGATGACGATACACTTGCCAAGGCAATGAAAGAAATACGGGTACACGGCCAGGACAGGCGGTACCACCACCCGAGAATCGGGTTTAATGGGCGTCTTGATACCATTCAGGCAGCTGTTTTGCTGGCCAAACTCGACAATTTTGAAGATGAAGTGATCAAACGGTCTGATATCGGGCGCCGGTACAGCGATCAGATCCAGGGAATCCAAGGGATCGTCCCTCCGGTTATCGAGGACTGGAATACATCGGTCTATGCCCAGTACACCATCCAGGCAGATAACCGTGAAAGCATCCTGGCATACCTGGGTCAAAACGGTGTGCCCACGGCAATTCACTATCCTGTTCCGCTGCACCTGCAGCCGGCGTTCGAAGGCAGGCGTTATGAGCTGGCGGTATCCGAATCCCTGGCCAAGCGTGTTATCAGCCTGCCCATGCATCCCTTTCTTGGGGCCGACACACAAACACACATCGTGAGTATATTGAAAGCCGCTGTATCCTGATGAGCAGACCGTCTCAATCCATCGGCAGTCGCATCCGGAAATTCCCCTTTCCGGCGGTCCCAGAGGTGTCGCCCCTTTTAGACTGGGCCATCAGTCTGGTATTTCTACTGCTGCCCGTAGGCACCTCTCCGTCCCTGATTGCTGTGGGACTCTGCGGTGCCGTATGGATTGCCAACATCAGAAAACGCGGTGAGATCCAGCCTGTTCCCAAGTATATCTGGCTGCCTGCGGCCCTGTTTGTATTATTACCGTGGACAGGCCTTTTACATTCCCTTGAGCCGGATCTCGGGACGGATTATGCAATGAAAACCAAATACTGGCTGCTCTTTATTGTCATGGCCTTCAGCAGCATCGAAAATAAAGCCGTACCGATTTTTTTAAAGGCGCTGTGGCTGAGCCTTACCCTGGGCGCTCTGCTGGCCGCCCTGCAGGTATCCGGCCTGGTTCCTTTGATTAACAAAGGACACGCCGGATTTGGCACTGTGCATACCCAGCTTGCCATCTACCTAGTCATCGGCATACTGATGGCGGCATTCTATTTTGAGCGCATTGAAAGCCCCGGTAAAAAGGTGGTTCTGCTTTTGATGATCGGCCTGTTTGTGTTCCACCTGGCTGTGCTGCGGGGCCGGGGCGGCTATCTCCTGCTCATCCTGGTATCGCCTTTGGTTGCAGGCAAACTGATGTACAGATTTTCCGTGGTTGTCAAAGCCTGTGCCATATCAGTATTTCTTCTCATCTTCCTCTTGTCTCCGGTCTTCCAGGCCAGGGTGTCTGAAACCGTTGACATGATCCGAAGTGATAAGATAACAGCCTCCTTTACTGTCCCGGATAAAGAATTTCCCCGTCCTTTTATGCTTGCTCAGGCCTGGGAAGTCTTTCTTGAGCATCCCCTGACCGGCGCCGGTACAGGCAGCCTGTATGCATTGACAAAAGATAAAGGGCTTGGGGTTGAACATCCCCACAACAATATTCTATATATGGGGGCAAGCTTCGGCATTGCCGGGATTATATCCCTGCTCTGGCTGTTTGGCACCATGGTGACTGTCGCCTGGAAGAATAGGCATACCCCTCTGGGGTATTTTGTTTTCAGTTCCGGTCTGGTCCTATTCATTGGCGGACTGTTTGATACCCTGGTTCTAAACACGGGCACCTTATTGATGCTGGTATTCAGTTACGGACTGCTCTGCCGGATAAACACGAAATCAAATACCTTAAAACTTGAAGGTAACCTATGAACAAATTAGAGAATGCACGTGTTCTTGTCATCGGAGGCGCCGGTTTCATCGGTGGTTTCGTGGTCAAGGAGCTTTTAAAAGAACCGGTCAAGGAAGTGATCATCTATGACAACTTCACCCGGGGGAAAATGGCCAATATTGACACTTCCCTGAAAGACAGCAGATGCACCATTTTTCCTTTGGGAGGAGACATCCGGGAAACGGATATTCTGGATAAAGCCATGACAGGAGTGGATTACGTATTCCACCTGGCAGCCATGTGGCTGTTGCACTGCAAGGATTTTCCAAGAACCGCCTTTGATGTCAACATTGCAGGAACATTCAACGTGTTTGAGGCCTGTGTCAAACACAATGTCAAAAAACTGGTATATTCCTCCTCAGCATCCGTATACGGAGATGCCGTCCAGGTCCCCATGACCGAAGACCACCCCTTCAACAATAAAAATTTTTACGGTGCCACAAAAATTGCCGGGGAAGCCATGGCCACGGCATACAATGACAGATATGGCCTGAGTATTGTCGGGTTGCGGTATATGAACGTATACGGTCCCGGACAGGACCAACATGCCGTATACAGCGGAGTGGTGCCTATCATGCTCAACAAAATCGACCGGAACGAACAACCCCAGATCAACGGAGACGGATCCCAGGCCTACGATTTTATCTATGTGGAAGACACTGCCAGGGCCAATATTGCGGCTGTAAAATCGGACATCACCCTGGGATATTACAACGTAGGCACCCAGGTGCAGACCTCCATCAAAACCCTGTGCGACACCATACTCAGACTCAAGGATTCAAACCTTGAAGTGATTTACAAACCTTACAGCGAAGATGATGCACGGCAGTTTGTCCAGAACCGCATCGGCTCCCGGGAAAAGGCTGAAAAAGAGCTGGGCTTCAGATACACCTATACACTGGAACAGGGACTTGAGAAGCTGATCCGGTGGAGAACGGACAACGGGATCAGAGGATAGACCCAATGAAAATTCCATTGATCAAACCGTATATTACCCAGGCGGTAAAAGACAAGGTCTGCCAGGTTCTGGACAGCGGCTACCTCACCGAAGGACCTGTAACAAAAGCCTTTGAACAATCGGTCAAAGACTATATCGGCTGTGGCCATGTGATTGCGGTGACCAACTGCACCAATGGACTTGAACTGGCGTTAAGGGCCCTGAACATCGGTCCGGGGGATGAAGTGATCATTCCGGACTACACCTACCCTGCCACCGGATCGGCCGTTGAGATTGCCGGAGCCAAAATCAGCATCGTTGATGTTTCCTCCAGCAGCATGCTCATAGACTACGATGCCCTGGAAGCCGCTGTCACCCCACAAACCAAAGCGGTAATGCCTGTCTCTATCTTCGGCAATCCCCTATACTGGGACCGGCTGAACCAGATCAAGCAAAAGCATAACCTTTACATGATCGAAGATGCGGCCTGTTCTTTGGGGGCCTCATACAAAGACGGCAAGGTGGGCACTCAGGCGGACATATCCGTCTTCAGTCTGCATCCCAGAAAATTCATCACCACCGGAGAAGGCGGACTTGTCACAACGGACAACGATGAATGGGCAGACTGGATGATCTCCTACAAGCATTTTGGCATGGGGGTTTGTGATACCCGTTTGAGTACAAGCTTTGAGCGCATCGGCACCAATTACAAACTGAGTAACCTTGCCAGCGCTGTGGGGTTGGCCCAGATGGATCAGGTTGATACGCTTTTACAACGCCGGCAGACATTGGCGCACCGCTACTACGACAGGTTCGCATCTGTTCCCGGAATTGAAATTCCCCAAATAACCGCCGGGGCACGCCATTCATTCCAGTCCTGCTGCATCTTTGTCAAAAACAGGGACGCGTTGATGGCCAGCCTTGCCGCCAAAGGGATTCAGACCCAGATCGGCACCTATTCCCTACACATGCACAACGCGTTTGCCAGGAATCCGAATTGCAGTATCTCCGGCCCCATGACAGGCAGCCGCTATGCCTTTGACCATTGCCTTACCCTGCCCCTGTACCACGACATGACCGAGGAAGAGCAAGATTTTGTTATCACGGAAGTTTCGCGTCATTCATGATATTTCACCTGACATCACCGGTGAATGCATCAGACATTGCCGGCCTGTTATGCCAACCATTTTTACCGGATGACTTCCCAATTAAACGGGTTACGGCATTTGCAGACCTCAGGTCGTCAGCCCTTTCATTTGCGCCCCACTGCAATTTCCAGCCGCCAAAGAACTCCCTTGTTATTACCTCCGGGCCCTGTGAATATGCTGGCAACACACTCCTGAGTGCAAATCCGCGTCTGGACTTCATTCGGGTGCTTCATTGGCTGAAAATGAATGATCTGCTGCCCCCTTGCGGGCCGGGGCACATAGATGCCAGTGCGGAGATCCATCCCTCTGCCATAATTGAGGCGGGTGCCACCATCGGAAAGGAATGCCGAATCGGTGCACACAGCCACATCAGAAGCTGGGTTGTTCTGGGCCATCATGTGACCGTGGGCAGCCAGGTGTCTCTGGGGCATGACGGGTTCGGGTTTGAACGGGAACCAAATGGAACCCCCGTCCGTTTTCCCCATCTTGGCAGGGTTATTATCGGCGATCATGTGGAAATTGGCAATCTCTGTGCCATATCCCGGGGCAACCTTGCGAATACGGAAATCCAGGACCACGTAAAAATTGACGATCAGGCCTATATTGCCCATAATGCAATGGTCTGTGAACAGGCGATGCTCATGTCGGGGGTTCGCCTCAACGGAAGGACACGCATCGGAAAAGGCTGCTGGATCGGCACCGGTGCAATGATCAAAGAGGGACAAACCGTTGGCGACCATGCCGTTGTCGGTATGGGCAGCGTTGTCCTGGACCATGTGGCACCGGACACAACCGTGGCCGGGAACCCTGCCAGAAAAATAGGATAGATCATCCATGTGCGGAATAACAGGCATATTCAACCTGAACGGCGCACCGGTATCCCCGGTCTCACTGAGGCGTATGACAGACGCCATTGCCCATCGCGGCCCTGACGGAGAGGGTTTTTTCACCGACAGTTTCATCGGACTGGGCCACCGGCGGTTGTCGATTATTGACCTGTCTCCGGCTGGACACCAGCCCATGCTTTCCCCCGATCAAATGGTTGCCCTTTCCTATAACGGCGAGATTTATAATTTTCAGGAAATCCGTCTGGAACTGGAGGCCCTGGGCTACCAGTTCAGGTCCAGGACGGACTCCGAGGTGGTTCTCAATGCCTGGGTGGAATGGGGGCAATCCTGTATCCATAAATTCAACGGCATGTTCGCCTTTGCCGTCTGGGACAAACGCGACCAGTCACTTTATCTGGTCAGGGACAGGTACGGCATCAAACCCCTTTACTACGGGATGTGGGATTCGATTTTTCTGTTCGGCTCGGAGCAAAAAGCCATTCTCGCCCATCCGGATGCACGCAAAACACTGGATAAAGAGGTCCTGTTCGAATATTTTACATTCCAGAACATATTTACGGACCGCACCTTTTTAAAACAGATAAAACTGCTGCCACCGGCCAGCATCGCCCGTATCAAGTTGGGGGAAACCAGCACACCCAAAATACATCATTACTGGGATTACAACTTTTGTGAACCTAAATCCCCGGAGCGTCCGGAAGCCTACCTTGAAGAACTGGACCGATTGATCCGCCAGGCGGTGAACCGGCAATTGGTCACAGATGTTGAATTGGGGGCCTATCTGTCCGGCGGTATGGACTCCGGTACCCTCACAGCCCTGGCAGCTAAGGAGCTGCCCTACATCAAAACCTTCACCTGCGGCTTTGATCTGAGTTCCGCCTCCGGCATCGAACTGGCCTTTGACGAAAGGGTGAAGGCGGAGGCCATGTCCGCCAGGTTCAAAACAGAACACTATGAGATGATTCTCAAAGCCGGGGATATGGAACGTATTCTTCCTAGGCTTGCCTCCCACCTGGAAGAGCCCAGGGTCGGACAGAGTTATCCCAACTTTTATGCGGCGCAACTTGCCAGCAAATTCGTGAAAGTCGTTCTTAGCGGAGCCGGGGGGGACGAATTGTTCGGCGGATACCCCTGGCGGTACTACAGGGCTGCCGTCTGCGATGACTTTGAAGACTATATTGACCAGTATTACGTCTTCTGGCAGAGATTGATTCCCAACAGGGATATCAAGCAGGTATTTGCCCCCATTTGGAAAGACGTTGATTCGGTGTGGACCCGGGACATTTTTAAAGACGTTTTCAGGACCCATCGTTCAAAACCGGAGCGCCCGGAAGACTATATCAACCATTCCCTCTATTTTGAGGCAAAAACATTCCTGCACGGCTTGTTTGTTGTTGAGGACAAGCTTAGTATGGCCCATAGCCTCGAAACCCGGGTCCCGTTTATGGACAATGATCTGGTAGATTTCGCCATGCAGTGCCCTGTGGCATTGAAGCTGAACAATCTCAAAGACGTTATCCGGCTGAACGAGAATGACCCCGGCAGAAAACAGGAAACCTACTTCCAGAAAACCAAGGACGGCAAACAGATCCTGCGCAAGGTCACAGAGTCTTATATCCCCGAAGACATCACCAATGCGGTAAAACAGGGATTTTCCGCCCCAGATGCCAGTTGGTTCAGGGGGGACAGCATTGATTTTGTCAAAAAGCGGCTGCTCAATACGAACGCCATGTTGTACAATTACCTGGACCGCAAAAAGATCCATGAGATGATCAACGAACACCTATCCGGCAAAAAGAACCGACGGCTGCTGATCTGGTCTCTGCTAAATGTAGAAGAACTATTGGAGGAGTATAATCTTTGACCCATCTTACGGCCCCTGTAAAACACCTGCTTTTCAATGCGGTCAAAAAGCTGGATTTAAATCTGGCGGACAAAACAGTTCTGACTGAAGCAGCATCGGGCCATTTTGCTTATACCCCCTTGATTGCATGCCTGGCAGGTGCTCGAAAAGTAATCGCATTTGGCAAGGATACCCGATACGGATCATTCAACAGCGTGTGCGGGAGGTTACGAGATCTTTCAAAGGCACTGGGATGTTCAGACCGGTTAATGGTAACAGACACCCTGCCTGACGCCATAATGGGTTCAGCCGACATCATAACCAACTCAGGCATGCTCCGCCCCATTGACCGGCGATTCATATCCTGTTTATCCTCGAAAGCGGTTATTTCCCTGATGTACGAACCATGGGAATTGAGACATTCAGATATTGACATTTCTGCGGCAAAGGCCATGAATATCCCCGTCATCGGCGTCAATGAAGAGGATGACCGCATCCGGATTTTAGATTACCTGCCCCTGCTTGCCCAACAGCAACTTACGTCTTCCGGCGCATCTGCCAGAGGGGAAAGAATTGCTGTCATCGGAAATGACCTGTTTGCCGAAAAAATATACCACGGACTGTCCTCCCACCATCATGTGACGCTGTTCAGTCTCACCCAAGCTGAAGACCTGCTGGATGCTGCAGTTGACATTAACATCATCGTGCTGGCCCAACACCATGAAAAAAACAGGCACTTCCTGAATACCGACCTGCTGAACCGCCTTGCACCCCATAGTGGGCGACTTAAAGTCCTACAGATTGCGGGGGGGCTGATTGATGTTGAACATGCCGGACACATGGGATTTAGTGTATTTCCCCAAAGACAGGTTGCCCCTGGCGTAATGGGCTGGACCCTTGCGGAACTAGGGCCTCAGCCTGTAATAGATCTCAACGCCGCCGGAATTAAAGCCGGTGCGGTTGTCCATGACGTGTTCGCAGGCCTGTCTGATGCCGACCAGGCCGTTCGTGAGGCCCTGGTATCTGATCCGCTGCTAAAGTGGCTTTAATAGGAGAAAAAAATGGATGAACGCAAAGACAGGCAGGGACAATTCAGCATTGATGAAAACTTTGAGCAGATGCTGATGCAGATGAATAAGGCCCTGCTGCCCGTTGAAGACCGTCTATTACCTCAATTGGAAGGCACTGAGCTGCCGCCAGTGGTTTTCTTCTGTTATGCGCCACGGACAGGATCGAGTATGATATCCCAGTATCTGGCGAGAACAGGGGCATTTTCCTATGTGTCAAATATCACCGCCCGATTTTGGGAAGCGCCATACATGGCATTACGACTTGAACAACAGCTCAACCTGAGAGATCCGGAAAATTATGCGGATAAACCAATTAAAAGCAAATTCGGTGTCACATCCCTGCCGGCAGATCCCCATGAGTTTGGTTTTTTCTGGCGAAAGATACTCACCACAGGAGCTCACGACAGGGTGGAGCCGGAACTTGCGAATCCGGACACGGCCAGTTACCTGAAAAGAAAAATCAATGCCATGCGGTCTGTTTTTGATAAACCATTTTTTTTCAAAAACGGACTGGCCGGTTACAACAGCCGCTATTTAAAATCCGTTTTTCCAGACGCCCGATTTATCGTTATCACCCGGCATCCGTTTTTCATCGCCCAGTCCCTGTATCTGGCCAGAAAAACCCTGTACAAAGACACATCCCATTGGTGCTCTTTAAGGCCGGCAGCTTTAACGGATATCATATCCGGGGCAGAAAACGAATTTGATGAAATCGCCCTGCAGATCAAGCATATTTACAAGGACATATACGCAGACCTGGCGCAAACCGATTTCTGTCTGACAAACTATGAGGCATTTTGTGAGGCGCCCAAATCCGAGGTTGAAAACATTATGAATTACACCGGGGCAGATAAAAACATGGTGAATTGGAATAAACTCCCCGACCAATTAAAATGCAGCAACGTGGTCAAGGTGTCCCCCCGGGTAAATGCCAACCTGACCGCTGCCATTGAAAATCATAACCTGAAAAACCTGATTTCCCGAACACAGGCTTAAAAAATGTCACCAACCCTTTCCATTGTCTTCATATTTGCTGTTTTTGCAACCTTCATCCTCAGGTTGTTGTTTCAGACATCCTCCGGTTCAGATGCCCCTGTGCATGTCTGGCGAATTTTAAGTCAGCGGCCACATTCTTGGATTTCACATGAGATTTCCGATGCAGTTGTCGGCAAAAACCAGGCATATCCCAAATTTATCCACTTTCTAATTTCACGGTTTCCGGAAAAATACTGGGGGGTTACCGGAAATCTCCTGAATAGCGGTTTGGACTATTTGATTGCCGTAATTGCATTCTGGAGCAGCAGCATACTGGTCCAGCAGGCTCTTTCTGACGGTGTTCTTCTGACTCCGGAATTGGCAGATTGCCTTCCCTTCATATCCGTGGTTTTATTCTTAACCGCACCGGTCCTCCTTCCCATTGATGCCAGAATGAAAGGGATTAACGGCCGGGTACCGGGCATGTTCTTTATCTCAATTTATCTGGTTTGCCTTTACAACCTGATGCATCACTCCGCACTTGCCTGGAGTATTCCCTGCATGGCGGCAGCTTATTTTGCAATTGCCACATCACAGTTCGCGCTGCAGGTTTTTTTACTGTTCTCCGCATTCCAATGCATTTGGCTTTGGAGTGCATGGCCGCTGGTGGCAGCATCTGCAGCAATTCTGATAAACCTTTTTTTAGGACGCTACAGTATCCTGCCGAACATTAAATTCTGGTGGATTCATAAGCTATGGTACTATAAAAGTCGTCACAACGTCGAATTTATCTCTTCACGAAACCGGTTTAAAGATCTTCTTTCTTTACCCAAACTTTTGTTTACTGATTTCAAGCGATTCATGTTTATCGTTTTTTTCACCCAGAGCCTGACACTTCTTCTGATAAACGGACTGCCTGTCTTGTTTCTGCTTTTCATATTTACCGGTGCGGAACCGTCCCCCCTGTTTAAAACACCGTTCTACGATTTCTGGTTCGGTGTGGTCTTGGCCGGAATCAGCGCCTTCGTGCTGACCCTCAAAGGGCCTTTAAAAGTCATAGGGGAAGCGGAAAGATATCTTGAATACAGTTTTCTGGGTGTGGCCATGCTGCTTCCGGTCACTTCAGGAATATTGCTCACAGATGCGATACCCATCTTGGCAATACTGATACTCTACCAGGTGACAATCGTATTGTTGAACCTGTTGATCTCAACAGATCCACGCAAATTATTTGGCGGAAAACTCGGATTGCCCCCCTACACAGAAGCTGCGGCCAATTTTCTCATGAAGGAGGGCAACTGCGGAAAGATCTGTGTCATCCCGGTTAAAAGCGCCATGGCACTTGGGTACATCCTCAGGAATAACAAGACAGATTTTAAACTTTACTATCGCCACATGAATGATAATTCCTGGCACTTTTCATATATGATCAAAGATTTGGGTGGAGAACTTACCGCCACCGACGGATTGCGCTGGAAAAAAGGTAAGCGCGTCCCCTCTTCTGAAATATTCAATAGAACCGCTTCTGATCTGGTGGCAGAATACGGTTTCAATTATTTCATCATTGAAAAGAAATATCTTGACCGCTTGTCCGAAGGGTGGATCAGGGACCTTGGTACCTGTACCAAAATGGTATTTGACCACGATGAATGTGCTGTGTACAAGGTCTTGGGGAATTCATGAAAAAGGTATTAATTATTGGAAGCCTTGCTGAATCCTTGATCAATTTCAGAGGAGATCTCATTGCAGCACTTGTCCGAAAAAAGTTTAAAGTCATCGCCTGCGCCCCGGATGCCTCTGAGACCATACAACGGCAGCTCAATGAAATAGGCGCCCGGTATTGCGATCTTAATATGAAACGGACAAGCCTAAATCCGCTCACCGACCTTCTTGCCATTTTCGACCTTTTCATCACATGTCTGAAACACAAACCGGATATCGTAATCGGCTATACCATAAAACCGGTTTTATACGGCTCCTTGGCAGCATGGATGGCAGGCGTTCCCAATATCTATACACTGATTACGGGATTGGGCTATTTGTTTACAGGCAAGACCAGACAAAAGAGCCTGCTGGGAAGAGCTTTGAAAATTTTATACCGTTTTATCCTCAAAAAGAATAACCTGGTATTTTTTCAAAATCCGGATGACCGTAGCTTCTTTCTGACATCTGGATTTATCGAAAGTCATGAATCCACAGCCTTGGTAAATGGGTCGGGAATCAATTTGAAACGTTTTCCGGTACAGCCGCTTCCTGAAAAACCTGCGTTTCTGATGATCGCCCGCCTGATCAGGGACAAAGGAATCCATGAGTATATATCTGCAGCAAAGCAATTAAAAGAAAAATACCCTGATACCCGCTTCTCTTTAGTTGGCTGGAGAGACCAAAACCCGGCAAGCATCACCGAGCAGGAATTAAAGGCCCTAAAAACGTCAAAGACCGTCACCTATCTGGGAAAACTGGAAGATGTTCGGCCTGCGATTGCCCAGTCCAGTGTTTATGTACTGCCCTCTTACCGGGAAGGCACTCCCAGAACAGTGCTTGAGGCCATGGCCATGGGACGGGCCGTCATCACAACGGATGTTCCCGGATGCCGGGAGACGGTGGTTCATGGCAGAAACGGTGTCCTTGTCCCGCATAAGGATGCACCTGCGCTGGCAAAAGCAATGGAAGACATCGTATTACACCCGGAAAAAATCCATAAAATGGGAAAACAAAGCAGAACAATCGCTGAACAGAAGTATGATGTCAACAAGGTAAACAACGCGATCATAACCCATATTTTGAAAACACTGAAACAACCGCTGAATTGACAGATGAACCGGGTTGAAATACGGTATATTGAGGAGCCGCACAACAATGGGAAATGCCAAAAATATATTTGATATCTGCACAGCTTCGATTCTCCTGGTATTAACGTTTCCGCTGTTATGTGTCATTGCTTTATTCATAAAAAGAGAATTCGGGACACCTGTCATCTTTTGTCAGGAAAGACCGGGGTTGAACGCACAGCCGTTCACCCTGTATAAATTCAGAACCATGAAAGAAAAAAATGATGCAAAAGGGCTCCCCTTGCCGGACCAAGAAAGGCTGACGCCATTTGGCCGGTTTCTACGCTCCACCTCCATGGACGAACTGCCGGAACTGGTTAATGTCATCAAGGGCGAAATGAGCATCGTCGGCCCCAGACCCCTCTTGACGGCTTATCTTGACCGGTATACGCCGGCCCAGGCACGGCGGCACAACGTAAAACCCGGAATTACAGGACTGGCCCAGGTAAAGGGCCGTAATACCTTATCCTGGGAAGACAGGTTTAAACTGGATATCTGGTACGTTGACAACCGCAGTTTCTTACTTGATCTTAAAATCATCCTGATGACAATCAGAACAGTATTGTCCAGACAGGGGATCTGCGAGGAAGGCGAGGCCACCATGACTGAATTCAATCCCGACAAACCAGCAAAAAGAGGCTGATCCATGAACCAGAGATTTTCCCAATGGACATATCCAGAAATCAAGGACGGCATACCCACAAAATATCATTGGGTGGTCCAGCATATTGAGCAATTTGAACTGGGGTACCAGACAGATATCGGTGCGTTTACCTACATTAATGCCAGGTATGGTGTCTATATAGAGGATTTTGTGCAAATAGGCTCCCACTGCTCGGTATATTCCCACTCGACCATTGACGATAAATCAGGGCCGGTCCGGCTAAAAAAAAATTCAAAAATAGGCGCCCACTGCGTCATTATGCCGGGAGTAACCATCGGAGAAAATGCCGTGGTCGGTGCCCTGAGCCTTGTTAATAAAGATGTTGCTGACAACACCATGGTCGCCGGCTCTCCCATAAAAAAGATAAAAGATTTAAATGAAAAATAAACGCATTTACCTATCACCTCCCCACCTGGGAGAACACGAGCGCCAATTTGTAGCAGAGGCATTTGAAAGCAATTACATTGCCCCATTAGGACCGCAGGTGGACGCTTTTGAAAAGGAGTTCTCCGAGTACACGGGAATCAAGCATTGCCTGGCCGTATCCAGCGGCACTGCCGCCATGCACCTTGCACTCGCCGTACTGGGAATTAAACCCGAAGATACGGTGATGGCTTCCACCCTCACTTTTATGGGCAGTGTCAGTCCGGTAACCTTTATGGGCGCAGACTTGGTCTTCATAGACAGCGACAAGAATTCATGGAATATGGATCCGAATCTGCTGCTGCAGGCTCTTGAAAAAATGAGTAAGGCGGGCATGTTGCCCAAGGCTGTTATTCCGACGGACTTATACGGTCAATGCGCAGACTATGAAAAAATCTATCAAATCTGCAATGCCTATGACATTCCTGTGGTTGTTGACTCCGCCGAAGCAATGGGCGCCCTTTATTCAGGAAACTCACCTGATGATCCTTTATATCCGCACCCCGTTCACGCAGGTAAAGGGGCCAAGGCAGCTATATTCTCTTTCAACGGGAATAAAATCATTACCACATCCGGAGGCGGTATGCTGGCATCTGACGATAAAGACTTTATCGATGTTGCACGCCACCTGTCCCAACAGGCCAAAGATCCGCTGCCTTACTATGAACATTCCAGAATTGGATTTAATTACAGAATGAGCAATATCCTTGCAGGTATCGGCAGAGGTCAATTGAAGGCGCTTGACGCCCGTGTCAGACAGAAAAGAAAAATCTGCCGCCATTATCAGGAGGCATTTAAAAATGTCTCGGGCATAGAATTAATGCCAGAGGCAGATTACGGTATAAGTAACAGATGGCTCACCGTCATTACCATAGATGAGCAACAATTTGGCGCAAGCAACACAATGGTGCTCCTGGCACTAGAACAAGAGAATATTGAGTCCAGACATGTATGGAAACCCATGCACCTTCAACCGGTCTTTCTCCCGACGGGTGCTCCTCCCGGCTGCGATTTCCACTATGGATCAGAAGTCATCGGGGGCAGAGTCAGTGAAACCCTTTTTGAAAAAGGGCTTTGCCTCCCTTCAGGCACCGCAATGAGTGAGCAGGATGTAAACCGGATTGCTGACATTATTAAGCAAACCCCCAAATAATCAAAAAGAGTAATATTAACAACCATGTCATATACACTCCGCCCTTTTCATAACCAATTTGACTGGGATCAGTTTGTTAAAAACGCATACAATGGAAACATTTTTCATCAAATTAAGTTTTTGAAATATCATCAGGAGAAATTTCAGAACAAGGAATGCTTCTATTTTTTTGAAGATGAAAAAGGCAACGCAACCGGACTGCTCTCTTATCTTGAACACATCGAAAATGGTGAAAAGACACTTAAAAGTCCATATGGTGCCAGCTATGGAGGAATAGTTTCAAAAAAATTCCATTACGACCACAACCGCAAATTAATTGATTCACTTATATCATTTCTGAAGGCAAATGATTTCTCAAAATGCCGGCTGACATTACCGATATCATGCTCTGCTGCTATGAATGAAACCATGATTTTCAATTATCTTGAAGCTGGGTTTAAGGTAATCAACTCAGATATATCCAGTGTTGTGGACCTAACACAGCAATGTGATACACCGCATATATTTAATTCCAAAATGCGCAATAAGATGAATTACGCCACCAAACAAAAAGTTAGATGTGTGGAAAAAGCAAGTATTGATGATTTTTATTTCCTGATGAAAAAAACATTTGATGACAAACACGGTGTTGAGCCGACACACACAAAAGAAGAATGGGAATACTTGTGTACAACTCTGCCGGAATATTTTTGGCACAATGTTGCATATATTGAAGACACACCCGTTGCAGGTCTGGGGAACGTTGTCATCAATGACAATATGACCTCATGCTTTTACCTTTGCCAGGATCTAAACCAGATAAAAACCAGGGCGTTGACGAAACTGATCATGAAAAGTATGGTTTCCGCGTTTAAATCCGGTTATCGCTTTTATGACATGGGCACATCTTCAATCAATATGAAGGCAAGGGCCAATATTTTCGAGTTCAAAGAATCATTTGGTTCATTTGGAAATTTCAGATATACCCTTGAATGGCAGGCTAACCCGATCTAAGCATATCATTTATTTAGGATATCAGATGAAAGTTTTATTGTATAACCCACCCAATGAACCGATTAAATTGGCAGAAGGGTTGTGGACGGTAAGGGAGTACAAACACAGCGGATTTAATATTCCTGGAATCAACGTGATTTCCATGGCGAGAATAGCTGGAGACCTCAGAGAAAAAGTCTCTGGTATCCAACTGACAGTTCAAGACGCCCGAATTCAAGGGCAATCCCCTGAGGCATTTTACACCATGGTTGCCTCAAACCATTTTGATGTCGTCATTACACTGGCAGGTTGTTTTACTATTAAGCACGATCTTCAATATATTCCCCCCCAAAAAAACATTTTAAAGATTGTATGCCCACTCCCCGCCTCAATCCCTGTAGATGAACTTGTTGAACAGTACCGCCCTGCTGCTGATGTTTTAACGACCACCGAAGTAAATCAGCCCCTTGTTGAGGCACTGATTGAGTATGCCGCTAATGGAGAAATTACAAGAACCGCCGGTCTGATGGTGCGAAAGCGCAACGTATGGAGCAACACAGGACCGGCAAATCTCACAGATTGGAGTAAAGCAGCCCCTGCAGCCTTTGAGTTGTTTCCGTTTAAAACCTATCTCGACATACAGACAAAAAATAAAAATATAAAGTTCCTCTATCTGACTCAGTTTGGCTGTCCCTATGGCTGCAGTTACTGTTCACAGGCAAAGCAAAGACTTCAGATGATAGATGCAAAAACGGTCGTAGAAGAATTGCAATATTTTGTGGACACAATTGGTTTTAAAAACATCTCATTTATCGACAATGAGTTTCCCATAGTAAAGAAACGAAGCATCCAAATCTGCAAAGGCATCATTAAAAGAGGATTGCAGTTTTCATGGACATGTTCGAACCGTGTTGAACTTGCCAATGACCAATTGTACGCTCTGATGTCCCAAAGCGGGTGCAAATCTATTCTATACGGATTGGAAACAGGAGACCCAGATCTTAAAAAAAACATAAACAAGACGCATGATGAAAAAATAGTAAAGTCAGCCATTGACTTGACCCGCAAACACAAAATGATTCCATCATCTTTCCTGATGTTCGGAATTCCCGGAGAAACTAAGGATTCAGTAAGAACAACCCTGGCTTTTTTAAAACGAGTGGGGGTTGAACATTTTTCTACTTCAATCCTGTTTCCAACACCGGGGTCTCCTCTCTACAGAGAATTGAAATCCCGGGGTAAACTGAAGGAAACGGACTGGAGTGTATATAAGTATCAGACCGAACTGTTGTTTGAACATGATCAGTATACCTCCATTAAAGATGTAAAAAGAAATCAATTGTGGTTGACAAAAAGAATGTTTGTCCATGTCGCGTACCGGAAAATGAAGGCAAAAAAGACCGTTATGACGATAGCCGCGTTCTGCGCTTATTTTTTATATTGGATCAGTCCATCTGATCTTTTATTTACAATTTGGAAGCGTCTACCAGTTTCCATGAAAAGTGTCTTTAAACGGATATTAGTCACCTGAGTGGCCCATCTATGAAATTGAAAAGTCTCTTTAGCCTAATTTTAAAATATTCCTTTTTTGATTGCCTGGATAAACTGATTTACTTTGGACTTATCCTGTATACACTCAGGCGCATAAACGCAACTGAGTACGGACAGTTTGCCATGCTTCAGACCGGCTTGGGATTTATGCTGAGTATCGGTTTCGGAATATTCTATAATTCCCTGGTCAGGTACTATTACACTTACAATGAAACTGAGAGAAAACAGTTTATAAGCACTTTCGGTTTCGTCGTTTCAGCCTTAAGCGTGGTTTGCTTTTTCAGTCTGTTTTTCTTTAAGGAAACTATCGCCAGCGCACTGGAATTATCCAGCTCCACTGTTTTATTATTTTTATGCATTATTCTGTTTCAGCCCCTTTCTGCTTTAGGGGTCAACTGCTTTAAGATGGACGAACAAATACGGCATTACGGTTCAGCCGTAATTGGTCGTGTACTGATCACAGTTTTTGTGACAACGCTTCTTTTACACTCTGGATATATGTTACAGAGTCTCATCGTCGGCACACTGGCAGGAGAGTTTTTTGCCTGGAGTTTCGTAATTTTAAAACTCCAGTTGAAATTAAAATGGATTCAAAAAAAATACCTCACTGAAACATACCGGTACGGTGTTGAAACAATACTTTCCTCCGGTTCTGTCTGGTGCCTTAATTCCGGCGACAGATTTGTTGTTCACCATTTCCTTGGGCCCAGTGGCGTAGGGATATATTCTTTTATATATAATGCTGCAAAATTTTGGGGAATTGTTTGTACGAATGCATTTGCCAATGCGGTTAAACCGACTTTATTCAAATTGGAGAATAACAAAAAGCTATTAAATACATTCCTAAATACAACCTTAGGATGCTACTTATTTTGCGGCGGGATTCTGATACCTTATATTGTTTATGTAGGCAAATACGCTCTAAATGCGATTATGGTGGGCAGTGTATACCCCGGTTATTGGTCCTTGTTTCCGGTGATAGCCACCGCATTGCTACTACATGGTTCAGGCACACTGCTGAGCGCGGGTGTAATATTATCCAACCGTGGATATTTGATCAGCTTCATGGCAGGTGTTGCTGCCCTTGCAAATATTGCTTTCAATTTTATTCTTGTCCCTTTCATCGATCTTCAAGGGGCAGCCTATGCAACCCTAATCTCCTATGTCATCTGGAATCTGTTTAAAGCACACTTTTCCCAGAAGTATCATGATATCCGATTCGATAGAAGTATCAGCATCATTTCTTTAATCATTGTACTTAACACAATTCTATTAGAACGTACTTTTCATATCGGTGCTGAGACTGAAACCACATTTTTGATCATAGAATTTTTAATTTTACCAATTATATTCTGGTATTCACTTACAGCTCAATGCAAAAATGAAATATTAAACTTAGTAAAAAAGGTGTTTTATAAACAACGACTCTGATCAACCAATTCCTGCCGCAGCCCTTGTTTGAAACTGGTGGGATGTGAACAGGTTCAGAACATTCCCGCAGAGCGCCTCTCAAACGCACATAGGGCCGTCATTTTCTTGATCGGCTTAAAAGTTTCAGCGCGAGTTTTAAGTGTTCATCAACTTTTTAAATCACTTTTATTACCTTCCCACTCATAATGTAGGCAGACGGGTCTATTAAGAATGGAATTCTCCAATTTGTTTTCAACAAATTCACCTAAAGTAGCCAACCATTTTCGCTTTGATAACGAGGTGGGAAGTATTCTAAAAAATCGAGTTCGTTTACATTGGATACCCACTCTTGCAAAACGGCGGGTCATTTGTCCTGCAGTCAAAATTCTCTCATTTCCAAATAAAAAGACCTCCCCGCTTTCCGGTTCTTTTCTCTCAATGATTGTCTGTGCTTGTCGAAACTTGAACAGTTTTGCCTGAATCACCGGATTATATGCGTTTGACTCCTGGCACAGCAATATCCCTCCGGGTTTCAATACGCGGTCAATTATCCCTACAACCGTATTTCTGGGTTCTAAATGATGAAAGGCCTCCTGCATGAAGACCACATCATACTGCTCTTTTAATTCAGCGTTCATGATATTGGCACATTCGAACCGGCAGTCAAGCTTGCGTCCTATGGATTGTTCCAATATATCGCGTTGCATATTGGCAATTGTCACATCATAGGGCTTGACCTCGACACCATGAATCCGCCCCCCATGAAGAGCAGCGAAAAGGCTGTTCATTCCAATGCCACAGCCGATTTCTATAATCTTTTTGCCTTCCATAGCCAGCTGTTTTAGCCGATTCAAACGGCTGTCATAATGTTTCCAGACGTATTCAATTTCGTCCGGAGATTGATAATATCGATTGTAGTACAGGTTAAAGGCATCTGCTACAGAGTTCTGCGCTGGATGGCCAAAATTCCATTTTAAAAATGATGAGGCCTTTGATAACTGATTAATATCAGTGTTGTGGCCAGACTTATTATGAGATAAATTCACATATTCTCCTTTTAATTCGTAAGCGGTGTTTTAATCACACTCAGGAAGAGGCAAGTCCGGCGATCAGATCCTTATCAACCCTATGCGGAAACAATGCCCTAAAATCATCTTCCGTCATTGCCTGAGGCAGACGGTCGAACAGATACTTCAAATACCAATAAGGCTCCAGCCCGCTTGACTTAGCTGTTTCAATCAAACTATAGATAAGCGCACTGTGCACTCGTATTGGCGCCTTGAACTGTATCAGAAAAAAGCCAGTTCTTTCGTCCCACCACAAAAGGACGGATGGCATTTTCAAGCAGATTGTTGTCCGGCCTGATGATTCGGTCTTTTGTGTATTGAGTAAGCCTGTGCCATTGGCTGAGCGTGTAATGAATGGCCTTACCAAGAAGACTTTTGGGAGGGACTTTTTCCACCCTTGCATCAAGCAATTTCTTAAACTCCTTAAGTATAGGAATAGCTAAAGACTCCCTTTGCTCATAGAGTTGTTTCGGTGACAGTTCGTTTTGACGGACATCTTTTTCTATTTTGTAAAACTTGCTGATATACTTTAGCGCAGAGGCGGCATTGCCTGTAGCGGTGCTTTTGTTTCCCCCAGCTTTTGTGACATCCTTAAATGTCCTTCGGGCGTGTAGCCAACACCCAACATAAAGAATACCTTTTTTCTTATCCAGAAAGTCGTATCCGATATATCCGTCCGTCTGAACTATACCTTGATAGCCATATAAGAAGATTGAGGCGACATCACCGGATCTTGTCGGGTGATATTCAAATAAAACAATTGGTTTGTCAGGCGTCCCCCCCCTGTAAACCCACATATAGGATTTTGACTTCCTTGGACCTTTTAATACCTGAAGCGGGGTTTCATCAATGCCGATAAGGGGGCCTGCCAGTATATCTTTTTTCATCAGATCGATTAAAAGCTCACAGGCGCTGGCAACTACCATTGCCCATTTGCACATGGTCGATCTGCCAAGCTCAATGCCGATCCTGGTAAACTGCTTTTCCTGGCGATAGAATGGCAGGGCATCTGCAAACTTACCAGTCAGGATGTGAGCAAGAAGCCCGGGGGTTGCGATACTCTTGGGAATGATCTTTTCCGGATTCCTGGCGATAGACACAGTGAGACCGCCATGTTCAACTTTAGGCGTTTTTTCTGATTTGCGACCAAAGACCATATTCTGAAGTGATTTAATCTGTTCTTTAAGGATTTGATTCTCATCAATAAAATCGCAAGCAATTTTCTTCACTTCGTCCAAGCTCTGATTTTTTTTCACATTGCCCTTAGTCATGGGCTGTACATACCATAACCATAGGCTTTTTCATAGTCTTGGCATCAATAAATCATAGAGTATTTCAAGGGTTTGTGAGCCTGATTTATATTCAGGCCGTCAACCAACCAAGACAACTCCTGGCTTGATATTTTCATGACTTCATCTGATGTTTTCGGCCATTTGAACTTATTAAAAACTCTTATGGCACTTAGCCCTTTTAACATACCGACATAGTCGGATATTGAAACCTTTGGCGGTACCATCACCAACAGATGAACATGGTCGTTCTGAACATTCAGCCCAAGAATTTTGCAGCCTTTACGGTGTGAAAAGGCCCTTATACAATTTTTCACTTCTGCCGCCACAGCCCCATTCAGTATCCTGAATCGGTACTTCGGGACCCAAACGATATGATATTGGCAATGCCATATCGTTTGTGATAGCTTTTGAAATCGGCTCATTTGTTACTCCTTGATCTTCAGTTGTGGGGACAACTCGATCTTTGAGTAACATTGAGCCGTACAGATGGCAAAGCCACTGCACTCTGACCTGGCCCAGAGGGCCAGGGTTTCTACGCTGGACTAAAATCTAAAGAAACTATTTATAACTTATTGTTTAATGCTATCCCTAACTCATGTATGATACTCCCCACTAAAAAAACACTGGTATCAACTGATGCAATTGTCCACCCCCAAAATAACAGCAAGAGGTAATATGAAAATACGTCTCGGTGTTTGTTGTATGTTACTTTCGTTTCTGCTTTCCTGCAGTTCATCACAGACAAGGTGGTATAAAGAAGGGGCAGGTCAGGCGGATTTCAATATTGATGATGCGGAATGCCAGATCATTGCGGAGCAATTTGCAAAAGAGGCAACCCTGACAAAACGAAGGATTGATATTGTAGAATATGCCAAGGTGTATGAACGCTGTATATACAATCGGGGATGGTCTCCGGAGCCCCTCGTTTCTGATGCCGCCCAAAAAGCGGACGGACAACCTGCTCAGGCAGCCGCACCTATTGCTGCCTGGGAAGACCACCAAATCAAGGTGTTTGACCGTTTTTTCAAGATTCCCGAACAATTTACGCTTACTGACAACCGGTTCCATTCCTGGCAGAGTGTGAAAACCCAGAATATTTCCTTTATCACCCGGGACGGCCTGTCCCTGATAATGATATTTCAGGAACATACCCACCGGGAATTTGAAGCCGCTGATTTTCCGGCCAATGAACCCTTTTTCATCTATGACAGAGGCGGCGCCCCCTCTGAAGGACGAAATATAAAATGGACTGTTTTTACCGGGGAACATCAAGGTAACTGGCTCAGTGGTATCGGCGCGTATTACCTTCTTGACAAGGAACGGCGGGTGACGATGATTCTGACCACCGCCATCAGCCTCCCTGAAGGCACGCCGCCAGAAGGCCTCAGGCTGACTCGAAATCAAAAAGAAGAAATTGATGAATTTCAAGCCTTCTGGATCGATTACATAAAAACCGCGTTTGGTGCATGTCCGGACTGCACGAAGAAAAAGAGACGTTGGTATAAAGTGTTTGATTTCATGTCATAAGCTTTTATGGGATCAAGCAACACCTGCGGCATTCCTGGTTTGCACCTGGGGGTAAGTTAAAGGATTTTGGACCGGCCGGGTGCTGCTGTCCAAAACACACATGCTGCCATCGTTGCCCATTTTGCCTGACAGATCTATACCCAGGTGACAGTCCTTGTCCGCGGCATATTCCGTTTCCCAATCCTGACACCGGATTTTCAGAACACCGCCCGGGGCGACAAAACCTGAAATCCGGTAGGCTATTTTCCGGAGCTCAGTCCTGGTATTCATATCCTTATGGTCTGATTTCTTTTTCCGGGCTTCTTCCTCATCAAGGGACGTTTTCAGCACTTTGAGTTGCCCCAATTTCTTCTTTAGCGCCTCTATCTTGGTCAGGTTGTCATACCCCTTGAATCGATCCAGTTTTCGCATGATTTCTGACTCAGGGTATACATTCATCTCTTTGGCAAATTCAATCAGTTGACCCCGTCTGCCTGCGGCTGTTTTTTTAATGACGCAGATCAAATCCTTTTTTATACTATCCAAAAGTGCCGCCCGCTCGGTTTCAAGACGTGCAATCTTCTCCAACGTATGGGTGGCGGATATCTCTTCCACCGAACGGTCACGGATCAAATGCCCACCCAGATCAATGACATTATCCCCACCCTGGATCAGCACCTGATTCATAAAAACGGTAATTGCATCCACTTCCGTATTTGTTACCGGAAATAATGCATCCCCTTGTGCCGTAAACCGGTCGGCCTTTATCTTTACATCGATAATCGTTCTTGAAATAGACACATCAGGGGCTTCCAGGTGGGAGTTCTGCACATACGCCGCCGAAATTTGTTTCCCTGCCCGGATGTGGCTGCCCGAGTTGACGATTCCCAGTTCTGCCACATCTTCGGTGCTGATGAACCCGCCGTAAATCTCATCACATTGAACCAAGGCAGTACTGTACAGCCTGAAATTCGGGCGAAACTCCTCAAGAGCCACAGGGACGGGTATTCTCACCTCTTTATCACCCAAATTACCGGTTTCAAAACAGATGGATTTGGTTTTTATTTCCCTGACCACGTCAATTGCACACAAGATCCCTCTATCCGTGTGTTGATAAACCAGAACACCGTCTGCTTTCGCCGATAGCAGCTTGGTTTCCCTGCCCCCCTCGTCGTACCCCTGGGGCGTGATGTCAACGCCATCCCCGAGTATTATCTCCATGGGATTTACAGGCGCAGGCGGAATCGGATCATTGAAAATGCTGACACCCCATTCGCCTTCCGCAGGCTCCACCAGGGTACCGAGCACATCCCCCTGCCCGACCACCGTGAATTTCTCCAGTTCGTACCAATTCATGCTGCCGTCTGCATTATGCTTGCCCGGCACACGGGAATGGTTAAACCGCAGGTCCGACAGCCCCCCAGGGCGACCTTCTTTGGGCTTGCGGCCATGAATTCGGACCAGGACGGTTTTCTCGTAATAAACAAAACTTACCATTCGTCCCGATTTAAGAGGTCTGCCAGTCCCGTCATCATCAATGAGAAACGGAACCATTTCGTCCAACCCGTTCCGGATTCCTTTCAGCAGCCGCCTGTAGATCAGCCCACAGGTATCAATGTCGTACCGGGTGGACAGCAACCACATAAAATCACTTTCAAACAACGGTCCCCGCATGTCTGTTTTAGGAATCAATATCTGGGCCAGCACCAGATCCTGCCGCTCCTTGGTAATCCATCTGCTCAGCCGGTGTTTCAGCATCCGCTCCTGATCTGTTTTCACTACAGCCGCTTCATACATAAATCCGTCCCCTGGGTCATCAGGCCCACCATATTTGCCTTTTTTCTCTATCACATGAATCTATACATGCAGAATAGAGGCCACTTGAAAATTCACTGTCATACCGGTGAGTTGACAATTCAAAGGGCAACCGCAATGTGTAAATATTTCCATTTGGCAGAAAAACCGGTATATTTCTTCCTAGAACTTTGGTCTTAGGCTGTGCATCAAATTAAAACCTTCCATTTCAGACCGCATGAGTCCCAATAGACCTCCTGGCTGGCAAAAAGCATCTATTTCAATGGAAGATTTATTTATGCTTTTGTGCCTTAGCTGTGACCTGTTTCTTTTCTCTGACCTGATCTACGATTCCGGCCTGCTTGCCCGGTCTGTTGGAGACAAATAGAAATGTCCGGTTTTTGTAGCACGTGATTTGTCCGGTTTTGCCATAACAGCGATCATGATGTAAAGGGCAAATTCATAAGATTGTTCTTGGTTATAATCATGGTCATGCTATGATCACATTGCTCACTTGGAGGATAAGGCCATGCTGGGAAGCAACCTGAGCGCCAAAGTGAGTAACCGAAGCATGGGGCAGTGTGAAATACCACTGCCCTTTTTCATGCTTTGGTTCATAATGCGATAAATCCCGGGGGTTTGGGGGCTGGCCCCCAATATAATTGGCTTTTTCCTTTCTCATTACCTATGCAGCTTGTCCTTTCTTTGTAGATAATCTTCGTCCTGATCTATCAAACATGGCAAGCTTTCTCGGGCCATGGAAAACGGCCAAACTACCATCATCATAACGATTAACCCGGACCCTGACTTTAACGTAGTGACAACGGAATTGATCTGAAGGGATTTGCAATATAACCCCTTTAAAACTAACGCAGTTGTCATTGTTGACTGTTCGCTTGAATTGTTCGCAGAGGATATCTCTTATTTTTTCGCCACACCATGGAACAAAAACACTTCCCGCTTCTGGTGCAGGCTTGGCAAACTCATCATTAAAATTAGGCAAATAGACCTCCTTTATGTACTGGTTTGCCTTTTCCATCTCTGTGATACCGCTCAGAGCCAGTTCCTTAACCAAACGATCCTGATGTGTTTTAAACATACGCTCACTTCGACCTCTTGCTTCTGGAGAATAAGCCGGGATCATCTCTATACCCAGAGTAGCCATTGCCCTACCAAATTGAGTGAGGCGATTCTTATCGACCTTGCCCCCGGCCTTAGGCGTATACCAGTAGTGACTACCCCGATCTGAGTAAAACGATGAGAACAGGCCATGGGACTCAATAACTTCTCGAACTCCTCTAAAACTGCTTGCAGTCCCTTCTTCTTGTGTGAAAAACATGGAATAGTGATGATTTGTAGCATCGTCCATAGTCACGATTAAATCCCATTGTTTCCCAGGGACCCACTCATGTGTTGAACCATCTTGATGAATCATCATGCCGGCATATGGTGAACGATCTCTTCTTTTTCTGTGGGCACCTTTCTTTTTCCCTCTTATTACAAGCCCTTTGGCTTGCAAGGTGTTTTTCACCCAGGAGTAGCTGCGTTTTCCATTATGCTTTTTTTGATACCACCGGAAAAAATGTTTTACATTGAAATCAGAATATCGTTCCTTGTAAAGAGTGCAAACATCAAAGACCTCATCCACAGGAGCACGCCTGTGAGATGCCTGTGTTAACCTTTTGTCATAAAGGCCTTCAATCCCCTCATCGGTATATTGATGTATATACCGTCGAAAAGTTCTGTCTGTGACACCCAGAATCCTGGCAGCCTCTTCCTGTGTCAACCTTTTGGATTTCCAACCAGTGTAAACCCTTTCAAATTCCATAGTCCGAATCTCCTGTAGCACTTGCGCCCGCTTCATGAAGGCCTCCTTTCAGGCTTTCATAATAACCGGACAGTTTATGTGCTACAAAAGCGGACAACTCATTTGCTCCCAACA
>MDTD01017749.1_pt1 | contig 34040 bp, 20 predicted proteins | sample 811221 | NCBI WGS metagenome assembly MDTD01 (sample SAMN05326646, study PRJNA326480) | marine metagenome | isolation source: seawater | place: Pacific Ocean: South West | collected 2011
ATCGAGACCTTGTTGCTACATTGGGACTTTGCAACGGTTACTGGTTCCGGCCCTGAGTCTACTCCGGGTGGAAACGACGCCTCTTATATCGTAATGGACGTTTCTTCTGGGTCTGCTGCCAACGTGAACCGATACAACAGCACATTCGGAGACATAAGCGAAAGACATTACATGGGCAAAGCAACACCACTTAGACCCAACACCAGTACAGTGATTGATATAGAATATATCCCCACCGCACTACAAGAGTTACCAGAGAATCAAAGCTTGTCGAACATGGTCGAACTACGCACCAGAGATGACGAATTCTTTACTCTTGACGCTCGCCCTCAAGATTACTACTTTGCCTTTGAAAAGAGCATGTATGCAACAATCAGTGAAGAAATGATCACTATGTTTGCTACAATCGTTGACTTCAACAATCTTTGGGGTATGCCAATCAACCGTTACCGATTGGAATATAAAGACCTATCCAAGCTAAGGCAAATGTTCTTCGAAAGAATGGGCAACACACCAGACCTTGATAAGTACTTAGAATACTATAAGTGGTTTGATAACGCTCTAGGCGAAATGCTTTTGGCTATGGTTCCTGCTTCAATGAAGACCACCGATGGCATCGTAAGCACCATCGAGTCTCATATCCTAGAGAGAAACAAGTATTGGACAAAATATCCCTCAATGGAGATGAAGGGTTCCGATCCTGAGAACGGTGCAGTAAGTATCAATAGGCACTTGTATAGCTGGAAAGAAGGACATCACCCAGTAGGAGGATCAGAGCAAGATAATTGTGTATTCTGGTCAGATCGAGCAGTGCCAGATCAGTCTGGAAGTCCCATCTCTTCTTCGGTATCGGCCTCTAACTACACGCGCAAAGCAATTTATGATGCCAAAATTTCCGCGCTAAATCGTTCTTACACGACACCAGTAAGGTTTGCAGCCAAGCACAGAACAACATTGGCTGGTGGAATTAACTTTGATCCAAACAAGAATGTAAACTACGTCTTTAACGCTGCTGCATCTGCTGGTCCCACACCTTTGGACTTTGGCCTGCCGGGTGGTATGCCGCTAAGGTATCTTCTGGCTCGTCAGCAGACTTTTGAGTCCGGCTCCGCAGGATATGGTACGACTGCGTGCGACGATGCTCAGCACCCACTGGCCAAGGTTAAAGTTGTGCATGACGTTGTTGACGGTATGCGAGGCTTTGAAAGCAGGAACGACAACGCTGACGATAATATTTATGCCGATTTGATTATGCCCTTTAACTTGATCGAGGACGACGTAACAACTGGCTACACCGATTTAATTAATGGCGCTACTAAAGTTGCCTCAAATGTCAACATTGTAAACGTACACCACGACTCATATGGTCCCGATGGCGACACACCGATTCAGGGGCCATTCACTTCTAGGCATGTCGGCGGCCGTAAATTCCGACACAACAAGTTATCTTTCCAAGGCGCTCAAGAAAGAGAGGAAGGGTGGCTGATGTTGATTGGTACATCAACTACTAACCCCGGTACATATGCACTGGTCGGTATGGATTATCCCCACCCACACGGACCTTACCCCAGAATTGATCGTCCGCGTCACGGAAGTCGTTTCCGCGACGAGACTGCAAAGCGCCCGGTAAACTTTAAAAACATCAAGACCACATCTGACACAGCAGGTAACTATTACAGTCCTCATGAGTTTTTGCAAATTGCCGGAAGAAGTTTAAACAACTTACACTTTAGAGCAGTAGTGGGCGAATTAGACATTACGACTACAGGCTCTCTTGGGGCTTCTACACAGGGTCGCTCATTACTGAGTAGTCGTGGTGCTTCTACTGCTAGATTGCACAGTGCGCCTTCTGATCCCGTTCAACCTGCCGTTCTTGAGAACTTTACCCTACCTACAAGACAAACAAGTAGTCACGTATTCGCTAGCAAGTTCTCTTCTCACGGCTCACCAGAACAAGTCTCTAGAGGATTCTTGGACATCCATGCCGAAGAATACTCTCCATATAATGCAATGCCTTTCCGAGACTTGGGTATTCGTGGTTCGGGCTCCACGTCCGTTAGAATCGCCGCTACTGATATAGACGGTGTAACAGGCTCTGTAACTTCTAACACCCATGCAAACGTCCCTGAAGGCCTTCAAACGCTGCGACAACGCCATGCTGGTCAGTATGGTGCAGACTCACAGTACGATGGCCACCAGTCATGGCATAAAGTAAATCCTAACCCGATCACATCTCCGGTCGAGGGTGGCACCCCAACGAATAAATACGACAACGATTATGTGACTCACCACATTCCAAGAAATGACAACCAATACGCTTGGATCAAAAGCTCTCTAGAAGCCACTTCTTCTATAGGAGTTAACTCAACAGTAGAATTCCAGAAGCGAGGCTACGGCCATCACATTAGTTGGTTCACGCATGCTAGCGGTTCAACCGTCAAGTTTGGAAAACAAGTACATCCAACGTTTATTTCATCTTCGCAAGCAGGATCGGTAGCGGTCAGCGCCTACAGTTTTGATAGGGTGTTCAAACTTAACAGTACTGATTACACTAACTTCTTGCCGCAGCCAACCAATATGAACTTGAATATTGTAGATTCGATGACTTCTGCTACAAATACAATAGGTCATCCGTTCACTGTTCCATTGGCTGATTCAGGAACTTTCTCAGCCGGTGGAGATGAAGATGTAAAACAATACGTGAACTCATCAGGCTCTGCGCTTATTGATACTATTGGTTTCGGGCCCGGTACCTACGGCGCTCCCCATGGCCGCGCCGGAAACCCACAAGCATTTGCATTCAACAATCTTATGTTCTTGCGCGGAAATCAATACGGTTATAACGCTTGGAATCAGCTTAGAGTTTCTGACAACCTAGTAACCAGACACCAGCGTAAAAACAATATTCTATCTCTCACCGTGGACCGTCCTCTGCCGACTACTATGGGGTATCCTGTGGTGCAGATTGAGAACTACACAGTTTCTGCCGTAGACTTCACAACTCAACCCGGACTTGTTGCAATTAAGCGCCCTGACGGAGAAATTAGATATATCAAATACAGCCACTTTGATGCAGGTTTCGGAGTTGACCGAGTGGATGAGATTACAAACTATGTATCTTCTTCTAACTCATGGAATGCAATTTCTGATTATCTTGATGGCGCAAGCAGCGAACTTGTTGGAGTAATCCACAAACAAACAATCTTCCCAGCGGCCCGCAACCAAACCAAGCCAGCAATCCGAAAGAGAGAAAGGTTTATTCCTTCGTTCTGGGCTCCGAATAGAGACAATCTGTCAGCTAGTATTGATAATTATAATTTGAGGGCTGATGGTCGAAGAGTAAACAAAACAGGAATGATTAGGGACATTGACGATTCGACAGTCAGAAACTTTAATATACTTCAGAATGTGTTACCTGAGTTTAGCTCTAGTATGTGGCCTCTAGAGGCAAGAAGAAACATCTTCACATCAGATCCTTTCCACGGAGGCAGTGATATCGAGCTAAACTACGCCGGCAGCAGAATCTGGAGCATTGCTGCAAACGCACCAGCTTTGCCAATTCTTGCCGGAGGCGCACAAATTCTTGGCGATGGCGCAGGAAGCTTTATGACAAATTATGGCATGTTTCATATGAATATGCCTTCACCCGGCACATCACAGTACGTACACAAGCAGGTTTCCCAATTGTCTGTCGCGGCTTCTTATGGACGCCCGCACACAATTGTCTCCAGAGACTCAGTGCATAACCCATCTGCACCATTGAGCATCAAGGCTAGAAAATTCATATATCATGAAAAAAGGTTCTCTGTTTCGCATACTCAGAATGGGTATGAGAATTATAAATCTTTCGGCACATCATCCGATGATGGTCTCACTAAGGTCGATATCCCAACAGATTACTTTGGCCGTACCTATGAGGAAAGCAACTGGTACTATACAGATCAAAAGTTTGGTAGTGACCCCCTTAGACAAAACGCTATCTTTGAGTTGACCAGATCTATTGGCCACATCACAGAAGGACTTAACTCCAATAATGCAGTTTGGGAAGTTCCTCAGATGGCGGGCAGAGGTCCATTCTATTCTGATTATGAGGAATATTATCAGGACTTATCTGGCAAAACAAAAGATAAGGCTGTACTTCCTGAGTACCGAATTAGTGATCGGATGGAGTTCATTAATAATGTCCTCGGTGGCGATATTACTAAGAAGGATAAAGAATGGCTATCAATTGTTGGCTCTCTTACCTCTTCTGGTAATAACGTCCTAGATTCAAATGGAAGACTCGATAATGATCAATCAACTAGTAATGAAGAGTTTTACTTAACATACGCATATAGCGACTTGGCTAAAAACTTCAAGACAGTAACAGACCAAGCTGCACCAGCCAACATGCTTAAGCCGTTCAGATTAACTTTGACGGCAGATGCGCTAATGAAATTTTTGCCATATGACGGCTTTTATCCCGCTAGTCGCTGTGAGCAGATGGTGGAGCAGTTTGGAAAATCTTATTCCAAGTACGTATCCCTCAACAGTGAGTACGATAATGTTAATAAAGGCTTCGACGTAAACCGAGTGCCTAACCCCAATGACGTACCGGGTAATTTTCCAAATGGAACAGCAGCCGGCGGGAAACCTACGGATGTAAAGAACTCAAAAGCAGGTTACAGACCATTCATTGCGCCTCTGTTCGCCCCCGGTATCTTGTTTAACACGATTAAGTCCGGTATTGCGGTAGACTATCCAGTGCTAACAAATGGTATGGTGCCCACAGCTTCTTATGATCGCGACGGTGGTATTAACTGGCAAATTGCAAATGAATACTTTGATGAAAGAATCCCGTTCGAAGCGTTGGTTGAGCCAGAAACATTTATGGCAAACAAGACGTTTGTGGACATGGAGCCTCATCCAGATGCACACTTAAATGTTACAGCGTCTTGGAATGGCGCAGGAGACAATTTATACAAATTAATGATGCACAACTTCTTGGCCGAGATTCCGAACATGTTCTTGGAAAACGGACTAAGCTCGATTCAGTCGGGTAGGGCATCAAAGATTACGCCAGAAATCTTTACTGACGGCTTAGGCAACCAACACTACAAAGAATACAGAGCGTTGCTTCGTGTCTATAAGTCACAAACAGGATATGATCCAACTGTGCAGCAGATGCCCCCTTCCGCATCGAATCATGCGGCGAACCATAAAGCACAGAGTTATGCTAAATATTCTAATTACTTAAATGAATATGCTTGGTCTTCTTATAAGAATCGCGGCTCTTCCGGCGCAGGCAATGCCCGGTTTAGTGGAAAAGATGTCTTATACACTAATGGTTCATATCACCCTCATGGTCACGCAACTGATGGAAGTTCCGGCGGCCATGTCATGATACTTAAGCTTGGTGCAGAGCCGTGGAGCGGCAGCGCTGGAGCATTTGGTGGAGAATCAAGACTCTCGGAGGGCTTCAATCCGGCCTCGTCTACAAAAGCACCACTACTTTATGAAGCCAACTCTGATATAAGTGGTTGGGACAACCCCGGTGGAAATAAAGCGGGCCACGACAAAAATTTCCCTGCTCTTGCATTGAAGGCACTTAAATACCATGAGAACCCGTTTGCATGGTCACAACTTTCAACAGCAGATATGTCACCACGTTACTTCATAACAGCATCAGTAGGTGCTTCGCATCCATTGTGCGGAGGATATCTACCGGTATATGAAACTGATAGATTGAGATTTAGATCATCATGGAACCTTGAGAATACCCCGCTTACGGTAGAGGACACACATATTGCATCCTCGTCAATTGCGTTTTACTCGGCTTCTTTGCAGTCGCCTACGAAAAATTCTGCAAAATCTTTCCGCAGTCAGATGTTGAACAAGCCCCTACAATCAATCGTTGGAGTAGACTACCAAGCAGCAGAGTATAGTTATCCACGACCACAGCGACCACATGCTGTGGACACTTTTATGATGTATTCGATGCCTTCTGCATTCGGCCCCCCTTGTGCCGGAGGATACGCGATTTCTCCCGCCGGCTTTTTAACTCATCGTCCAACGGACAGTCCATGGCATCCGACATTTGGTCACACTATTGCAAACTCCTTAAGAAATTCAAATATCCAAGCTCAAATCGGAGGCTTCGAGGGTGAGCATGCATCGGTCACTGGCTCAAGTGTTGGCTCGTCTTTGAATAGCACGACATATGGCATGTACGATTCCACAAATGGATACAATGCGCCGTTTACGCCTCCTTATTATGATGGTCAGGCATGGGCCTTCTTAACTTGGAAGCCACAAACTTCAGGGCCGTTTACAATCGAAGAGATTGCAAATCAGACTAGCATTGAGTACTTAAGGTACGAGTGGAATTATGTATCAGGCGCATACGGAGATTTGGGAACGTTTGGGCCACAAGGCTTCGCAATGAACGATAATGCGATGCATGTCAACTCTTCTGTTAATGTAAAACAAATCATTGATCTACCCGGAACTACGGTTGATTCTAAGGGAGATGTGATAGAGATAACAGATACCGGCGCAGAACCGGCCAAGGTGTGGTCAATTCAGACCAAGTTTGAGACACCAATGCTAAACTTTATCTCGGCTTCCATGAGCGCATCTATTTCTGGCTCTAGTAAATCACAATACACAACGTCTTACAATCCTCCAAACCGGGTACCGGCATACTCAGCTATGGCTTCGGGATCTGTCGGCTTTGGCGTACACGGGCTCGTACAAAACAAAAACTCTAACAACAATTACTTTTTCCCTTGGATCCCAGAGCAGACTAAATCAAGCGTCTGGGGTTCGCATCAAAATGCAAATGAGCGTTTTCACTTTGCATCGGCTAGTTTCGAACTTAAGACAAGTCCATTTGACAATGGCTTCCCCGGTATTTGCACTCCCGCAGGAATGTGGCACCAATACGGAGTTTACAACGATTCTCCCGATGTAGGTGTGTTCATGCAGCTTACCGATATTCCTGAGAGTTATATTCAGCACGGAACAGAGCTACCGATTGCTAACCCAATGTTCATGACAATCACAGGCTCTCCTGATCAAAATGCCGGAGCATATGATAAGTACTGGGATGGCGGCTATTATTTGCCTGTAGACGCTGCAATGATTGGGCACTGCTATTCGGACGTAAATCATGGGGCGGCAATTCCATGGGGATACGTTTCCGGCGCAGCACAGTTCCCGGTGCAAAAGTCACACGCCGTGACCACCCCCGCCGCACCATCAGCGTCATCTATGAACCATACTGGCCTTTCAAGTCCGCTTGACAATGGAGTCAAGACATACCAAATGAGAGAAAGGCCAATTTACTTCTTCCATAGAGCCCCCGGAGGTTCATACAAAGAAGCATACAAGTGGCTTCAAACATGGAACACACAGTCGAACGCCCACCCTGATTATGGCTTTGAACATGATGGTGGTGCCAAATATGTAAGCAAAATCAGTCATTTTTACGAAAGTTCATCTGCTGGAACTTGGGATATTAGATTGAATAATGCGGTGCCATACGACTTGACCAATGGAGAAACCGTAACATATGCACCACCAAATGAGGGAAATCACAACACTCATCATCCACACCAGCCTTACGCGCCATACGAAACAGAGTTTCTAGAGGGAGTCTCGTACCTGTCAGGAGCGCAAAACCCACGCACTGGATATCGCCACAGTGGAAGCTTGTCAGCATCTCTTCTTAGTAGGCCAGTTGAGGGTCAACAAATAACTAGATGGAGACTTGTTGCGAATGGGCCACAGGCAGGCCTTGTAGCTGACCGTATTCATATGCAGATTGTAGCAGCAGATTATGGCACTGTTTTGGATTCAACATACTCTCCGTTTATTCGATACGGAGCAGTGACTACAGGCAGCATTCCCTTTAACAATTCACAAGCAGCCGCTCCGTTCTCAGACGACTTGACTCGCGGATTCCCCGGACCTCAGTTGGGACACTGGTTCCAGATTTCTAACTTCTACACTGAGCAGGCTCCGGTGATAATGGCGCAACAAACTGTACGCACCGAGTCCGTGTTAGAAAATGGAAATGACGAATATCAAGGTGGATTAAAATCAACTAACGGCGTTATTAGCCGTCAATACAGTTTTGATACTGTTGGCAAAAAGCAAGGCGGCGCTGGATATCAATCACCGGTCCTAAAAGATAAGAAAGGTATGATTCCGACACCTCCCCCGATTTGTAGTTCATCCAACTCTCCTTCTGCTGTGACGATTAACGAGACCAAGTATTACCATGGCCGTTTTTATCCAAATCAAGGTGGTAGGAGACCACACATGGTAGAGGTTAATGAATTATTTATTGGCGGGCCAAGGCCTGTTGCGCCATGCCCAAACATGCACGGAACAAATGGCGATAGTCATGATATCAAAATGCGTGCTCGCCCTCTTGAGCCGGCCGGCTCCGGTGATTTCGCTGGCACCAACCCATTCGAAAGCCCGGTTGGGATGGCATATTCTGGCTCTACTCCCCCTAGATTACCATCTGGAGAAATGCTAACTGAACTTGGCGGTTGGAACGATGTTACCGGCGGCTTGGGTTCTTTCGAATACATTTCTGGATGGAAAAGTGCCGCGTCCATGGTTCTCAAATTCAATAACGCTATGGGTTCAACTTATCATGCACGCGCATCGAAGCCGTATGTCCCAGCGAAATTAGCAGTTACTAACGGAGGACGCCTCTATCCCAGTGAATTCTTTAACATCAACAAGTATAATCTAGACCCACAAGCATGGCCAGATCAGCAAGCTAGTTCCCTAGCTGATGATGGTCGAGCCTCGGTAACCAGAGACGATCTTGTTGATTATTACAGGAAAAAGGTTGTAGATATACCCAAGCCAGTAACTTATCCGAACAACATGCCAGATATGGTTGATAAAGTATTCACTGGCGGGCAAAGATATCCTGCATTTGCCAATGGCAACGATAGTAACAACTACTACATTGATTTGCATCGTTTCGCTCCAAAGGCCTTGCACAATGAAAATAACATATTACAAAGATGGTACACAACTCAGGCACACATCAGAAACGTAAGACAAGCAGACGAAAACTTACAACTTACTCAAGCAGGAAATCTACAGAACCCCGGCCCACACCGATCAATTACTCTGTACGATACGCCAGCAGGAGTCAACGTTCTTTCGACAAGAAGAACAATCCTGTCAGGAGAGTTCCAGCCAAAAGGTGGAAACACGGCACAGACAGGCTCGTTAGCAGATCTGTTAAAATTCAACAAGGATCCGGTCAAGCTTGGCGTCCCTGCTAGAACCGCTAAATTGTCTGAGGCAATTGTCGTAGTTCCGTTCCGCACTGCTACCGATGGCACTAAAGAGTTCTTCTTATTCGACCAGATATATAACCACTCTATAGATGCTGGCGTATACAGAATTTACAAAGACCAGCCGGACATGATCAGATCCGATGCTCTTAAAGATCAGTTCGAAAAGATGGATGAGTTTGTTATCCCGCCCGCGCTGGACTTCACTAGAAACCCAGAAGCCGCACCAGCAGTGATGTACATTTTCCCGTTTGAGTACAAACTAAACAGGGACGACGTTACTGATATTTGGCAGGGTGTGATGCCTAAGACGGCCATTCAGGTAAAAGAAGAGTCGCGATCAATTTGTCACACTCTTGACTTGGCCTCGATTCAGAACGGCGGCTCTAGTCCAATCAATACTACAATGAGAATTCATGATGAAGATGGTGCTGATGACTTAGCGTCCTTCAAGGACTTGCAATTCATGGTGTTCAAGGTTAAGAAACGCGCTGAAATTAATTACTTCAAGCAGACCGACAGCACTGTGGACGACGGCTTATACTCAAAAACTTTCAAGGTAGGAACTTCAGAAGTTGGAGAATCTTCGACAACAACTGATCTACAGTATAGTTATAACTGGCCATATGACTTCTGCTCTCTGGTAGAAGCGGCCAAGATCGATATGACAGTCGAGCTTTGGAAGGGTGAATACGACTATCCTAGAGATGCTACGGGCGAACGCCAACCCGGAGATAGAAGATGGTCTGGCGATTCATCGGATGATGGAGGCGAATAGCGATGTCATTTTTCAATAAAAAAGAAGAAGTAATAGAAATTCAACTTACATCCTATGGTAAGTACCGTCTATCGCAAGGCAAGCTAAAACCAGCCTACTATGCATTTTATGATGATGACGTTATATATGATCCAAAATATGGCCACGACAACAACACGGAAAGAGAATCATACCCAGAGACTAGGATCCAAGACAACACACCCTCTATGCGCTCTCCAACTGTTAGGTACGGCTTGGATGAGTTGCTAAAGGCAACTAAAGAAGCGCAGAACTCCGGCGGTGACATGGAGAAGTATAAAGAAGCTATAGTTGACATGAGCAACACTTCAGCAGTCAGCCTACCAATTGGTGAGGGCGAGCGCGGAAATACTCTCAGTCCTGCGTGGAATGTGAAGTTCCTTAAAGGAAACATGAACACTGGTAGCTACGAGGGAGCCTCCGATAACCCTGAAGCATTCCAAGATGCAGATAAGTTTTATAGGATCCCAACAGTCAGCGCCTCAGTCATTTATTCGACAAAGATATACACAGAAGAAGACATTCATGGTGGCGTTTCTGTTTTGGAGGGAGAAGCTAACCTACAAAACTATAACGAAACAATGGGATCTGTACAAGTGCCAGCCAATAACTATTTAACCACATACTTCAGCGATGCTTCTGTTTTGGTCCTTGACGATGGTTATTTGGTATTAGATGTACAAGAAGAGAATGTGTTGCCATCAAACGCTCACAATTATACCGTAGAAGTTTTCGAAGTATCGCAAGCTACGGACAAAAACAAGCTAAGAATGAAAGTCCCTATGCATTTTATCAAGCAGCCTGAAAAGATTGTCAATAACATATTGCTTGACGAAGAGGACTTGATGTATGCAGATGAGAATATGATTGATAGCACATTTGTTGAGTATTATATGGACCTCCTAGTAGATACAGAGATTGATGACAACACTGTGTGTAATTACATTGCACTAACAGATAAAGATAAGCTTAACTGGCCAAACGTCTTGAAGTGCTCCGGCTTGTACGATACATCTGGAAACAATTTATATGATGACGAAGAGATCATCATTTGTGAGGTTTAAAAATGGCTGAAGCGTGTAGTTTTATTAAAGAGCTTGTACCCGAAGTTGTGATCGAAAAGGTCACTATAGAGACTACGGGAGGCACACCTGCGTCTTTGACTGACAATCCTCACATCAATGAGATGGCTAATTATTTGCCAGTTTACTCGACCGATGGAATGTCCATTGTCGGCTATGAATCTGTAGATGGCGAATTCGAAGAGTTGAAAAATTCAGCAGGCGTAACAATAGGCTATAAGCGCACGACCGGCATGGAAGGCTCAGAGAGTAGCACAGAGCAGACCAGTATAACGATACAGTTTTCAATCAAAGAGGTCATTTCCGGCGGCTCTTCGGGAACAATTGCTAGCTGGTTCGGCCAAGAAGATTTTACCAAGTATTTCTCAATCGCAATCATGGCACAGGCTTATAATAGTAGTGATACATTTGAATTTTCAACTGGTGAAAAGATAACGATGGCCCAAATAGTTTCATGGACAGAATCAGGTGCGTTTGTCCAATATATAGCTACTCAGACAGGACAGATGGCAGAAGAATTAGATAGAATAAAAGATGGCTTCTGGCTGGAGGCCACGTTCAATATCGAAGAGACTAATTTTAAAAATTGGATGTATGGCCAGACGGCTTTTGAATATATATCGGTACAAGACTATATCAACACACTAGGTAACGTAGATACATCTGGACCGGGCGGCACACCCGCACCAACATTGAAAGATTTGTACGAATGGGGCTTGACAACAACTGACACTGACGGTTCAACTATTTTTAAAGTACCATTTGAAGTAACCCTTAATTTTGAAATCGCTCCAGATGTAGAAAACATTCTCGTATCAGTTGGTCCTCAAATTGATATGCATCAGCTTGAGTTGGATTATGAAATTGACTTAGACGGAGACAGTTCAGTTGGTCGAACAACCGACGACGGCGACACTCATAGGGACACATATACCAGATACAATACTTATGTTATTTCTGGATCAAAAACAAGCGGAAGAACATTTTCTCAATCAGGCAGTGTTCTGGTTGATTTACCGTCTGCGATTATTGCAGACAATAGAAACTATGCAGACATCGTGGCGTTACCGGACATGCATGCTCAGACTATAAAAGTCACCCCCGGCACCGCAATTCCGACTCAAAAAACAAAATACTTTTCTGATGTGTATTTGTCCGAGGATGAACTTGGAAGAGTCAAGGGTACATTCATGGTAGACTATGAGAGCATCCTGTCGGATAACGCACAATATGGAGGGTTCTTCACAAATATAGAGACCGGACAGCGCACCCTCGACAGGCTATTGACCGATGATGTATTTTCCTCAACCATACTAGCTGCATTGTTGGATGAGTGTCCGATAGTCGAACTGGCCGTATATCGTGAAAGAATTGATTCTACTTTTAGTTATCAAGACGTATACGAAAAAGAATTGATTGCAACCATAGAGCCGGTCCCGGTTCCAAATGAGGATCACTCAGGCGATGGCCCGAGACCCAACAGCATACTGCTACAAGATACGGTCAATTATGGCCCAGCAATTGACCCAGACACTTCTGATTCCGACATTGAGCCTGTTGGTAGAATTAGGGAACGATTAGTACAGTTCCTTGATGCAACAACTCGCGGTTCTTTTTATACTGGTGATAATGTGATTGATGGCGGTGGTATTGAAAACTTTAACCCAACCATAGCTGCCACCGACACTGAAACATCCGTCATTGTGCGCCCAATTAGAATGTTTGAGTTTCAGGACAACAGCATATCAAATCTTTCTGTTGGAGAATATAGATATTCGGTAAAAGTGAAGATTAGGGACGGCACCCAAGAATTGTTAGGCTTGCTGGCAAGCACCATAGAAGTATGCGTCCGCGTAGCAGAAATATACTATGAAATTATGAAACCATTCTACAAAACCAGTTCAAATAGGATTGATGTTGACAAATTTGTAGCAAGACTAGAAGCAATGACCACATCTGGTACGGAAGAATATGAGCACATGCTTGCGGCATATGGCGAAGATGTGGTTGCTGTGTTATCTTATCGCGACGAAGACGGCAACCCGGATATCGGATTACCCATTGCTTCAAGCGTCACCAGTATTCTTTTATTGGCAGGAAAATCGTCCGATGACGCATTCAATAAGGCTGCGGAGAGTCTGTACTTTTCTTTAATGCCGGGGTCGGCCAGTTTAGACTCTGTATTAGGTGCAATAAACGTATTGAAAGACTTACAGTCCCAAATAACAGTATTGTCGGGTGGTATATCACCAGCCAAGCGAGCATCGTATCAATCGACAACACGTTCCGCGCCCGTTGGCTCCGAGAACCATGTGATTGAATATCACAGTGAGTTTAAGACTACAATTGAGAAAAGTCACAACAAGCATGTAGGCATTGAATATATAAGATCAAACGCGACCAATCCTGCATCCTTGCCAACGGATCAGACTTCCGCTTCATCTTTAGGTGAATATATGCAGAGCATTTCTTACACAAACATTGAGGGCTCTCGGTTTGATGAATATGGGTTCGTACTGGCCCCTAGTTATATTCATCTTGGTTTGGCTAAAAAGTATAGTGTGAACTTAGATTCTCCTAGCGCCACAGACTTCGCAAGTTTGAATGAACTTTATGGTGGCTCTAATCCGACAACAGGGTTTTACGGGGAACTATTCAGGCACATGACAAGTTGCGGCAATGCTGTCACGGTATCTAGACAATCTGGCATTGGTGAGTACGCAACAGGAGATTCGATTCAATTTATCGAAAAAGCAGAAGCAAACAAATACATTAGATGTGGTATATCGACGGACATTTCTGGACCGGCTGAAGACACCATTCAATCGTTTGTGGCAGAAACCGCCGCATCAGATGACTTCGAAGAACTAAAATCGATTCACACACAAGAGGGCGACATGGTAGGAAACCCGGATGAGAAGACACACCATTACGTGAGAACCTACATGACAAAGACTAAAGAATATCCGTTGCCAACGAAAGTCATGTCAGATCCTAGCACCGGCCTCGCCGCAGGCACCGTGGGTATATTTGAAGATTTGTACAACAGCACTCGCTATAACAAGCATTATACGTTTCCTTCGCATGCCTACATCCTTACTCCATCTATTACCAATCCAGTAGTCTTAGCTTATACTGGCAGTGATTTACCCACTTGGCACATGCTATTCAAGTTGATGAACGGAACATTGGTTCAAGTCCAATACTTAGCCGGCTATGCCGTAAAGCCAATGTACAACACTGACGGAGCGCAAATTGGCCAACGCCTTTGCTTAGAGGCTCCTATATGGAGACCTTTGACAAAAGAAATTTCAGAGTATCTTAATGCTTCAAAAGCTTCCAACGATTCTTCCTTGGTGTGTAGACTAAAAGAAGTGAACATACCGGAGCTTAATATCGTATACCCAGAATCTTTGTGCTTACCTATTTACAACAAGCACTTTATAATTTCAAACGAGTCGTAAACTATGTCAACCAATGGAAAATCTAAGTACGTATTCTCTGCTAATTCAGCGGCATGGGGTCGTTCAATAACTCAGAGAAACAACTTTGTAAGTGAAGTCTTATCGTTTCTTGAATCGTTCGGTACAGAAGAGGGCCTACGAGCCATGCAAGAAATGGCAGCAATAATGGGCGATGAAGCCGCGCTCGGCTCGTTATTGTCCGATAATGCGAAATCTGCCGCCCTTGGCTTCTTTGGTGCCGGTAACGATATGGAAGGGGGAGGAAGTGATATGGGTGAAGCCATCGCTGAATTTGCCGGCGGTTCCGTATTCGATTCGGGAACTTTCAACATATTTACTCAATTGTTGTCAACCGATTTTACAGGAGGCATTGGTGAATTTGACCCTATTTGTTCTGCTCTGGGAGGATATTGGTCGGCAGTTGGAACAGGTAAGGATACAAACATCGATTCTCTTGATTCCCAATTAAATAATTCTAGCTTTGGTGATTCGAATTTTGTTAAACTGGTGCTCGATGATGAACTGGATGGTCCAACCTATGAGGATGGAAGCATATATCCGACATACACTAATACTAGCAGGATCTTCATTGACTATCCTCATGTTGCAAATGTTTTATCGTTAGTCATGTACGAGCGCTTGGCGACCGGAGGCATGATGCCACCGTATGAAGATTTAACTCCCGAAGATAAACACGCAGGTATTGCCGGTCTGATGAAGCTTCTGCGTCATGCTCTATACTTTAGGGCATCGTCGAATACATATTCAACAACTGCGACCAAAATGGCCTTACCCCTAAACCCTGTGGAAATGTCATACACGACATCGGGAGTAACATCGGAGTACGCAGTAGTAGACAGTGAATATAATATGTTCTATCAGACATACGAAAGAGTATCTAAGATGGTACAGGATCAGCAGAAAAGACGACTTTCTGGAGACACTAAGCTTCCCCAAGAGGTGTTGGGAATAGAAAATTTATTGCCTAATCTGCCAGTCATTATGGCATACGAGAGTGGTAGAAAACAACTGAGAGGGAACAGTGGATTGAGAATGACAGATAACCCAGACAAGTCAATCTCCCTTTATAACTCAAATCCGAAAGTATTCTGGAATACGTTTGTCTCGACAGTTATCGGTAACATGGCACAAGTATCTACGCCACAAGGATACGACCAGAAGTACATCGGACGACAAACAGCGAAAAGATGCATTAGACAGATGAGAAATTTAGTTATATCCACCGATGATGTTCGTATGTTGCAAGATGTTGAAAATAAAAGAGAAAATTTTCCAATGTACGTTAATGTCGAATTTAAAGCTGATGACACTGTGCCATTTGTTGCGGCTATTGAAGAAGCTGGTTTGATGAATCACCTTGTTACTTGGATCGCAACAAACGATCAAGCCGGAACGAGACCGACAGAAACGTACTATGAGCCTACCGAAAGCTGGACATTTAAAATGGCAGAAGGAACCCAGCGTCCCAGTATAGCATTTGACGGCACGCATTTAAACGTTGTAAAGACCGAAAGATACACATTAGATATAAATGATTTTTATCAAGCAGTCACTGCCGCAGATTCTAATATTCCCACCGCGTTTAATGGAGTCAACACGCATATATTTAAGACCCAGTTGGGGTGTGATAAAATAAAGTCTAAACTGCTGTCTGTCGTCCTGAAGGGAAAACTGAAAGAGCAGTTTGAAAAAAATTCTGAGACCTCACTGAGAGACATTTTGTCGCCAGAATTAGCTAACTCTGACACAATTGCATATAAAATTGAAAAAAGAGATGAAGCCGGCACGCTAATACAGAATATTTATATCCCAAACACAAACGACCAAGGCATAATAAACTACTTTGACACTCAAATATTGTATGGCAAAACCTATCAATATAGAGTATTCGCATATCAGGCCATAGCTTCTGTTGATTACAAGTACAAAAATACAGTGCCAACAGTGTCTCCCGGTGATGGTAGATACGGCGCTTATTACATGCTAACTGCTCACGTTGACGAGCTATACGCTGCTGCTCACAACGGTGCGTCAGCAGAGGGTGTGTATCCTTCTGAATTTTATTCTGATGACGAGCTTTATGATCCAGCTTACGTAACTTTAACCAATGGTGAATACTGTGGCGTAATCGATCAGCAAATTGAGGTAACGCCCAAGCTGAAGATTGTGGAAGTCCCAATCTACGCACAGCAGGTAAAGGTCTTGGATTCGCCACCTTTACCTCCAGAAGTAAATGTAATTCCTATGAAAAACAATTCAACAGAATTAAAGATGTTCTTAAACGCCCAAGTCGGCCGCCGTCAAGAAGACCCAGTTTACATTCTTGATGAAGATACAAGCGATTTTAATGCTCAGGCCATGGCACAAAGACTACAGCCGGGTGATTATATGACATTCGAATCGGATGATCGACCAGCAGAGTTTCAAATCTTTCGCACAGAGAAGCACCCAGTTACTTGGAATGACTTTGCCAACTCGCTACATGAAACTATAAATACTTCATTGCTCACATCTGAGCAGCAAGCGACTGGAAAGATTTACGGAGACAACCTGTACGCAAACGCTGCTTCGTTTGTAGATTCAATTCAAGAGAATAAAAAGTACTATTACATGTTCAGAACTGTTGACAGTCATGGATTTGTTTCAAATCCTAGTGAGATCTATGAAGTAGAAATGGTCAACAACGAAGGAGCGATCTATTTACTTAAGAAAGAGGTGGATTTTGCACCACCTGTGCCGAAAACAAATAAAAAGAAATTCAAGAGATACTTGAAAATTTGCCCTAATGTACAGAATGTAATGATTGATACAAACAAGTACGATTCTGCTTTTGACGCTAAGTCCGGTGGAGTTTCGTTGGGAGTCCAATCAGAGACAGTATGGGGCAAGAAATTTAGATTTGTAGTTCGTTCATTAAAAACTGGCAAAGAAATTCACATAGACACAGATTTTACCAAAAGACATATCGAGACCGCCCGCGAAAAGGGCGACAATCTCAAATGATAGTCAATAGGTGAATAATAACATTTAAATACTATTTACTATGGTGTATACTAATTATAAAATGAAAAAGGAAATCAACAGATGGGATTCTTAGATAACTCAGGCGACATTGTTTTGGACGCCGTACTTACTGATACTGGCCGCATGCGACTGGCCAAAGGAGATGGCTCGTTTAAAATTTCGAAGTTTGCCCTTGCAGATGACGAGATTAACTATGGAATTTACGACAAGAGCCATGCAAGTGGATCAGCTTACTACGATTTAGAAATTTTACAAACTCCGGTCTTGGAGGCGTTCACGAACAATACGTCATGTGTCAAACACAGACTACTCAGCATCTCTAGAACCAACCTACTATATTTGCCAGCTATCGAGATTAACTCAGCAGGTAATGCAACTCAGGCCTCGGGCCTAGACCTGCACATGGTCGCAGTTGACACAAATACCGAATCAGAAGTAGCCGCAGAGACAGCCGCAAATGGAATTTTATCTGGCGAGTCAGGTCAAGCGGGTAACACATTCATCGAAGTTCACCAAGGTCTAGACACGACAGACATTTCCCGCGCACACGCAATCGATTCAGACCTAAACGAAACCCAATACATTGTCGAGATGGATAACAGACTCGGAATCTTGTTGAATCCAAACGGAGGCACAAACCCATCAGTTAGCTATATTGACGATGACAATATTGCTAGTTACTACGTTTCGCTAAGTGGTAACCCAGACCTAATCAAGTCAATCGGCACCGGAAAAACGGCCGCCGATGGTGGTTCGGGTGCCAACATCAGTACAGACATCGCCGCTGGCCAGACAACTCCAATCTCAGGCCCTCGCGGAACAAGACTAAGGTTCATGATTGGTTCAAGCCTAGAGTTGCAAACCAGCACTTACCTATTTGATTTAATCGGTTTGGCGAGTACTGTTACAGTAAACAGTAAAACATGCAAAGCCATCGATTCTGTGATTAGAGTTACTGGAGTCACAACAGGATCATCCATTGACATTCCAGTAAGATACATTAAGAAAACATAATAAGAAGGACTAATAATGGCATCAACATATAAAACATTCTCAAGCAATGATATTGTTTCTACAAAGACATTGTTGCATGAGGCAATTCCCCTGACGGGTACCGTCGTTTCAGGAACATACCAAGAAGGAACGGCAGGGAGCGCAACAGAAACAAACATCAAGAACTATACACATGGAATGTTTCAAAGTGTATATGACTATCCTTATCTAAGTTCTTCTGCAAACCATGTTTTCGATCTTACAGTGGGCTTCTCTGCTAATTCTGCTTTGTCTGCTTCAACACCTGTAACACAGCAGGCTAAGAAAATCAATATCTATAATCAAATGGCCCAAGTTCTTGTCGGCCATGATGCAACCGGCGCAATTAGAGAGTTTGATGAAGATGGTGATTTGACTGGTGGAACAAAAATGAGAGAAGTATTCTTCATTAATGTAGCCAGACTTCTTACGAAAGACGAAATTAAGAAAGGCTCTTTCTCGCTTCAACTTGGAGTTAGTGGCGCTCATGCGACACCACACAATGGTCACAAAATTAAGTTGGCCGATACTGGTGCAGCTACTGATTATAGAGTAAATTCGCCTGCTGGCGAATACGGCATTTTGTACGCCACTGATGTCGAGGGTTCTAATTTGGTAACTTCCGATGGTTCCCAAAAAGCCGGCCTTATTTTCTATCAAGCTGGCGTTATTGTTGTGACTGGATCTGTATTTCATAACGACACTGGCCAGAGCGCAGGATTACTGCAATCAGCCACAGTGACAGCAGATTGTAAAATGTTGGCAGACCCCGTGGACTCAAGATTTTCAGATGATGTGGGCGCTACGGGAATTTTGCAGGATCGTTCGATTGCTGTGAACTGCAATGCAATCCGGCACAGAATGGTAGACATGAGTTTCAATAACACAACAGAGTTAAACTCTACAATTTACTTCTGCCGTGCAAACCACAACGAATTCAACTACAGTTCTAATCCAACGTATACAAGCAGCAGCAAATTGGTAGTCAAGAACGTATCTTCTGACTCACCAGTCTCATACATTACGACAGTGGGACTTTATTCTTCAGATAATGAATTGCTGGCAGTTGCGAAATTATCAGAACCTCTCAAGAAGGATCCAACTAACGAGCTTACATTGCGAGTACGTTTGGATTACTAAGCGGTGTCACGATTAGATAAGCGTCATGAAGCCGCTATTCTAAAGTTAAGATACGCAAAAGCAGACTTTGAATACACAAAGATGGTTGTCGATACCATAGGTGCCGAATTTGACAATGAGTTCTTAAATTGGTGCGCCAAAAACGACATTATGACTGCTCGCGAAAGAGAAGAGTTGCGAGCCACGCTTAACCCGGTAACTGAAGAAGAGGCCGCGAAAAACTTCACTCCCGACTCGGAAGAGATGAGCGAAGGTTCAAGTCGAAAAAATCCCGAAACAAGGCGAATTTATAAAAAAATAGCAACCAAAATTCACCCTGACAAGTTAGCCCAAGCAAGCGAAGAGTTTCAAAAAGAGATGGCCGAAATCTTTCAGCATGCGACTAAGGCAGCAGATGAAAATGACTGGTACTCTTTGTATAACATTTGTATGGACTTAGGCATAAAGATTCCAAGAATCACTAAAAAACAGATTAAAATGATTGAGGAAAAAGCTGACGAATACTTGGAAAAGGTAAAATCGTTTAAAAATTCATACGCATGGGTGTATGATAATAGTGAAAGCGACGAAGAAAAGGAGAAGCTTTTTCAGTCTTTTGCCAAAAGAACTGGCTGTGTAAGACGCACAGAAGAAGAAAAAGAATTAGATTAAGCTATTTACTGAAGAACCATGCCATATTACAAGTTTAAAGAAGAAGATGTATTTCATAATGTAATGGTGACTCATCCGAAAAATGAGTTCAAGATCTTCAGTGTTTCTGGGTCAAACGCCGAGTTCCGAATTGTGCATAATGCCCTTCAGCCGGTCTCGGGCGCATTTACAGATAATGTTGTTGGCACCACTCCCGGCTCCTTGTCTCTGTACGAGATCAACGTTGACAAAAAGGATGGCCAAAACGATTTTATCTATCCGTTTGTAACTAAAGAAGGCGGCCACCATGCCCTTAAGACAGTTGGTTCTGGCGATTACTGGAACTCGGGATTCGGGGATACGATCACGGGATCATACAACCTGTCAGCTTCTTTATATAGAGAATACTGGATTGAGTCAGAAAACGGAACCACAGCGCGGAAACACTTATCTGCGCTTAGAAACGTCTTGAATTACTACAAGACACTTTCTCCGCATTATGAATTTAGCAATAGCAAGTGGAATAAGCAAAATCAGAAGCTAAACCTCATCAGCATTCCTTCTATGTTTTATGGGAAGTGCATCAAGAAGGGCACGGTTGACTTGCACTACTACGTCACCGGCACGCTTGTCGGCAGACTACAGGACGAAAAACAAAACGGAGAATTGATTCAGACCGGTCCAGCCGGCTCAGAGGGCTCTGGTTCCGTCGCAGGCGTCGTGCTGTACAACGAGGGGTTCTTAGTCCTTACGGGCTCTTGGACGCTAAATGCGGAGCCTAAAGACTATATTAACTCTGGTAGCGACACTCAATTGCCATCGACATGGTTACAGTATGGTGCTGGTATCCCCGGTAAAATAGTTGGTGATGTGACGGGCTCACATTATGTTCTGGATTTTAAAGGAACAAACCCAATCCCAACTGTTACAATGCTGGCGTATGCAAAAGCAAATAAAGTAAATGCCTCTAACAACCCCACGTTTGTTAAGAAGGTAGATAAAGTAGAAAACGTAGAAATTATGTCTGGTTCGACTCTGATCAAAGAAGACTCACAGAGGGAGATCTACAACAGCGTGGACACAAAATACCTTGGCACTACAGGTAGTTTTGAGAGACAGACGTTCATTACAAAGATTAAGATCTTTGATGAATATATGAATTGTATCGGAGAAGCAAAGCTTGCGCGTCCAGTGAAGAAGACAGAAGCGCGTAACCTAATGTTCAAACTTAAGTTAGATTTTTAATGCATATTATAGGCCTAGATGTTAGTTCCACTCGGATTGGAATTGCGGTCCTTGGTCACGATAATGAAATTGAATTGAGCAAAGTTATCAAACTCAAGTCAGATTTATCGTTAGAACAAAGAGCAGCAATATTTGAATCAGAGATGAGGAAAATTGAAAAGAAGTATGTACCTCTGTATGTGTTTATGGAGGCACCTGCTATGCTATTTCGTGGCGGCTCGACTGCTCATGTGATGGCCAAGTTGCAGAGATTCAACGGCATGTGCTCGTATATCTGTTATAAGGTATTCAGAGAAGAAGCAATACTATACCCAGCGAACAAGATCAGAAAAGCGCTAGGGATTAAACTACCCAGAAAGAAAGGTCAAACAAAAAAGATTATAATCGAGTGGGTAAAAAACAAGTACGGAGAAGATTTCCAGTATGATCTGACATACAAAGGAAACCCAGTACCCGGCACCGATGATCGCGCCGACGCCATCTTGGTTGCTTTGGGAGGGGAGCAATTAATACAAGATGATAGCGAATAACATATTGCCAGTAATACGCAAAGTCATAGATCGTCCATTGGTAGTTATCGATAATTTCTATGAGAATCCAGACGAAGTAAGACAAGAAGCTATCAACTCTAATTACATGCCGCCGATTCACGGTAATTTTCCCGGTCAAACAGCGTTTGTATCACTTGAAACTCAAAGCAAAATTATTCCATTTGTAATAGCTTTGGCTGAAAATTATATGGCAGAGGCGCTTGACATAAAAATACCAGTTGACACAGAGAGCACGGAATGTTACTATCAAATTATCGATAAGCCATGGCACAAGGCTCCACAAGCATTTAGAGTGCCGCACGTAGATTATCGATTTCAGAGAGGTATCGTGACAATTCCGGCTCTTATTTATTTGAACACGCCAGAGCAATGTCTCGGAGGTACGGCCTTTTATAGAGATGTCAGAACTGGGCTTCATAGCGTTAATTCGCCTGCACAGTTTCATAAAGTTTATACTGGTGGCCAAAACACATGGCAACTGCACAACTACATTCCTATGAAATATAATCGCCTGATTATGTACGATGGCAACATGATGCACACAGCAGATATCCCAGCCGATGGTTTCGGTGAAGAGTTAGAAAATTGTCGCATGACCCAAAATATTTTCTTGCATGTGAAAATTTAGACTTGACATTGCTATATGGAAAGTGTATACTGATAGTGTGATTAGTGATAAGATCCGAATTCTGTCGGGTATTCTAGGTAGCAGCTACAAGTCAAATGACGAGTACTTGTACCGATGCCCATCCTGCGGCCATCATAAGAGAAAGCTGTCGGTTAACTTTTCTAGCAACGTGTTCAAGTGCTGGATTTGTGATTACCGTGGCAAAAACATTCGTCGTATCATTCGACGTTACGGAAACCGTCAACAGCTACAAGAATGGGATCGCATGTTCTCTGGTCGTCATGACATGTCGGAGCACTCAAGGTTTCAACTATTTGCCACAGAAGAGGTAGAGGACGAAAAGACAATCCTGAACCTACCAGACGACTTTAAAACACTGGCAACTGCAAATCGCTCTAGAGGCTCGATTGCTGCATACGGCTATTTAAAAAACCGAGGCCTGACTGAATACGACATATTAAAATACAAAATTGGCTATTCTGCTACTGGAGATTATGCAGGTCGCATCATCATCCCGAGTTTCGATACGCAGGGTGAGCTAAATTATTTTGTAGCGAGAGCCTACGACGGCGCATGGAACAGGTATAAGAACCCGCCCGCTAGTAGGGATATAGTTTTTAATGATTTAATGATTGATTGGGATAAGGATGTTATTCTTGTCGAAGGTGTCTTTGATGCTATCAAAGCAGACAACTCTATTCCAATCTTGGGCTCATCTTTGCGTGACGATTCGATTCTTTTTAAGAAAATCGTTGCCAAAGATGCGTGTGTATATATTGCGTTAGACAAAGACGCTAGAAAGAAAGAAGAGAAGATTATCAAAAATTTGTTAAAACATGATATCGAAACTTACAAAATCGATGTTTCGGGTTATGATGATGTAGGCGAAATGCCAAAAGACGTATTTGCACAGCGCAAGCGCGAGGCAAAGTCCGTGTCGTCAGACTCGTATTTACTATATCAAGCGATATATTCTTTATAGGAGATGCAATGAAATTCGCTCATATTGCCGATACTCACATCAAAAACTTAAAATTCCATTACGAGTATCGTGAAGTTTTCAAACAAATCTACCAGAAGCTTCGGGAAGAAGAGGTAGATTATATTATTCACTGTGGTGACTTGGCCCATACCAAGACTCAGTTAAGTCCTGAGTTCTTTGAGATGGCATCCGAGTTTCTTAAGAACTTAGCAGATATTGCACCAGTTCATATGATTCTCGGCAACCATGATGGCAACCTAAAGAATAGTAGCCGTCAGGACGCCATTACGCCCGTTGTAGAGGCTTTGGCGCACCCGAACCTGCATCTGCACAAGGGAGCGTCAGAAGTCCTTCTAGACGGGAATTTCGCCCTCAATGTCCTGTGCGTTTTCGATGAGGACAATTGGGTTAAGCCTTCGAATCCTGATAGAATCAATATTGCTCTTTATCATGGTGCCGTGTCTGGTGTAGAGACCGATCTAGGTTGGATTATGGATCATGGTGAGCACGATATTCAAATCTTTGAAGGTTTTGATTTTGCGTTTCTGGGAGATATTCACAAAACAAATCAAGTACTTGACAACGAAGGTCGCGTCAGGTACGCCGGCTCCACGATTCAGCAGAACCATGGCGAAACAAATGACAAGGGGCTATTGCTATGGGACATCCAAGACAAAGACACATTCAGTTGCCAGCATGTTGCGTTTGAAAACCCAAAGCCGTTCATTACAGTCGAATTAACTCCGAAGGGCAGATTCCCGAAAAAGCTATCTGTGCCTGCTGGGGCTCGACTAAGGCTGGTCAGCAACAATAATCTACCCTTGTCCAGAATGAAGAAGGCTGTTGACGTTGCCAAGCACCGCTTTAAGCCGGAGACTATTACATTTCTTAATCGTGCAGCGGGTCAACGTGGCAGCGTAGAGAGCCTAACAAATGGACTCAAGGTAGAGGACTTGCGCGATCCGGTCGTACAGAAAGAATTGATCCAAGAGTACCTAAAAGAATATGAGGTTAGCAATGAGATGCTGGAGCGCGTTTACGAATTGAACGATCAATACAGCCGGGTAATTCAAGAAAACGAAGAGGTTGGCCGAAACATCAACTGGAGACTGCACAGCATTGAATGGGATAACCTGTTCAATTATGGAGAAAGCAACTCTATTAACTTTGACAATCTGAACGGAATTATTGGAATCTTCGGAAAGAATTACAGTGGCAAGTCGAGCATCATTGATTCTATTTTGTACACCATGTTCAACTCTACGTCAAAAAACGAGAGAAAGAATCTCAATATCATTAATCAGAATCGACCAAGTTGTCGAGGCCGAGTAAACCTGTCTATTGGTGAGCGTGAATACACAATTGAACGTACCAGCGAAAAGTATACGAAAAGACTAAAAGGTGAAGAAACACTAGAGGCAAAAACTGACTTGGAGTTTTCTTCAAACTGCACTGCGACAGGGGAGCAAACTAGCTTGAATGGGCTTAGTCGAAACGAAACAGATAAGAACATTCGTAAGCACTTTGGTACTATGGATGACTTCTTGATTTCTGCTATGGCAAGCCAGCACGGTTCTTTGGCCTTCATTGATGAGGGATCGACACGCCGTAAAGAGATCATAGGAAAGTTCTTGGATTTGGAGATCTTCGAAAAGAAGTTTAAGCTAGCAAAGGAAGATGCATCAGATCTTCGTGGAGCACTGCGTAGATTGGAGGGCCGCGATTATGCCCAAGAAATTGAAGAAGCATCAGCGCTCCTTGTTGAGAATACGCAAAACTTAGACAAGAAAAAGAAAAGCTGTGCTTCTCTCAAGAAGCGAATCTCTGAAACAGAAGCGCAGATTGCGGAAACAAAAGCAAAAATCGATTCTATTCCAACTGAGATTATCAATATTCACAAGATGCGCGGAGATCTAAAGTCTGCCGAAGCACAGAAGATTTCACTTATTGATGATACTTCATCTCGCACCGCACTGAGAGAACAGAAGGAAGAGTTGTATGGCAAGATCCTTGACTTTATTGATTCGTTTGACGTGGAAGAGTTGAAAGATAAAAAGAAGTCAATCGAAGAATTTGAAAATCAAATTTCAAAATCAGAATCGGAATTGGCCAGCTTAGTAGCCGACTTGGAGCGACAAGAAAACAAGAGTCGTTTACTCGATAAAATCCCATGCGGCACATCTTTTCCTACTTGTAAGTTTATTAAAGACGCACACGTAGCAAAGTCTAGAATTCCTCTGACTCAAGAGCAACGTACCGAAACGGAAGGCGAACTAGCAGCACTTAGAACAAGCCTTGAGAAGATGAATCACAGTTTGGTACTTGACAGATTAGCTAAGTACGAGAAGATTTTGAATAAAAAAGCAGAAGTATCTGGAATTATTGCCGATTTAAATCTTGAGCTTGAGCGAAATAAGTTGGCTCTAGAGAGGGTTGAAAGAACGATTGTAGACTGTAGTGGCAAGATTGACGAGTACGAAATCAACAAGGAAGCGATTGAGAACTTAACCCAACTGCAAGATGACTATGCCTTATACAAAAGCCAGATGGACATCATGGAATCTAGCTTGGAAGCCTGCCAGAATGAAATGCTGGAGCTTGTAAAAGATAATGGCTCTATGGAGCAGAAAGTAAAAGGTATCGAAGAGCAAAGAGATGAGTACATTGATCTGCAAGAGAAGTTTTCAGCATATGACTTGTTCATGCGCTGCATGCACACCAACGGCATTGCATACGATGTTATCAAGAAAAAACTACCAGTGATTAATCAAGAGATGGCTAAGATTTTAGCAAACATTACTAACTTTGAAGTATTCTTTGAGGATAGTGGTAACAAGTTTGACATCTTCATCAAGCACCCTCGTCACGATGCAAGGCCTATTGAAATGGCTTCAGGAGCAGAGAAAACTTTAGCTGCCATGGCCATCCGTTTGTCTATTCTTTCTGTGTCTTCTTTGCCAAAGGGCGACCTATTTGTATTAGATGAACCGGGTACTGCATTGGATGAGGAAAATATGGAGGGCTTTATCCGTTTGTTGGAACTAATTAAAGTGTACTTCAAGAACGTTTTGCTTATTTCACACCTTGACTCGCTTAAAGATTGTGTCGATATGCAGATTGTAATTGACAAAGAAAATGGATACGCGAGAGTAAACCAGTAGAATCAGTACAAATACGAGGAAATTATGATGAAGATAACAAGAACTCTACTTAGGCGAATCATCAGAGAAGAGATCGCAGCCGTCACCGGCCGCAATAATATTAAAGAGATCAGAGGAACCACCGGGCCGGAGGTCGCCGCTGCTCAGGACTCGCTAGATGACATTTATAGTGGTCCTGCTGATGAAGAACGCGATGACTTGAGTTACACAGCCATCGAATATTCTGGACCGATTCTTCAAGGCGACCCAGAGATGTTTAAAGCGAACCTTCAGCGCTGGACGTGGATGTGGAACGGCCTTGATATAAGGGCTGCTGAAAAGAGGTTGCACGATGCCGATGTGGATCCCGTAGAAATTTTGGATAAAGTTAGAAAAGATATAGTGGAACTCTGGAAGACTCAGGGGCAGGAACTTGAAGATAGTGGTTATGAGCCGTCTGATGCATGGGTCCGTCTAGCGGCAGAAGCTCTTGGAATGAAGGATAAAAACGGCAAGTTACCATGGTCGGAGCGCCCTGATTTCAATCCTCACCGGCAGTAAAAGGATAGGAAAAACCAAATGAAAATCACAAAAGAAACATTAAAGCAAATTATTGATGTAGGAGAATAAAATGAAACTATCAAAAACAAAATTGAAGCAAATTATTAAAGAAGAGCTTTCTGCTCTTAACGAAGGTATTGAACAGGTTGGCGACGAGACAATCGTAACTGGCCCCGATGGTGATGCCTCGGATCCCGCCAGAGATGCGGCACGTCTTGGAGATGTAATTAAGTATCTTATGGCAAATGATCGTGAAGATTTAGCAGCACCGCTAGTTAAAATTCAAGATCTTCTTGACATGATGCGGTAAAACGGAGGTGTACTGTGATGAGTGAAGCCACAAAAGCAAAGCTAGACACTTTGGTTGAGAAGATGATCTCTCGTAAATTCATGGTCTGGTTGACAGCGACTGGTCTTATGGCATTTGCAGGATTAGATTCTGGAGATTGGGTAATTATTTCAGGGATTTACATCGGAGGCCAGACGGTTATCGATGGAATCGCAAAACTTAAGGGACTGGCGTGAACTTAATTACTTTAACTGCAATTAAAGAAGTATTCTCAAAAACAGCTACAGCAGTATGGCCATTCATACAGAAGAATTGGAAAGTTCTACTAATACTGGGTCTGACTGTAGCGCTGTTTTTCAGCATGAAAAAAGATTATGCAGCCTTACAAAGCGCGTTTGAGGCATCGAAAACTAGTTATGAAGAGCAGATCCGCTCGCTTAAGGAGATACATAGTGAAGAAATCCGACAACGAGAAGAAGCCGTGCGCGAGTACAGAGAAGAGCTTGATAGAATTACTAAACGATATGAGAATGACCGTTCAGAGCTTGAGAGAGGACATGAACGAGATGTTGAGGAAATTCGAAGAGAATTCACCCACGAACCAGAAAAAGTAAAACAAGCAATTATTGAGCAATTCGGATTTGAATATGTTGAATAGATTTGTGAAAATTCTAACATTAGGTTTATTATTTTGCGGCACTGCGTATGCGGAAGAGCCGCAATTTACTTTCTTAGACGAGGGAGAGCCGGCCCCATTTACAGGCACACTGTTCAATCCCCAAGCAACGGCAGAGCTTGTAGCAATGCCGGAGTACATGCAAAACGAATTTGACATCGAACTGGAATACCAACTTGACCTACAAGCTACAGAATATAATTTTCAGTTGACCAATAGTCAAATTAGATATGATGCTCTGACTCAAGAATATGATGCCACCGTGTTGGCGCTTACGCAACAGAACGAAAGTCTAGAGCAAGCACTAGCACAAAGGAAAAAGAATCGTAATGGCCTTATGTTCGCCGCCGGTACTGCAACCGGAGTAGTAATTACAACAGCGATTGTGTACGCAATCCTTAGTGCATCAGCGAGTGGAAAATGAAGAAAGACCCAAACTATGTTGTTAAAGTAGAGAAAGCCATAGCCGAAAAGTATGGCAAAGAAGCGGTTAAGAACCCAAGAGAATCTTGGACCACAGAGAAAGAAGAAGAGTATCAAGAACAGCTTAAAAAATTTCTTGACCGAACAAGGCAACGTAGTGCAGAAAAAGAGAAAGTAGAGATCAATGGAGTTTTAATCTCCAAGAAACTACTTAATACAGATACGAACAGAACGTGCCCAGTTTGTTCCAAATATTCGTTCTCGTTTAAAGACGACGTTTACATGAACAAGTATGAGTGCTGTTTTGAGTGTTACGTAAAATATGTAGAAGGCCGCGAAGAAAGGTGGCAAACAGGATGGAGACCTCAATAAATGGCAACAACATTAGAAATTATTCAAGGCATCGCTCAAGCGGCTGCCAACGCTTACGACGGAGCACACGACCAACGCTATACCCACGATGGCGAAGAGCGCAAGGCTGGACTCCGAAGAGAAGAAGGAGACCCAGTTCTTGAGTCTCGCGCTATCGATGGATTTAAGATTCGCATTGAAGGTGACAAGCTTCGTGTGCTTTATCATATGGAGTGTTTGCTTAAAGAGGTCCACAGAAGTGACTTCGAATCTGAGTGTGAAAAGCACGTTGCTGATATTGTGAAGTATCTCAAAAGCGAATATAAAAAAGTAACTGGTAAAGCACTTACGCTAACGAAAGATGGCGAGTGCGATGTCATGGTCGAATACATTTCGCGTATCCGCACATCCGTTCGCGCCTGCCAGATGTATAAAATTGGTGGCCTAAGCGGTGTCGATGAGGTTCGCGGAGAACAAAAGCGAGATGTAGACAGAGCAATTAAAGACTGGCTAGCCATCGGCAAGGATAAGCATCCGGGCACCAAGAAGCCAAAAAACGTAAAAAGAACACAAAACTAAAATGAAATGCCGGGATTGTCTAAAGATGAAATTGTTAAAGAGATATTGAAGTGCGGGAAGGATCCCGTATACTTCATTAATAACTTTTGTAGAATTTCGCACCCAATCCACGGACTGATTCCATTTAAAACATATGACTTTCAATCGGACTTACTGAGAGACTTCAACGGACACCGATTCAATGTCATCCTCAAAGCCAGACAGATGGGCATCTCTACGATTGTAGCGGCCTACATTGTCTGGCTTATGTTGTTTCACAGAGATAAGAATGTGCTCGTTATGGCTACCAAGTTTGGTACAGCGTCCAACTTGGTTAAGAAAGTAAAAGCGATGATGAGAAACCTACCAGAGTGGATACAGATTTCTACAGTATCAATTGATAACCGAACATCGTTCGTATTGACCAACGGATCACAAATTAAAGCATCTTCAACGAGTTCAGACGCTGGACGTTCAGAAGCATTGTCGTTACTTGTTCTTGACGAGGCTGCTCATATTGAAGCACTAGAGGAACTGTGGACAGGTCTTTACCCTACAATCTCAACTGGTGGACGTTGCATCGCTTTGTCAACCCCTAACGGTGTTGGTAACTGGTTTCATCAGACATATGTGGACGCAGAAGACGGCACAAACAATTTCAACCCAGTACGTTTATATTGGGACTTGCACCCCGACAGAGACAAGGAGTGGTTTGAAAAAGAAACCAGAAACATGTCTCGCCGTCAAATCGCTCAAGAGTATGAATGCAATTTCAATACTTCAGGTGACACGGTAATCCACCCAGACGATATTGCACGAATTCTAAGCACAGTAAAAGAACCAAAATATAAAACAGGATTTGATCGCAATTATTGGATCTGGGAAGAGGCACAAGAAGGTTGCAGTTATTTGCTTGTCAGCGATGTGGCGCGAGGTGACGGCGCTGACAATTCAGCTTTTCATGTTATAAAGTTGGACACGCTAGAAGTTATAGCAGAATATCAAGGCAAGCCAACTTTGGACATGTATGCTGAGATACTAAACAGTGCCGGAAGAGAATATAACAATGCGATGCTCGTTGTTGAGAACAACAACGTTGGATTTTCTGTATTAGAGAAGCTAGCCGAAAAGCAGTATCCTAATTTATACTACTCTACCAAGGGAACGCATGAGTATGTCGAGCAGCACATGGCAGAGAATATGTCTAACTCTATCGCCGGGTTTACGACTTCGCACAAGACTCGCCCTCTTATTGTGGCAAAATTAGAAGAGTTCATCAGAAACAAACTAATTACAATATACTCTAACAGAACTTTGCACGAATTACAGACGTTCATCTGGAATAATGGCAAACCTCAAGCGATGCGAGGCTATAATGATGACTTAACCATGTCGCTAGCCATCGCCTGCTGGGTAAGGGACACTGCCCTTACAGTGAATTCTAGGAATTTGGAGTACAAGAAAGCGTTTCTAAACTCTATGATCTATTCTTCTACAACGTTAAATACTGCGATAAAGGGACAAAATGGCTATAAACCCGGCTCACAATTTGATAAAATAGAACGTAACAAGCAGATAGAACAGATGAAAGAATTTTCATGGCTTTATAAGGGATAAACAATGGCACAGAATAACAACAACCCAACAAAAAACCAAAATTTAAAGAACCCCCGTAACCCGGAGTCACCTCTATTTAGGAGACTGACTAGGCTTCTGTCGGGTCCAATCGTCAACAGGCGCTCGCAATTACAGCGTCGATACAAGCGAGCGCAGCTAGACAAGTATAATTTCAAATCTGCTAGCGGTCTGGGCTTTAAGAGAACATCTTATAATCCGTATGATAATTTGAGTTCGCAAATGATGGCGAACCAGAATCGTCATGAGAGATACGTTGATTTCGATCAGATGGAGTACATGCCAGAAATTGCTTCTGCTCTTGATATCTATGCAGACGAGATGACCACATCTACAATCTTGAGTCCGATGTTGAAGATTGATTGCTCTAATGATGAAATTAAAGTTATCCTTGATAATTTGTACCACAAGATTATGAACATTGATCACAACTTATTTGGTTGGTGCCGTTCACTTTGTAAGTTTGGTGATTACTTTATGTATCTGGACATCGATGAGGAAGTCGGCGTTAAGAATGTTGTAGGCCTTCCAAGCAATGAGCTTGAAAGATTGGAAGGAGAAGACAGAACTAATCCCAACTATATTCAGTTTCAGTGGAACTCGGGTGGACTGACCTTTGAGAACTGGCAGATTGCTCACTTCAGGGTGCTTGGAAATGATAAGTACTCTCCATATGGCACATCTGTTCTGGAGCCAGCCCGTCGCATTTGGCGTCAGCTAACTCTGCTTGAAGATGCTATGATGGCATACCGCATTGTACGTTCCCCAGAGCGTCGTGTTTTTTATATTGATGTCGGTAACATCCCTGCAAACGATGTAGAACAGTTCATGCAGAAAGTTATTACGACAATGAAGCGCAACCAAGTGGTTGATCCGGCAACCGGACGTGTCGATTTGCGATACAACCCAATGAGCATTGATGAGGATTATTTCATGCCAGTACGTGGCGGTGAGAGTAGTCGCATCGAGTCGCTTCCCGGTGGAACGTATACCGGTGACATCGACGACGTTAAGTATCTCAGAGACAAGCTGTTTTCTGCATTGAAGGTACCGATGTCCTACCTTTCACGCGGTGAAGGTGGCGAAGAAGATAAGACCACTTTAGCACAGAAAGATATTCGCTTTGCTAGAACAATTCAGAGGTTACAGCGCTCAGTCCTATCGGAGCTAGAGAAGATTGGAATTATTCATCTTTATACTCTTGGCTTTCGTGGCGATGATCTGATTGGATTTAAGTTAGCCTTGCAGAACCCATCCAAGATCGCAGAGATGCAAGAGCTTGAGCACTGGCGCACTAAGTTCGATGTTGCATCGGCGGCAACGGAAGGGTTCTTCAGTAAGAGATGGATTGCACAAAACATGTTTGGTATGTCCGAGGAAGAGTTCTTGAGAAATCAAAGAGAAATGTTTTACGATAAGAAATTCGAAGCCAGCCTTGAACAGGCCGCAGAAGCTGATGCTGCCGGCGAAGACGGCGGCGGCGGCGGCTTGGGTGGAGATCTTGGCGGCGGCCTAGGTGGAGACCTTGGCGGTGGAGATGAAGGCGGCCTAGGCGATCTCGGCGGTGGAGATGAGGGCGGTGACGAAACCGGCCTAGGAGATGATGCAGCCGCTGATGAAGGTGGCGATGAGGGCGATGACTCTGCTCTATTGGCCGCTCCTGCCGCGAAAAGAGATGACGGAGGCTACACAACTCCCGGCTCCAAGGGCAAGGTGTACTACCCGGTTGATATGGACACCAGAAGGGATGGTGCTCGCCGTCGCCATATGAACTCTCTCGGTGGAGGTGCGCTTGCAAGTTCTTCAACTAAGAACCTTTTCAAAGGCTTGCATGATATGACTTCACTTGGTAGAGGTATTTCTGAGTCTGAGGACACTATTTATGACAACGAAGAGACTCGTTTAACAGAGATCAACATTGAGGTAACTCAATTACTTGAAAGTCTTGAAAGGAAGAGTAAAACTGATGAAACACAATAAGAAAAGAAATACAGCATTCTTGTATGAGGTGCTTGTGAGAGAGCTTACATATTCAATTATATCTGAAGATGTTGACAAAAAACAAAAAATAGTAGATGTGCTCAAGGAGTTTTTCGCTTCTGACCGTATTCTGGGCCAAGAGTTGGCATTGTGTCAAGCGTTACATGAAACAAACGGTGTAGAGAAAGAAGTAGCAGAAAAGATGCTCACAGAGATCAAGAGGGTATACTTTGGCCTGAGCCAGCCTGAGATCTTTAATCAACAGACCGAACTCATTAAAACAATTAATCGTGATATTGGCAAGAAGACCTTTTCCAATTTTGTTCCAAATTTTAAAAGTTTAGCGACAATTGCACAAATCTTCGATGACAAGATTCCTGTCAAATCCAGAGTCTTGCTGGAAAATAAGATTGTAAGCAAGATGTCCACAGAAGAAAAGACCATCGAAGAATTGGCACCGATTGACAACTTGGTGTATAAGAAGTTTACAGAAAAATTTAATCAAAAGTATTCTGATTATCTAA
>MDTD01171544.1_pt1 | contig 34033 bp, 34 predicted proteins | sample 811221 | NCBI WGS metagenome assembly MDTD01 (sample SAMN05326646, study PRJNA326480) | marine metagenome | isolation source: seawater | place: Pacific Ocean: South West | collected 2011
ATGAATCGGTTTCCGAGCCAACCATGAACCGCCGTGGTACGGAACCGTATGCCCGGTGGTGTGAGAGGACGGGGGAGGCAACTCCCCCTCCTACTCGATCCTCCGGCCCACGCATCGGGTCCAACGGGTGGCGGGCCGGCTCGCCCGGGCAGGGTTACTGCGGGCGTTTGGCAACCAGTGTCAGGATGTCGTAGCTGGCCACCAGTTCGTCCTTCTGGTTGCGGACTTCGACATCCCAGACCACCACGCCCTGCGGGTGCCCGTCGGGGGAGGTGCGGCCCTGATCGATCTTGCGCTTGCAGGTCAGACGGGCCTGAATGGTGTCGCCGATCGGCACCGGCGTGATGAAACGCAGGTTGTCCAGGCCGTAGTTGGCCAGCACCGGGCCTTCACCCGGCGAAACGAACAGGCCGGCGGCGGCGGACAGCACGAAGTAGCCGTGCGCGATGCGCTCGCGGAACTGGGAGTTGCGGGCGGCGATTTCATCAAAGTGCATGTAAAAGTGGTCGCCGGACAGACAGCCGAAGTTGACGATGTCGGCCTCGGTGACGGTCCGCCGGTGGGTCAGCAGGGACTCGTTGATCTGAAGATCCTCGAAGTAGCGGCGGAATGGGTGCACCTCGGTCTCGATGACCTTGGCGCCGCGCACATACTCGCCGGTGATGGCGGCCAGCATGGTCGGGGAACCTTGCACTGCGGTCCGCTGCAGGTAGTGGCACACGGCACGGATTCCGCCCAGTTCCTCGCCGCCCCCGGCACGACCGGGGCCGCCGTGCTTGAGCATCGGCAGCGGTGAGCCGTGACCGGTGGACTCCTTCGCGGCCTGGGCATCCAGCACATGCAGGCGGCCGTGGTAGGCGGCCAGCATCGGCACCAGCTGGCCGGCGATGGCGGGGTCGCGGGTGCTCAGGGTGGTGACCAGCGAGCCTTTGCCCTTGGCGGCAATGGCGACGGCCTGTTCCAGCGTGTCATAGGGCATCAGGGTGGCCACCGGGCCGAACGCTTCGATGTCGTGGGCTCCGCCCTCCTGTTCCGGGTTGCGGCACAGCAGCAGGTGCGGTTCCAGGAAGGCACCGCGGTCGCAGCCGTCGCCCAGGGGCTGGAAGTCGCCGGTACCGCCCAGCAGGCATTCGCAGGACTCCTTGAGCCGGTCGATGGCGGCCTTCACATCCGCGCACTGGTCCAGGGACGCCAGGGCGCCCATGCGCACGCCGTCCACCGCCGGGTCGCCGGCCACCACCTTCGACAGCTGCTGTTTGAGCCGGTCGGCGACCGCCTCGAGCTGGGCGGTGGGCACCAGAATCCGGCGCACGGCGGTGCACTTCTGGCCCGCCTTCACCGTCATCTCGCGGACCACTTCCTTGATGAACAGATCGAACTCCTCGTGGTCCGGGGTCACGTCCGGTGCCAGGATGGCGCAGTTGAGGGAGTCCGCCTCGGCGTTGAAGGGGATGGAACGGGCCAGGATGTTCGGGTGGCTGCGCAGCTTGAGGGCGGTGCTGGCCGAGCCGGTGAAGGTGACGACGTCCTGTTCACGCAGGTGGTCCAGCAGGTCGCCGGTACCGCCGATGATCAGTTGCAGGGCCCCCTCGGGCAGAGCGCCGGATGCCTGCATCAGGCGTACGGCAGCCTCGGTGACGTAGCTGGTGGCGGTCGCCGGCTTGACGATGCAGGGCATGCCCGCCAGGAAGGTCGGGGCGAATTTTTCCAGCATGCCCCAGACCGGGAAGTTGAAGGCGTTGATGTGGACCGCCACGCCGCCCCGGGGCACCAGGATGTGGGTCCCCGCGAAGTGGTTTTCCTTGCCCAGCGGCATCACCGGGCCTTCGTGCACCACATTGCCGGACGGCAGTTCGCGCCGGCCCATGCTGGCGTAGGAGAACAGGGTGCCGAAGCCGCCGTCGATGTCGATGGCGCTGTCCCGCTTGGTGGCACCGGTGTGATGGGACAGGGCATACAGTTCCTGTTTGTGTTCCTGCAGATACAGTGCCATGGCCTTGAGCGCCAGCGCGCGCTCCTGGAAGTCCATGGCCAGCAGGTTCTTGACGCCGGTGGTGCGGCCGTACTCGACGGCTTTGGCGAAATCGATGGGCTCCTGGTGGGTGTGGGCCACGATGTCGCCGTTGATGGCGCTGGGCAGCGGCCGGGCCGGGGTTTCACCCAGCCACTCGCCGGCAATGAAGCTCTTGAGCACTGACATTGGAATGGGGCTCCCTTTGTTGTCGTTGGAACGTTGGGGTGATCAGATCTGGTCGAAATCCAGGGTGACCTTGTCGCTGACCGGGTAGCACTGGCAGGACAGCACGTAACCGGCCTCGACTTCGTAGTCCTCCAGGGCAAAGTTGGCGTCCATCTCGACCTCGCCTTCCACCACCCGGGCCTTGCAGGTGGAACACACACCCGCCTTGCAGGAGTAAGGCAGATCGGCGCCTTCGTCGTTGCCTGCGTCGAGGATGCTCTTGGTGTTGCGGGTCAGGCCGAAGGTCATCGAGCGGCCATCGGAGATCACCGTGACCTCGCTGATCGCGGCCGGGTCGACGGTGTTGTTTTCCCGGTCCTTGCGGGGCCGGGGCGCGCCGCCAGCGGGGGTGAACAGTTCAAAGTGCACGCGCTCTTTCGGCGTACCGTGGCGGTACAGGGAGTCACGGACGTTTTCCGTCATCTCCTGGGGGCCACAGATGAAGGCTGCGGTCAGGCTGTCCACATCCACCCAGCGATCGAACAGGGCGTCGCACTTGGCATGGTCGATCCGCCCGTTGTACAGGTCGATGTCCTGCTGCTCCCGGCTGAAGATGTACACCAGGTTGAAGTGTTCCATGTAGCGGTTCTTCAAGTCCTCCAGCTGATCCCGGAACAGGGTGCTGGCGGTGGAGCGGTTGCCGTAGAACAGGGTGAACCGGCTTTTGGGCTCGGTTTCCAGGGTGGTCTTGAGGATCGACAGAATCGGCGTGATGCCGCTGCCGGCGGCGACCGCCAGGTAGTTGCCCTCGCGCTCGGGATCCAGTTCGACCGAGAAGTGCCCCTGTGGCGGCATCACTTCCAGGGTGTCGCCCGCTTTCAGCGTGTCATTGGCGAAGGTGGAGAAGCGGCCGCCGGGAATCTTCTTGACCGCGATGCGCAGCTCATTGTCCCGGACACTGGTGCAGATCGAATAGGAGCGGCGCACTTCCTCGCCGTCCAGCCAGGTACGCACCACCAGGTGCTGGCCCTGTGTGTAGCGGAACGTGTCTGCAAGGTCTTGCGGCAGATCGAAGCACAGGGATACGGCGTCTCTTGTTTCAGGCCTGACCTCTTTGAGGGTCAGTGGATGGAATTTTGTCATGGTCGTATCGGCTCTAGATGCATTTGAAGTAATCGAAGGGTTCGAGGCAGTCCTTGCACCGGTACAGGGCCTTGCAAGCGGTGGAACCGAATTCGCTGACCCGCTCGGTGTGATGGCTGCCGCAATGCGGGCAGACAATGACCTCCTCCTGACCCAGCAGACTGCGTTTGCTGGCGGAGCCCTGAGGGGGCGCGATGCCAAATGCGCGCAGCTTTTCTTTCCCTTCGGGGGTAATCCAGTCGGTGGTCCAGGCCGGGGTCAGGACGCGCCGGATGTGCGGATCGCGGATGCCGGCGGCCCGCAGGGCCTCGGCGATCAATTCCTCGATCAGCTCGGTGGCGGGACAGCCGGAGTAGGTGGGCGTGACGTCCACCGACACGGTCCGGCCGTCCCAGTGGACCGCCCGGACGATGCCGAGCTCGACCACGCTGACCGCCGGAACCTCCGGGTCCTTGACCTCGTTGAGCAGTGTCCAGATCGCCTCTTCCGTCAGCCGCTCGGGGTGGGCGTTGCCCGGTACCCGATCGCTGGCGATGAGGGTGTCCACTGCCGACCTTTCGGAATCACCAGACTTTTGCATCGGGGTACGCTCGCTGGAGAAACTGCATTTCCGCCAGGATGAAACCCAGGTGTTCGGTGTGTTCACCGCGCTTGCCGCCCAGATACATCCAGGCATCGTCCGGTTGCGGGGTCAGGGTGGCTTCCTGAAGCACCGCCTTGACCATGCCACGCCAGTCGTCCCGCAGCTGCTCCGGGTCCGGGCCAATGCCGGCCTTGGCGATCTGCTGGTCAACCTCGTCCGGCTGGATCAGTTCACCGGTGAATCGCCAGAGCAGGTCCACGGCGTCCTGCATGCGGCGGTGGCTCTCCTCGGTGCCGTCGCCCAGGCGCTTGATCCACTCGGAGGAACGGCGCAGGTGATAGGTCACTTCCTTGAGGGCCTTGGCCGCGATGCCGGCAATTCGCTCATCCGGGGCGTTCACCAGGCTCTGCAGGGTGTGGTAGTGCCACACGTCGAAGAAGAACTGGCGGGCCATGGTGACGGCGTAGTCACCATTGGGCTGCTCGGTCAGGAGCAGGTTGCGGTATTCGTGGGCGTCCCGGCGGAAGGCCAGCATGTCGGCGTCGCGGCCCTGGTCTTCCAGCTCGGCGACGTACTCATACCAGTTGCGGGCCTGCCCCACCAGGTCAAGCGCCACGTTCATCAGCGCCATTTCCTCCTCGAGCGCGGGTGCCTTGCCACACAGCTCGCACAGGCGTTGCCCGAGGATCATGTCGGAGTCAGCCAGACGCAGCAGGTAGCTTTGCAGAAGTTGTGTATCGGTCATCGGGAGCCCCCTTACATGTGGCCAACTTCGTCGGGCAGCTGGTAGAAGGAGGCGTGCCGGTACACTTTGTCCTCGGACGGATCGAACAGGGCTTCTTTTTCATCCCCGGTGGAGGCGGTGATGGCGCTGGACGGCACCACCCAGATGCTGACGCCTTCATTCCGTCGGGTGTACAGGTCGCGGGCGTTTTCCATGGCCATCGCCGCGTCGGCGGCGTGAACGCTGCCGACGTGCTTGTGGTTCAGGCCGTGCTTGCTACGCACGAAAACTTCGTAAAGGCTCCATTCAGCCATTGTCTTGTCCTCCGGAATCAGGCGGCTGCCCGCTGTTTTTGTTTTTCGGCATAGGCCACGGCGGCTTCGCGCACCCATGCCCCCTCTTCAATCGCTTTCTTGCGAGTGGCAATCCGCTCACGGTTGCAAGGGCCGTTGCCCTTCAGCACATCGTAGAACTCCTGCCAGTTGATCTCGCCGAAATCGTAGTGTCCCCGCTCCTCGTTCCACTTGAGGTCCGGGTCCGGGGCGGTGCAGCCCAGGAACTCGAGTTGGGGAACGGTCTGGTCGATGAACATCTGGCGCAGCTCGTCGTTGCTCTTGCGCTTGATCTTCCAGGCCATGGACTGCTGGGAGTTGGGGGAATCGTCGTCGTGGGGGCCGAACATCATCAATGCCGGCCACCAGAACCGGTTGATGGAGTCCTGCACCATCTGCTTCTGCTCGTCGGTGCCGTGGCGCATCAGGTCCAGCAGGATCTGGTAGCCCTGGCGCTGGTGGAAGCTTTCCTCTTTGCAGATACGGATCATCGCCCGGGAGTAGGGACCGTAGGAGGTCCGTTGCAGAACCACCTGGTTGACGATGGCGGCGCCATCCACCAACCAGCCGATGGTGCCGATATCCGCCCAGCTGAGGGTTGGGTAGTTGAAGATGCTGGAGTACTTGGCCTTGCCGTTGTGCAGCTTCTCGATTTCCTCGTCACGGTCGGCGCCGAGGGTTTCCATGGCGCTGTACAGGTACAGGCCGTGCCCGGCCTCGTCCTGAATCTTGGCCATCAGCTGCAGTTTGCGCTTGAGGGTCGGTGCACGGGTGACCCAGTTGCCTTCCGGCAGCATGCCAACCACCTCGGAATGGGCGTGCTGGGAAATCTGGCGGATCAGGGTCTGGCGGTAGCCGTCCGGCATCCAGTTCTTCGGTTCGATCTTGATCTCGGCGTCGATCCGTTCCTGAAAGGCGCGCTCTTCCGGCGACATCTCGTCCAGGCTTTTGACGCGCTTGGCCCCGGTTTCAACGAGCTGAGCGTACATAACATACCTCCGGTTCGGGCTTGTTGTTCTGAGCGCGGAGGCGCTCGGAAATCATGTTGGGATTATGGTTTGATGTTAAATGATACTGAATAAAAGTCAATAAATCACTTTACGTGTCATGTTTGTGTGTTGGTGTTCGATTATTTTGGCTAACCAATTGATTTAAAATATGTAAAAAATGATACGTAAAGAAAAGCTATTGCGGGTATTGAGAGAAAAGTAAATTTAAATGTTGACGGGGGCCGGTTCGGCCCCCGCCGCGGACGTCAGGTGCGCCGGTCGATGACCCGTTTGGCCTTGCCTTCTGAGCGGGGCAGCCGGTTGGGCTCCACCACCGTGACGCGGGTGCTGATGCCGATGTAGGACTTGATGTGATGCGCCAGGTCCTTCGCCGCCTGGGCCCGCACCTCGTCGCCGGCGCCGGCTTCCGGCTTGAGCTCGGCTCGGACCTCCACGCAATCCAGGTTGCCTTCCTTGTACACCTCGATCTCGTAGTGGGGGGCCAGGGCTTCGCATTTCAGGACCTGTTCCTCGATCTGGCTCGGAAACACGTTGACGCCGCGGATGATCAGCATGTCGTCGCTGCGACCGGTGATCTTGTCGATGCGGCGCATCGGTCGGGCGGTGCCGGGCAACAGTCGGGTCAGGTCGCGGGTCCGGTAGCGCAGGATCGGCAGCGCGACTTTGGTCAGCGAGGTGAAGACGAGTTCGCCGTATTCGCCGTCCGGCAGCACCTCGCCGGTGTTGGGGTCGATGATCTCCGGGTAGAAGTGGTCTTCCCAGATGGTCGGGCCGTCCTTGGTTTCGATGCACTCCATGCCGACCCCCGGCCCCATGACTTCCGACAGGCCGTAGATGTCCAGGGCTTCGATCCCCAGGCGCTGTTCCAGCTCGGTGCGCATGCTGTTGGTCCAGGGTTCGGCGCCGAAGATGCCCAGGCGCAGGGGCAGGGCGTGGGGGTCGATGCCCTGGCGCTCCATTTCATCGGCGATGTTGAGCATGTAGGAGGGCGTCACCATGATGATGTCCGGCTCGAAGTCCTTGATCAGCTGGACCTGTTTTTCGGTCTGGCCGCCGGACATGGGGATGACGGTACAGCCCAGGCGCTCGGCACCGTAATGGGCGCCGAGACCGCCGGTGAACAGACCGTAGCCGTAGGCCACGTGGACCTTGTCGCCGCGGTGCCCGCCGGCGGCCCGGATGCAGCGGGCGACAATGTTCGCCCAGTTGTCGATGTCTTTCTGGGTGTAGCCCACCACCGTGGGCTTACCGGTGGTGCCGCTGGAGGCGTGAATCCGGACCACGTCCGACATCGGCGTGGCGAACATGCCGAACGGGTAGTTGTCACGCAGGTCGGCCTTGGTGGTGAACGGAATTTTCGCCAGATCTTCCAGCGAACGGATGTCCATGGGTTTCAGGCCGATGTCATCGAACGCTTTCCGGTAGAAGGGGACGTTGGTGTAGGCATGGGTCACGCTCCAGCGCAGGCGTTGGAGTTGCTCGTGGCGCAGCTCGTCGATGCTGGCGGTTTCCATGCGGTCGAGTTTGCCGATTTTTTGGAGTGGTAAGCTCATGGTCGTATTCCTGCGTTGTTCTTGTGCGGAAAACCGGCCCCGGAAACGGGCGGTGTCTCAATCGGTGCCGTCGGTACGCTCGATGATCAGCGCGATGCCCTGGCCGACGCCGATGCACATGGTGCACAGGGCGTAGCGGGCCCGTTTGCCGATCCGGTGGCGGCGCTCCAGTTCGTGCAGTGCCGTGGTCACCAGCCGGGCGCCGCTCATGCCCAGCGGATGGCCCAGGGCAATGGCACCGCCATTGGGGTTGACGTGGGCGGCGTTGTCCGCGAGTCCCAGTTCACGGAGAACGGCCAGCGCTTGGGCGGCAAAGGCTTCGTTCAGCTCGATGACATCCATGTCGTCCAGTGTCAGACCCGCCAGTTTCAGAACTTTGCGCGTGGCCGGAACCGGTCCGATGCCCATGATGCGGGGCTCGACGCCGGCCGTGGCCATGGCGACCACCCGGGCCCGGGGCTTGAGACCGTGGGCCTTGACGGCGTCGGCACCGGCAAGCAGCAGGGCGCAGGCACCGTCGTTGACGCCGGAGGCGTTGCCGGCCGTCACGGTGCCGTTTTCCCGGAACGGCGTGGGCAGCTGGGCGAGTTTTTCCAGGCTGGTCTGGCGCGGGTGTTCATCGGTATCGACCACCAGCGGCTCCTGTTTGCGGCGCGGGAGGGTGACCGGCGTGATTTCCTCGGCGAAGATGCCGGCGGCCTGGGCGGTCGCGGCGCGCTGCTGGCTGCGCAGGGCGAAGGCGTCCTGGTCCTGCCGGGAGATCTTGAACTGTTCGGCCACGTTCTCGGCGGTTTCCGGCATGGAGTCGATGCCGTACTGCTTCTTCAGCAGCGGGTTGACGAAGCGCCAGCCGATGGTGGTGTCGAAGATCTCGGCGTTGCGGCTGAACGGCGTTTCGGCTTTGCCCATCACGAAGGGCGCCCGGGACATGGACTCGACGCCACCGGCAATGGCCAGTTGTGCCTCGCCGGTGCGAATGGCCCGGGCCGCGCTGCCGATCGCATCCATGCCGGAGCCGCACAGGCGGTTGATGGTGCTGCCGGGAATGCTCACCGGCAGCCCCGCCAGCAGCGACGCCATCCGGGCCACGTTGCGGTTGTCCTCACCGGCCTGGTTGGCGCAGCCGTAGAGGACGTCGTCCACCTGGGACCAGTCCAGCTCAGGGTGGCGTTCGATCAGGGCCTTGATGGGGATGGCGCCCAGGTCGTCGGCGCGTACCGCAGACAGGGCGCCGCCATAGCGGCCGATGGGGGTGCGGATGGCGTCAACGATGTAGGCGTCGGCCAGACGCGTGTCGGTGCTCATGAGTTGTCCTCCGGATTGCGAACGGTGCCGCGCACCTCGTAGGAGCGGCCCCGGAACAGGGCCACGGTGCGGCCGTCCTGGTTGGTCAGGGTGATGTCGTAGACACCGGTGCGGCCGCCGCGGGCGCGTTCCTCCGCCGTGGCGGTCAGCAGGTCACCCTCCCTGGCGCCGTACATGTAGTCGATGGTGCAGCCCGAGGCCACGGTGGCCCGGTCGTAGCTGTTGCAGGCGAAGGCGAAGGCCGAGTCCGCCAGGGTGAACAGGTAGCCGCCGTGGCAGGAGCCGTGCCCCTGAATCATGTCGGCGGTGACCTTCATGGTCAGGACTGCCCGGCCTGGACCGACGGATTCGATGCGCATGCCCAGTTTCTGGCTGGCCCGGTCGCGGGCGAACATGGCGGCGGCGCAGGCTTCGGCCAGTGCCTGTGGATCGTGATCACTCATGGTGAAACCCCTTGTTGGCGAAAACGTTCTTGCGCAGCAGCAGGGAGGGCCGGTAGCGGTCCTCGCCGTAGCTGCGCTGGAGATGGCTCAGTACCGTGAACACGCGATGGCTGCCCAGCCGGTCGCTCCAGCGCAGGGGGCCGTCGGGATAGTTCAGGCCGGCCTGCATGGCCAGGTCGATGTCGGCGGCGGTGGCCACACCGTGCAGGTGGGCATCGGCGGCCTCGTTCGCCAGCATGGCTACGGTCCGCATGACCACCAGGCCCGGTCGGTCGGCGACCCGGCTGACCGCGAAACCGGCCCGCTGTAGTAGCGCACAGGCGTCATCAATGGCTTCGGGCGAGGCTTGGTCGGCCGCGGCGATGGCCAGCCGGGTGGCGCTGGCGTAGTCGAAGGCGAGGTCGAACAGCACCAGGTTGTGGCAACCTTCGGTCGCGGCCCGCTCGGTGGCCATGCGGCCGTCGGTCAGGGCCAGCACCGCCTGGCCAAAGCGGATCTGGCCCTTGCCGGCCCGCTCGATCACCGTGAGGCCGGCGGCGCGCAGGCGCTCCGTCAGGGCGCCGGCCGGGCCCAGGTCGCCCTCCACGATCACCGTGCTTGCGCGGCTTTCCCGCATGGCTTCGGTCTGTGGCTGCGGTCGCTCATCGTCCTCGCCGTAGCGGTAGAAGCCCTGACCGCTCTTGCGCCCGAGCCGGCCGGCGGCCACCAGTTCCTGCTGAATCAGGGACGGCAGGAATCTCGGGTCCTGATAGTAGGCGTTGAACACCGAACAGGTGACGGCGTAGTTGACGTCATGGCCGATCAGGTCGGTCAGTTCGAAGGCGCCCATGCGGAACTGGCCGGCCTCCCGCATCAGGGCGTCCAGAGTGGCGGCATCGGCGGCCTGTTCCTGCAGCAGGCGCAGGCTTTCGGCATAGAACGGCCGGGCCACGCGGTTGACGATGAAGCCCGGTGTCGAGGTGGCGTAGACCGGTTTCTTGCCCCAGCGGCTGGCGGTGGCGTGCACTGTTTCCGCGACCGTGGGGTCGGTGGCCAGTCCGCGCACCACCTCGACCAGCGCCATCAGGGGGGCCGGATTAAAAAAGTGCATGCCCACCAACCGCTCCGGGTGCTTCATGCCCGCGCCCAGGGCGGTGACGGAGAGCGACGAGGTGTTGGTGGCGAGGATGGTGTCGTCGGTGCACAGCGCTTCCAGACGGGACAGCAGGGCGCGTTTGATGTCCAGATCTTCGACAATGGCCTCGATCACCAGGCCCGCCTCGGCCACCTCTTCGAGGGCGGCGACGGGATGGATCCGGCCGACGATGTCGTCCAGTGCCTGCTGGCTCATCTTGCCCTTGTCGACCCGGCGCTGCAGCTGACGGGCGATGCCGGCCCGGCCCGCTTCGGCGGCGCCTTCACGCTGGTCGTGCAGGAACACCGGGTGTCCGGCCTGGGCGGCCACCTGGGCGATGCCGGAGCCCATGGCGCCCGCGCCGATGACGGCGATCCGGGTGTTGCTTTCCAGTGCCGGCATGGCTCATTTCCCCTTGAATGACGGTGTGCGTTTTTCCATGAAGGCGGCCACGCCTTCCCGGTAGTCCTCGGTGCGGCCGGCTTCCCGCTGGAGGTCGCGTTCGAGGTTCAGCTGTTGCTCGAAGGTGTTGTCGGCGCTGGCGTGCAGTGCCTGCTTGATCAGCGCCAGACCCCGGGTCGGCTGGGTGGCGAAGTGGCGGGCCAGTGCCAGGGTCTCGTCCATCAGCCGGTCATCGTCCACGCAGCGCCAGATCAGGCCCCAGGCTTCGGCCTGCTCAGCGCTGACTTTCTCACCCAGCAGGGCCATGCCCTTGGCGCGGGCCATGCCAGCCAATCGCGGCAGAGTCCAGGTGCCGCCGGAATCGGGAACCAGCCCAAGCTTGCAGAAAGCCTGGACGAAACTGGCGGAACGGGCGGCCAGGGTGATGTCGCAGGCCAGAGCAATGTTGGCGCCGGCACCGGCCGCCACGCCATTGACGGCACACACCACCGGCATCGGCAGGTCCCGGAGGCTGCGCATCAGTGGGTTGTAGTAGTGCTCTAGGGAAGCGCCCAGATCCGGCCGCTCCTGACCGGGCGACACCGTGCGGTCGTTGAGATCCTGGCCGGCGCAGAAGCCGCGGCCGGCGCCGGTGATAACCATCACCCGGGCGCTGTCGTCCGCGCGAACGGTGTCGATGGCCTCGCGCAGTCGCTCGTGCATTTCCACGTTGAAACTGTTGAGGCTGTCGGGGCGATTCAGGGTAACCAGGGCGATCCCCTGGTCGATTTCGAGAAGGATGCTCGGCTGGGTCATGGTGTTGTCCCGTTGCTGTTATCGAGTGGGTGGTGCGCGGTCAGCGGCCGGTGACGAGACGTCCGGCAAGGTCCGGGTCCAACGGCGGGGCCGGGCGGCGTCGTGCGGGCGTGGTGCTGATCGCGGACGGATCGGTGATGTCGTCGGTAAGACGGGTGTGCAGATCGTTTGGCATAAGCGGTCCGGTCTGGCTTTGTTGTTGTTTCCGTGGCCGCCCGAGGCGGCCGGTTCCGGGTGCCGGGAGCCCTGCTCTGAAGGTCCGACAGGGGTGTTTGAGCATGAGTATATCTTAGAATTGATACCCGTCAATACTTGTGATCTCAATCTTCTGTATCACGTTTTGTTTTGCTGTTTTTTTCTTATTTCATTGATATACCAATAAATTTATCTTTTTTGTCTTGGCGGTTGCTGCCATTTTTCGAAAAAATTGATCCTTCAGTTCTGTCATTTTCAATGAAATTGTGAACGAAAAAAGCTACTGTGATACGGAGCTTTGTCACAACAACAATCTGGGGGCCGCCCCCGTCACGAGGAGAACGCTATGCCGGTTTACAGCATTGAAGGTGTCATTCCCGTTGTCCATCCATCCGCCTACGTCCATCCCAGCGCCGTGTTGATCGGCGATGTCTGGATCGGCCCGAACTGCTACGTTGGGCCGGCGGCGTCGCTACGGGGCGACTTTGGCCGGGTTGTCCTCAAGGAGGGATCGAACATCCAGGACACCTGTGTGATGCACGCCTTTCCGGGCATGGACACGGTGATCGAGCGGAATGGCCACGTCGGCCATGGCGCCATCCTGCACGGCTGCATCGTCGGCGAGGATGCGATGGTCGGTATGAATGCGGTGGTGATGGATGAGGCCCATATCGCGCCCCGTTCCATTGTCGGCGCGGGGGCCTTGGTCAAGGCTGGCTTCCAGTGCGAGCCGGGGTCGCTGATCGTGGGGGCGCCAGCCAAGGTGCTGCGCATGCTCAGCGACAAGGAAATTGCCTGGAAGAGGCGGGGGACGGAGGAGTACCAGCGGCTTACCCGCCGCTCTCTCGCCTCTCTGGTGGAGTGCCCGCCGTTGGCGGAGGCGGAGCCGGACCGCCCCCGGGTTGACGCCGGCAGCTACCAGCCCAAGCACCAGTCCTGAGGATCGGCTGCGGGGGGCTTTGCATGGCGGCTCAGGCCGCCATTTCGGATTTCAGGGCGTCGATGATGATGCGGGCGAAATGCTCGGGGCTGTCTTCCTGGAGGAAATGCCCTCCCCGCAGGGTGACGTGGGGCTGACCGTGGGCCCCCGGGATGCGCCGCTGCATGTGCCGGTCGCTGCCCCGGGTCAGGGCATCGCCACTGCTGAAACAGGTGATGAACGGCTTGCGCCACTTCTCCAGAGCTTTCCAGACATCCCGGTTGGCCCGGCTGTTGGGGTCGTCCGGCGACACCGGGATCAGATGGGGGAAAGCCCGGGCCCCAGCTTTGTATTCGGATGACGGGAAGGGGGCCTCGTAGGCGGCCAGTTCGTCCTTGCTCAGGGTGCGTTCGGTACCCAGCTGGACAATGCGGCCGATGGGGAACCAGGGGCTGTGGGAGGCAAAGGCCTTCCAGAGCGTGAAAATAGCCGGTAACCGCGTCTCTCCCGTGGGCAGCATGCCGTTGCCGACGATGATCCGGCTGAACCGATCCGCGTGCTCGGTGGCCAGGCGCAGCCCCAGCAGCGAGCCCCAGTTCTGGCACACCAGGGTCACGTCCCGAAGGTCCAGGGTTTTGAGCCAGTGGGTGAGCCACGCCGTGTGCCGGTCGTAGCTGTAGTCCGACAGGTGCGCCGGCTTGTCCGATTTGCCGAAACCGATCAGGTCCGGAGCCAGCACCCGATGGCCGGCCGCCGCCACCAGCGGAATCATGTGGCGATACAGGTAGGACCAGGAGGGCTCACCGTGCAGCATCAGAACCGGTGAGGCGCTCCTGGGGCCTTCATCCACATAGTGCATCCGGAGCCCGGGTGCGACGTCGACATAGTTGGCTTGGAACGGGTAGTCCGGAAGGCCCTGGAAACGGGCTTCATCGGTTCTCAAGATACGCATGCCATCGACTGTCCTGACTGATAGGGTGCGCGACTGCCGTGACGACAGTCATCGAACTTCAGGATAAATCAGATGGCACGGCGGTGTGTTTGAGTTGCGTAACAGAGCGTTGCCCGTTTGAATCAGCAAGCGAGGCCGAACAGCCGTTCCGGGTCGTCGATTCCGGCCATGGCCTCGTCGCAGCAGTTGACCGCGCCGCAGTCGTCGGCCGAGCACAGGCCGATGGTCTGGCAGTCGATGTCCTGATAGCTGCCACCCTCGTTGAGGAATATCCGGGCCCGGGGCAGGATGGAGCCGCAGTGTCCACACAGCAGCGTGGGTACGGCGCTGCCTTCGGCCAGGCGTGCCTTGTAGTGTCGTTGTTGGGTCATATGCTTCCTCCTTGTTGACCAAACATAGGGGTCTTTCATGACAATTCAAAGTCGGGGCGGGGCAGAGGGCCTCGCCGGGACCTGCGGTCAGACGGAGCTGTTGTCGGAGTCCACCAGGGGCCGACGGTTGGAGCGTTTGTCGTCCCAGGCCAGTGCCTTGGGGTCGTACCAGCCGATGGCGTCCAGCACCTTCTGACGGGTTTGCCGTGACAGTGTTGGCCACAGCTCCTGAAAGTCCTCCAGCCCTTGTTCCTTCAGCCGTCGCTGCTTGCTGCGCAGGCTGCGGATGATTCGGGGGAGCTGCAGGGCGTCACCGAGCTGCCCGGGCACCAGCACCGGTTGTCCCATGACCTTGCGGCGATGGGTTCTGGCGGCCAGCACCCGCTCCAGTTCCTCGGCGGCCTCCAGAGCCGTTTCGGTGGTAAAGGCTTGCAGGTCCAATCACATCACCTGTTCAGTCTCTGATCAATAACCCATCACTATAACCCGAACCGGGCTACAGTGGCCATGCTGTCGTGGTAGGCTATCTGCCGTCGCGCCCGGCCCGGTTGGCGGGCCATTGGTTGCTGGATAGGTAGGAAGCGTTTGCCATGTATGCAAAACTCGAGACACGGACTTTTCTGGCCCTGCTGGTCGGGGTCACTCTGGCGTTTGTGTTGTTGATGAAGCCGTTCCTGGGCCCGATCTTCTGGGCCGTGGCCATTGCGCTGATCTTCCACCCGTTCCAGCAGTGGCTGGTGCGCCGGTTGGGGCCCCGGCCCAACCTCAACGCCCTGATCACCCTCGCCGTGTGCTTGATCATCGTGGTGATTCCGGTGCTGGTGCTGGTCACCTCCCTGGTGGCGGAAGGGGCCGGGCTGGTCCAGCAGATCCAGGCGGGCAAGATCCGTCCGGGCGAGTACATTGACCGGGTGAGCCAGTCGTTTCCGGCGATTCAGTCGTTCCTGGCGCAGTTTGACATCCAGTTCTCCGAATGGCGGGACCGGGCGGTCAGCGCGGTGGCCAGCGGCGGCCAGTTTCTGGCCAAGCAGGCGCTGGGGGTGGGGCAGAACACCTTCCAGTTCTTCCTCGGTCTGGCATTGATGGTGTACCTGGCGTTTTTCCTGTTGCGGGACGGCCATCAGTTGGTGGAGCTGCTGATCCGCGCGCTGCCCCTGGGTGACGAACGGGAGCGGCTGCTGTTTGCCAAGTTCGCCGAGGTGACCCGCGCGACGGTCAAGGGCAACCTGCTCATCGCCATTATTCAGGGCGCGCTGGGTGGACTCATTTTTTGGGTACTCGGCATCGACGGCGCCCTGCTGTGGGGGGTGGTGATGGCGGTGGTGTCGCTGTTGCCGGCGGTGGGGGCCGCTCTGGTCTGGGTCCCGGCGGCCATTTACCTGGCGGCCATTGGCCAGTACGTGTCGGCCACGGTGCTGACCCTGTTCGGTGTTCTGGTGATCGGGCTGGCGGATAACCTGTTGCGTCCGGTCCTGGTGGGGCGCGATACCAAACTGCCCGATTACATTGTGCTGCTGTCGACCCTGGGGGGGATTGCCATGTTCGGCGTCAACGGCTTTGTGATGGGGCCGCTGGTGGCCGCGCTGTTCATGGCGTTCTGGGAAATTTTCATTCGAGAGTTCGGGCACGGTGCCCAGACCGGGGCGGAAGGCAGCCCGCCACCGGAGGATGTGTGATAGGCTGGGGCCTGGCTGGACGATCCGGCCCCTTCGGTACCCATGGACGCGGTACCCCATAACAACAACGAGGATGCCGGCGGCATCCGCTGCACGAAGTGGAGTGTACCATGAGCAATATTCGCAACCGTTTACGACCCGCCCTGGGAATCGCCGGCCTGGCGGCCCTGCTGGCCCTGGCCCCCCTGGCTCACGCCGACGAAGTGGTGGCGCTGAAGAATGCCCTCTATGGCGCCGGTTACCCGATCACCAATGTGTCATCCGAGATGGACGACGCTACCCGTTCCGCCCTGACCCGGTTCCAGAAGGATCACGGTCTGCAGGCCACCGGTATCCTGAACGAGGAAACCAAGAAAGCGCTGGGTATGGTGCCGCTTCAGGTGGTGGCCGCGTCGGCGCCCAAGCCCACGGTTCCAGCGGAGACGGCCGCAGCCCAGGTCCCGGCGGCAGCCGATGCCGGCGATCAGCCGGGTGCCATTGAAGAGAAGGACGACGGCGGCTGGTCGCTCTGGTAGGTTGGGGGCGTCGCGCGGGCCCGATTGGGCCCTGCGCGGGCGCTCGCGTCAGTCCAGCTTGCTGAGATCCCGCACCGCGCCCTTGTCGGCGCTGGTGGCGAGCAGGGCGTAGGCCTTGAGGGCTGCGGATACCTTCCGCTTGCGCGGCTGCTCGGGTTTCCAGCCCTTGGCCTCACGTTCCTGGCGCCGACGGTCCAGCTCACCCTGATCGAGCAGGACGTTGATGGCCCGATTGGGAATGTCGATGCGAATGAGGTCGCCATTCTCGATCAGGCCGATTTCCCCGCCCGCCGCGGCCTCGGGGGAAACGTGGCCGATGGACAGGCCGGACGTGCCGCCGGAAAAACGGCCGTCGGTCAGCAGGGCGCAGGCCTTGCCCAGACCCTTGGACTTGAGATAGCTGGTCGGGTAGAGCATTTCTTGCATGCCGGGCCCGCCCCGGGGGCCTTCATAACGGATCACCACCACCTCGCCGGGTTGTACCTCGTCGCCGAGAATGCCCGCAACGGCGGAGTCTTGGCTCTCGTAGACCCGGGCCTTGCCTTCGAACACATAGATACTTTCGTCCACCCCGGCGGTTTTCACCACGCAGCCGTTCCGGGCAATGTTGCCGTACAGCACCGCCAATCCCCCTTCGGAGGAGTAGGCGTTGTCGAGGGAACGGATGCAGCCGTTCTCCCGGTCGCCGTCCAGGCTCGGCCAGCGGGTGTTCTGGCTGAAGGCCGTCTGGGTCGGAATGCCGGCCGGGCCGGCCTTGTAGAACTCCACCACCTCCGGTGCCGGCGAACGCATGATGTCCCAGGCGTCCAGTGCCTCCTTCAGGGTGCTGCTGTGAACCGTGGGGACGTCGGTGTGCAGCAGGCCGGCGCGATCCAGCTCGCCGAGGATGCCCATGATGCCGCCTGCCCGGTGCACGTCTTCCATATGATATTTGGGGGAGTTGGGTGCCACCTTGCAGAGCTGGGGTACCCGGCGCGACAGATGGTCGATGTCGGCCAGGGTGAAGTCGACGCCGGCCTCCTGGGCCGCGGCCAGCAGGTGCAGGATGGTGTTGGTGGAGCCGCCCATGGCGATGTCCAGCGTCATGGCGTTCTCGAAGGCCCGTATCGAGGCAATGCTGCGGGGCAGGACGCGGGTGTCGTCTTGTTCGTAGTAGCGCCGCGCGTTTTCCACGATCTGGCGGCCGGCCCGGAGGAACAGCTGTTCCCGGTCGGCGTGGGTGGCCAGCAGCGAGCCGTTGCCGGGCAGCGACAGGCCGATGGCCTCGGTCAGGCAGTTCATCGAGTTGGCAGTGAACATCCCGGAGCAGGAGCCGCAGGTGGGGCAGGCACTGCGTTCATATTCCGCCACCTGCTCGTCGCTGGCGTTCGGGTCAGCGGCAATCACCATGGCGTCCACCAGGTCGAGCTTGTGCTCGGACAGTTTGGTCTTGCCCGCTTCCATCGGACCGCCGGATACGAATACCGTTGGAATGTTCAGGCGCAGAGCCGCCATTAGCATGCCCGGCGTGATCTTGTCGCAGTTGGAGATGCACACCAGGGCGTCGGCACAGTGGGCATTCACCATGTACTCCACCGAGTCGGCGATGATCTCGCGGGACGGCAGGGAGTACAGCATGCCGTCGTGTCCCATGGCGATGCCGTCGTCCACGGCAATGGTGTTGAATTCCTTGGCCACGCCGCCGGCGGCCTCGATTTCGCGGCAGACCAGTTGCCCCAGGTCCTTTAGATGGACATGACCGGGTACGAACTGGGTAAAGGAGTTGGCCACCGCGATAATGGGCTTGCCGAAATCCTCGTTCTTCATACCGGTAGCGCGCCAGAGGGCGCGGGCACCAGCCATATTCCGGCCGGCAGTCGAAGTCCGCGAGCGATACTGAGGCATGGTCTTCGGTTCTCTCTCTTGCTGCTTGGGAGTTTCCTGACATCGGATGCAGGGAAGAGCATACCAGATTCGACTGCCGGCGCATGGTGTTTTCGCGGTCGGCCGTTACAATGACTAACAGAGGCATCCCGTGTGTTGCCGACCTGCCCACGTGTGAAGGAGTGTGCCCATGTCTGGCCAGGAAAGTCTGTCCCTCCGTCGGTTGCGACAGTTCCAGCCACTCAATCGGTTGACGGACGAGCAGCTGGTGGTCCTGGCCAGTCGCGCCGAGCGCCGGACCCATGGGCCCGGCCAGCGGGTGGTGGAGAAAGGGGTGCGGGACGGTCTGGACTTCTTTCTGGTCAGTGGCGCCGTCGAGCTGCAGGCCCCGGACGGTCGCAAATCCGTGATCGAGGCCGACAGCGACAAGGCCCTGAACCCCATCGCCCGGCTGCAACCCAGAATGTACGATGTGGTGGCGATCCGGCCCTCGGAGTTTCTCGTGGTGGAGCAGGATGTGCTGAACCAGCTGCTGCGGGCTGCGCCGGTAACTCAGGAGGACGTGCATTCGGCTGACGGTCCGGCGGGTGACGAGGAGCACCAGCTGCTGATGGAGTTCTACGCGGAGCTGCGTTCCAATCAGGTCAAGCTGCCAAGCATCCCCGACGTGGCCTGGAAGGTGCGGCGCGCCGTCGACCGGGAGGACTCCACCGCGGAGCAGGTGGCGACGGTGGTCTCCGCCGATCCGGCGATGGCCGCGAAACTGGTCCGCGCCTGCAACAGCCCCCTGTACCGGGGCTTCAGCGATGTCCGGAACGTGCAGGAGGCGGTGGTTCGTCTGGGCATGCGCACCACCCGGCAGCTGGTCGCGGTGTTTGCCATGCGGGAGATTTTCAAGACCCGCCAGGCGCTGCTGCAGTCGGAAATGGAGCGGTTGTGGCGTCACTCCCGTGAGGTCGCGGCGCTGTGCTGGGTGTTGGCGGACCAGGCCACCCGCATCAATCCGGAGGAGGCGCTGCTGGCCGGCCTGCTGCACGACATTGGCGTGGTGCCGGTGCTGGTTCAGGCGGAGTACCACGGTGCCCTGTTTGCCAACGAGGCCAATCTCCAGCACGCCATTCGTGAGCTGCGGGCGGATGTGGGAACCGCCGTCCTGCAGAACTGGGCCTTCCCCGACGCCTTCGTGGATGCCGTCCGTCATGCCGAGGACTGGCATTACGACAGCGGCGATACCGAGCCTGGCCTGGTGGATCTTGTCATTCTGGCGCAGATGCACGCCATGATCGGCTCGGGCCAGAACGGCGACCTGCCGCCGTTCGACCAGGTCCCCGCCTACCGCCGGCTGGGCGAGCTGGAGCTGAGCGCCTCGCGCAGTCTTCAGATACTCACGGAAGCTCGCGCCAAAGTGGATGAAGTCCAACAATTGCTGTCGATACGATGATCTCCATTCCCGACCACGGCATTCCCCTGTTCCCCCTCAATTCCGTCATCCTTCCCCGGGGCCGGATTCCGCTGCAGCTGTTCGAGCCCCGTTACATTGACATGCTGTCCCGTTGTCTCAAGGCGTGCCACGGGTTCGTGGTGGTGTTGTTGCGGGAAGGCGAGGAAACCGGACGTCACGTTCATTTCCACGACCTGGGCACGTATGTCCACATCGTCGATTTCCAGCAACTGAACACCGGCCTGCTAGGCATTACCGTGGAAGGCGAGGCTAAGGTCCAGGTGATTCGCCACTGGCAGCAGCCGGATGGACTCTATGTCGGTGACCTGCAACGGTTGGCGGAGGAAACCCGCAGCGAGGTGCCGGAACAGTTCGGCGAGCTGCCGTCGGTGTTGCATTCCCTGTGCCGGCACCCGGTGGTGCGCGAACTGGATATGGATGTGGACTACGACGATGCCCGGGAGGTGGGATGGCGGCTGGTGGAGCTGCTGCCCCTGGATAAACAGGAAAAACTGAGGTTGATGGCTCTGCAGGATCCGCTGGAGCGTCTCGGTCGCCTGCAGGCGCTGATCACGACTCTGGAAGGGGGATGACCTTGCCCGCCGGCGTCAGCGAATAAGCCGCCCGGGCATCCGGCCACTGCTGGTGGAGGTAGGCCGTGGTGAACGTCAGCCACAGCAGGAAGGCCAGCCAGGTCAGGCTGTCGACCGAGAGCGGCACCCGGTCGTAGCGGCTGAAGCTGGCGCGTACCAAACCCGTGATGGCGAGTCCGAGCAGGACGCCTCCCGCGACATCGGTGAACCAGTGCACCCCGAGGTACAGACGGCTGACGGCCACCGGCACCAGGGGCAGCGACAGCGCGACATAGGTTTGCCACCGCCGCCGGTGCCGGGTTTCGGCGGCGATGAACGCGGCCAGCAGGGTGGTGAAGACGGTGATGCCGGCGGCATGGCCGCTGGGAAAGGCGCCGGAGGCGGGAGGCTGGAATACAAGGTCGGGGCGGGCAACCCCGAGGGTCGATTTCAGCAGTGACACCAGGCCCAGGGTAAGCAGGGTCGCCAGCAGGATGTGAACGGCGGCCGCATAGTACCCCCGGAACGCCAGCACCAGGATGGCCAGCCCGGCGGCACAGACCAGAACGGGCGGGTCACCCAGCAGGGTGAAGGCGATCGCCGGACCGTCCAGCAGCGGTTGGCGGAGTTGCTGGAACCAGGACAGCACCGCCTGGTTGAATTCGTCCAGAATGCCGTTGACGGCCAGCTGCCCCCAAATCAGGAACAGACCGGACGCGGTTGCCGCCAGCAGCAGCGAGGCCAACGGGAACTCCCCCGCCCGTGCCGGCCGGTCGTTGGTGTACAGTCGCCAGAACCGGTGCCCGGCCCCGTAGCGTGCCATCCGCTGCTCGAACCAGCGGTAGACCCGGCTGCCTTCGCCCAGCCCCAGCTGGATGCGGGACAAGATGAAATAGACGACACCCAGGCCCGCCAGGCTGATGCCTATGACTGCGTAAAAGTGCGCCGGTGGCCGAAGCCCGCTGTCCAGGGCACTGCCCACCATGAATCCCGGCACAACGTAGACCGGTGCCCAGGCCACGGCCGAACTGATGTTGAAAGCCAGGAATCGGCGCCAGGGCATCCACAGGGCTCCGGCCACCAGCGGGATCACCGGTCGCACCGGACCGACGAACCGGCCGATAACCACGCTCTTGCCACCGTGGCGATGGAAAAAGCGTTCACCCTTGGCGATTAGGGTGGGGTATCGGCTCAGGGGCCAGACCGAGGTCAGCCGGCCCTGCAGCAGGCGGCCGAGGGCAAAACTGAGGGTGTCGCCGGCCACCGCACCCAGGCCGGCCCAGACCAAAGCCTCGGACAACGGCATGCCGGTTTTGCCCGCCAGGGCCGCCACCGCGAACAGGATCGCCACGCCCGGCACCAGGATGCCGGCGATCGCCAGGGACTCGACGAAGGCCGTGGCGAACAGCGCGGCCGCCAGCCATCCAGGGGCGCCGGACAGCCAGGCAATAAGGTTTGTCAGCCAGGGACTGCCAGTCATGCCTCGACGGATGCTCCCGGGCTGAACCAGACCGAGTTGCCGCCGTGTTTGCGGGCCTCGAGCATGGCCTGGAGCGCGCGCTTGCGCAGAGTATCGGTTCGGGTGTCGCCGTTGCCCCGGGTGGTGCAGCCGAGGCTGACACTGACCTTGTTTACCACCGGCCAGTCATGTTCGGCGATGGTCCGGCGGATGCGTTCGGCAATGACCCGGACCCCTTCCTCCGGGGTAAAGGGCAGGATGAGAAAGAACTCCGAGCCCCCCAGCGCATAGAGGGTATCGCCGGCACGGATCACGCCGAACAGGTGCCGGGTCATGGCTTGCACCAATCCCTGCAGGCCGGGTTCGCCGTGCAGGCCCTTGACTTCTTCCACGTAGTCGATGCCCAGGTGAATCACCGACAGCGGATGGCCGGTGGCGATGGAGCGGCTGATTTCCTTCTGCAGGGTTTCGTCCAAAAACCGGGCATTGTGGGCGCCCGTGACCGGGTCGGTGATCGCCAGGTCCTCGGCGGACTGGGCCATGTGGTCATAATGCCACGTGTAGAGCGCGGTGACTGCCAGCAGCGCAATCAGGCCGGACAGGGTGATCAGGGCGTCGGTGCTGTCGAGCTGCAGAAACAGGGTGACGGCGAGGGCGGCCAGCAGCAGGCAGGAGAGGGCGAGCCCCTGGCGCAGGGGCAGGATCAGCAGGTTCAGCACCAGCAGGGGCATGGTCCAGTGGCTGATGCCGGGGCCATGCATGGTGATCTGGGCGGTCAGCAGGCCGCTGCTGAGTCCGGTGAGGATCACCAGATGCCCCGGGGCGGACAGCTGGTGCCGGCGGCACGCCACCGTGTAGGCAATGCCGGCCAGGGTCAGGACCGCCATGCCGGCCGCCAGATAGAACAGGTCGTAGAAGCCGTATCTCAGGTTCTGCACCGCCAGAGCGGCAATGAACAGGGTCGCCAGCAGGTAGCCGATGCCATGGGTCCAGGTTCGCAGGCGCGTTTCAGTCATGGCGAGGGTGTCTCCGGCTGCGGCGGCGTTTTGGTGGGATGAGTCCAGGCGCTGTAGGACTGGGTACGGTTGCCTCCCTGTTGCTGGGCCCGGCGCAGGGCGTGCGCCGCGCTTTGCTGGAGGCTGTTGGCGTCGTCGCCGATGTTGAGCCCGGCGACTCCGGCGCTGACCGTCAGCTTGAGGCCATGGGAGGCCAGCAGGGTCATCAGCCCGGTCCGGATGCCTTCCGCCCGGACCACGGCCTCACTGGTGGCGATGCCGGGGAGAATCACCAGAAACTGGAGGTCCGCCACCCGGTAATAGGTGTCGAAGTCCCGGAGCTGAGAATGCAGGTAGCGGCCCACCCGGGGCAGAATGGAGCGAATGTCCTCGTCCGGCTCCTGGTCGCTGAGGTGGGCGTCCAGGCCGATCATCAGGACCGACATGTCCGTACCTTCCCGCTCGCTGCGCTGGATTTCCTTGTGCAGGTCGGCGGACAGGTACTCGCGGCTGGCGGCCTGGGTCAGCTCGTCGGTGCGACGCAGGGGGGCCAGTTGCCGGCTTTTGTATTCCCGCAGGAACACCAGCAGCCCGGACAGCAGCAGGGTCAGCAGGAAGGCACTGGTGATCTGGTGCCGTTCCGGCAGCGGTCCGGACCACTGGATACCGGTCAGCGCCAGGACACAGAGAGCCAGGGACAACAGTGATGCGACGGCGAGGGGGAACAGGGCAAAGGCCACCAGCGGCAGCGCGTACAGCCAGTGTCCCAAGGCCCAGGGGCCGAGCCGGAGGCTGGCAATCACCAGCAACGCCAGGACCAAGAAGAACAACCTCTGGACCAGGGGCCACGGCGGCTGTTGCCGGCGCTGGTGGAAGGCCGGGTCACAGAGAATCAGGCCCGCGCCCGCGGCGGCCGCGGCCGAAGCCATGGGCTGACCGAACAGGGCGCTGAGCACGGTGATGGCAAGCAGCGCCAGGAAACCGACGCGTGACAGTTTGTTCAACAGGAACTTCTCGGCCGTCTGGGCCATGGCGTGTCCTTCCTTTCCCGGCGCATCCGTTTGAGTATGACCTATCGCGCAGCGGTATAATAATCGTTTGGGGTGCGTACTTGAAACGGGAAGGGTAAAGTGAGCACCCTGCACGTGACGACATCAGCATGAACAAGGTAACCGGATGGACGATATAGCAGCTTACATGGCCGACATCGGCCAACAGGCCCGCCGGGCCGCGGCCCAGGTGGCGCGCTCGACCACCGCCACGCGCAACCGGGCGCTGCTGGCGACGGCGGAGGGCCTGGATGCCAGTCGCAAGGAGCTGGCGATGGCCAACGCCAAGGACCTGGAAAAAGGACGCGAGAATGGCCTGGACGCAGCCATGCTGGACCGCCTGGAACTGACCCCCGCCCGCATCGACACCATGATCGAGGGGTTGCGCCAGGTGGCCGCCCTGCCGGACCCGATCGGCGAGATCACCGACATGACCTACCGCCCCTCCGGCATTCAGGTCGGTAAGATGCGGGTACCGCTGGGGGTCATCGGCATCATTTACGAGTCCCGCCCGAACGTGACCGTGGAGGCGGCCAGCCTGTGTCTGAAGGCGGGGAATGCCACCATCCTGAGGGGCGGTTCGGAGGCCATCCACTCGAACCAGGCGATTGCCCGTTGCTTGGTGCAGGGGCTGGCCGAGGCGGGCCTGCCCGAGACCGCGGTGCAGGTGGTGAAAACCACCGATCGTGCCGCCGTGGGGGCTCTGATCGCCATGCCGGAGTATGTGGACGTCATCGTGCCCCGGGGTGGCAAGGGGTTGATCGAGCGCATCAGCCGGGAGGCGCGGGTGCCGGTGATCAAACATCTGGACGGTGTCTGCCACGTCTACATCGACAGTCACGCCGACCCGGAAAAAGCACTGAAGGTGGCGGTCAACGCCAAGACCCAGCGCTACGGTACCTGTAACACCATGGAGACCCTGCTGGTGGACCGGGACATCGCCGAGGATATCCTGCCGCTGCTGGCGTCCGCGTTCGAGGAAAAAGGCGTGGAGCTGCGCGGCTGCCCCGCCACCCGGGCCATCGTGCCCTCGGCTCTGGAAGCGACCGAGGCGGACTGGCACGCCGAGTACCTGGCGCCGATCCTGGCGGTGCGGGTGGTGGATGGACTGGACGGTGCCATCGAGCACATCAACCGCTACAGCTCCCGGCATACCGACAGCATCATCACGGAGAACTACACCCGGGCCCGGCGTTTCCTGACCGAGGTGGATTCCAGTTCGGTGATGGTCAACGCCTCCACCCGGTTCGCGGACGGCTTCGAGTACGGCCTCGGGGCCGAGATCGGTATTTCCACCGACAAGATCCACGCACGGGGGCCGGTGGGCCTGGAAGGGCTGACCTCCCAGAAGTACGTGGTGTTTGGTGACGGCCACATCCGTACCTGACCACCATGCATGTGATTTACGGCGGTACCTTCGACCCGGTGCACCATGGCCATCTGCGGCTGGCCATCGAGCTGTGTGACCGCCTCGGTGTGGATCGGGTCCATTTGCTGCCCTGCCACATCCCGCCGCATCGGGGGGACACCGGCGCCAGCGCCGCGCAGCGGTTGCGGCTGCTGTCGCTGGCGGTGGCGGGAGAGCCCCGGTTGGTGGTCGACGACCGCGAGCTGCGGCGTGGTGGCGCCTCCTACACCGCCGACACGCTGCGGCATCTGCGTCGGGAACTGGGGCCCGAGACGCCGCTGGCCATGGTGGTGGGAACCGACGCTTTCTCCGGTTTCGACCGCTGGCGGGAGTGGGTCGAGATTCCGGCGCTGGCGCACATTGTGGTGGTGCGTCGGCCCGGCCCCGGGCTGACGCCGGATTCGGCTCCGGCTCGCCTGCTGGCCGAACGCCGGGTCGGCAGCCCGCAGGCGTTGCACGAGGTGCCTGCGGGCCGCATTCTGGAACTGAACCCACCCTGGCTGGACATCTCGGCGACCGGTATCCGGGAGCGGATCGCCGCGGGCCGCTCACCCCGCTACCTGCTGCCGGACGCAGTCTGGTCGGAAATTCGTCAACTGGGATTGTACGGTGCCTGCCCCGAGGGGAACTTTTAAGGTACAATCGCGTCTTGTTATCACTCATCGGGCGGCCATCGGGCCAGGGCCCGGTCAACAGGGGCACTATGCAGGCAGAAGAGCTTAGAGATATCGTTGTGAGGGCGTTGGAGGACGTCAAGGCGGAGGACATCAGCGTGATCGATGTCCGGGAACGTACCAGTGTCACCGACTTCATGGTCTTGGCGTCCGGCACGTCCAATCGTCACGTCAAATCCCTGGCCGACTCGGTGGTGGAGGAAGCCAAGGGGAAAGGGGTGCGCGCCGCCAACGTCGAGGGCGCCAATGCCAGTGACTGGATCCTGGTCGACCTTGGTGACGTCGTGGTGCATGTCATGATGCCCGCCACCCGTGAATTTTATGATCTGGAGCGTTTCTGGCGAGACGCCCCGGATCTTGGTGTTGCGGGCAGCGAATAAACATGCGGTTGCGTCTGATCTGCGTGGGGCAGAAAATGCCCGACTGGGTCAGCGCCGGGTTCAGTGACTACGCCCGACGCATGCCTCCGGAACTCCCCCTCGAACTGGTTGAAATCCCCATGGCACACCGGGGCAAGAACCCGGACATCTCCAGGCTGGTACAGAAGGAAAGCGATGCCATCCTCGCCGCCACCGCGCCGGGCGACCGGGTGGTGGCGCTGGAGGTGGGTGGTCGGGCCTGGTCTACCGAAACGCTGGCCCGCCAGCTGGAAAGCTGGCAGATGGATGGCCGGGATGTGTGCTTCCTGGTCGGCGGCCCGGACGGGCTGGGGGATGCCTGCCGGCAGCGGGCGGACCAGCAGTGGTCATTGTCCCCCCTGACGCTGCCCCATCCCCTGGTGCGCATTATCCTGGCGGAGCAGCTGTACCGGGCTTGGTCCATCACCCGCAACCATCCATATCACCGGGCGTAGGAGACGGCTGTGCCGTGGGGTGAACTGAAAGACGTCGCGGCCGAGCGCAGGCTGTTCCAGCGTCGCGCGCTGGTGATGGTGATCTTCATCATCGTCATGCTGGGCGTGCTGGTGGCGCGCATGTACCAGCTCCAGATCGTCGAGCATGACATCTACACCACCCTGTCCGACAAGAACCGGGTCCAGGTTCAGTCGGTGCCGCCTCCCCGGGGCCTGATCTACGACCGCAATCACGAACTGCTGGCGGAGAACCGGCCGGTGTTCAGCGTCACCCTGGTGCCTGAGCGGGTCGAGGGCATGGAGGAAACGCTGACGCGCCTTGAGAGCCTTCTGGAAATCTCCGAGCAGGACCTGACCCGCTTTCAACGCCGGTTGCGCGAGCCCCGGCGACCGTTTCAGGAAATTCCCCTGCGCTACGACCTGACGGAAGAGGAAATCGCCCGCCTGGCGGTGCATCGCCACGAACTGCCCGGCGTCGAGGTCAAGGCGGAGCTGGTGCGCTACTACCCCCACAGCGAGCTGACATCCCATGTCCTGGGCTACGTTGGGCGTATCAACCGGGACGAGCTCAAGCGCATTGACCCGGTCAACTACGCGGGCACCAACTACATTGGCAAGTCTGGGATCGAACGCTTCTACGAGAACGTGCTGCACGGCAAGGTGGGTTACCAGCACGTCGAAACCAACGCGCGCGGTCGCACCCTGAGGGTCCTGGAGCGGAAGAACCCGGTGCCGGGAGAGGACCTGCAGTTGCACTTGGACCTGCGCCTGCAGAAGCGGGCCTACGAACTGCTGGACGGTCGCCGGGGGGCGGTGGTGGCAATCGAGCCCAAGACCGGGGGAATCCTGGCGCTGGCCAGTGTGCCGGGGTTCGACACCAACAAATTCGTGACCGGCATCAGTGTCGATGACTATCGGGCGCTGAGCGAAAGCAAGGACAAGCCCCTGTTCAACCGGGCCCTGCGTGGCCAGTACCCACCGGGCTCGACGCTTAAGCCGATGCTGGCGGTGGCGGCCCTGGACAGCGGCGCCACCACCCGGGATTACACCATCTGGGACCCGGGCTACTTCCAGCTCAAGGAGGGCGGTCGCCGCTACCGTGACTGGAAGCGGGGCGGCCATGGCTGGGTCGATCTCAAGGACGCGGTGGCCGAATCCTGTGACGTCTATTTCTATGAGGTGGCGGTGAAGATGGGGGTGGACACTATGTCCAACTACCTGTCGAGTTTCGGTTTCGGAGAAGACGCCACCCTGGACGTGGCCGGGGCTCTCAGTGGTCTGCTGCCGTCCCGGGAATGGAAGCAGGCGGTTCGCAACGAGCCCTGGTATCCGGGCGACTCGGTTAACCTGGGTATCGGCCAGGGCTTCATGCTGGCGACGCCGTTGCAGCTGGCCACCGCCACCGCTCTGATCGCCAACCGTGGCCGTTGGGTGGAGCCCCGCCTGCTGCAGGACGTCGTCGGTGACGAGCCCCTGGAGGAGGTCCTGCCCCCGGAAACCCACGAACCGCTGAAACTGAAGAATCCGGACGATTGGGAATACGTGGTGGAGAGCATGGCCGAAGTCATGCACGGCCGGAAGGGGACCGCCCGGGGGGCCGGCCGGGGCGCGCCCTACCGGATGGCGGGCAAGACCGGTACGGCCCAGGTGTTCAGCCTGGAGGAAGATGAGGAATACGATGCCGACGAGGTGCGGGAGCGCCTTCGGGACCACGCCTTGTTTGTCGGCTTCGCGCCCGTGGACGATCCCAAGATCGTGGTGTCGGTGATCGTCGAGAACGGCGGCAGCGGCAGTGGCACCGCCGCGCCGGTGGCCCGGGCGCTGTTTGACGCCTGGCTGCTGGAGTTCTCGAAGGACGAGGACGGACAGAACCTGGTGAGCCAGACGGAGGCAGCCCACTAATGGCACTGAAAGATCTGCTGGATACGCCATCCTCCGGCTCCCTGGACCGGCCCCGCAACCTGTGGTCGATGCTGCATCTGGACCCGGTGCTGATGGTCCTGATCCTGGTGCTGGTGTGTGCCGGCCTGTTTGTCCTGTACAGCGGCGCGGACCGCAACATCGACGTGGTCAAGGCCCAGGGCGTGCGCCTGGCGGTGGCCTTCGTGGTCATGCTGGTGTTCGCCCAGCTGGACCCGGCGGTGTTTCGCCGCTGGGCGCCCTGGCTGTACGGTGTCGGCATCGTAGCCCTGGCGGCGGTGCTGGTGGTGGGGGTCGGTGCCAAGGGTGCGCAGCGCTGGCTGGCGCTGCCGGGGCTGCCCCGTTTCCAGCCGTCCGAGCTGATGAAACTGGTGGTGCCGATGATGGCCGCCTGGTATCTGTCCCGGCACTACATCCCACCCCGTCTGCCGCAGGTGGCGGTGGGGCTGGCCATTGTGCTGGTGCCTATGGTGATGATCATAGAGCAGCCGGACCTGGGAACGTCCCTGCTGGTGGGCATGGCCGGGATCTTCGTGGTGTTTTTCGCCGGTATCAGCTGGAAACTGATTTCCGCCTGTCTGGCGATGGTGTCGGTGTCGGCGCCGCTGATGTGGTTTTTCGTCATGCGGGATTACCAGAAACAGCGGGTGCTGACACTGCTGGATCCGCAAAGTGACCCGCTGGGCGCCGGCTGGAACATCATCCAGTCCAAAACCGCCATTGGCTCGGGGGGGCTCGAGGGCAAAGGCTGGCTGCTGGGGACCCAGTCGCACCTGGAATTCCTCCCGGAGAGTCATACCGACTTCATCGTGGCCGTCCTGGCCGAGGAGTTTGGCTTTGTCGGCATGATGCTGTTGCTGACCCTGTATCTACTGATCATCCTGCGTTGCCTGTACATCGCGGTGACGGCCCAGGACTCGTTCAGCCGGCTGGTGGCCGGTGCCCTGACCATGACCTTCTTCATCTACGTTTTCGTCAACATCGGCATGGTCAGCGGTCTGCTGCCGGTGGTGGGGGTGCCGCTGCCACTGGTCAGCTATGGTGGTACCTCCAGCGTCACCCTGATGGCGGCGTTCGGGGTGCTGATGTCGATCCATACCCACCGGAGAATGATCACGGCGTGATCAACCATGGCCGGTGGGTAATGGTGAAGGCCGGTGTGATACCGTTACAATGTTGCGGGGCCGTCTGCTCTGGGCGGGAAGGAGCAATGCGCGAGGTGTCCGAAGCGTGAACATGAACGTGCCGTTTTCCTGGCTGCTGGCCGCGCTGGCGGCCCTGATGCTGGCGGGATGTGCTTCGTCCCCGGAGACCGGTGTCTCCTCCCGCTATGCCCTGGCCCAGGACCGGGCGCCGGCCGGGAACTTCGACGTGTCATCCCTGTCCGATGCCCAGCCGCGGTACGAGGAGCCGCGCCAGGCCGGGAACAAGTCGCCCTACACCGTGTGGGGCAAGACCTACCGGGTGCTGGCCAGCAATGACGGCTATGTTGCCCGGGGTACGGCGAGCTGGTATGGCGAGAAGTTCCATGGTCACAAGACCTCCAATGGCGAGATCTTTGACATGTACCAGATGTCCGCGGCGCACAAGTCGCTGCGGATTCCCAGTTACGCGCGGGTAACCAATCTGGAGAACGGACGCTCCGTGATCGTTCGGGTGAACGACCGGGGACCGTTTCACAGTGACCGGCTGATCGACCTGTCGTACGCGGCCGCCAAGAAGCTGGGGTTCCAGGAGCGGGGAACGGCACCGGTGGAAGTTGCCGCCATCACGGTGCGATCGGACGGTTCCATGTTCCTGGCCGGTGAGCCGTTCCAGCTCGGCGAGTCCCATTCCCCGGCGGCGTCCGCTCCGGTGGTCGCTGAAGCTTCGACCGGGGGGGTGGAACAGGCGCTGTTCGTGCAGCTGGGCTCGTTCAGCAGCCGGGATCCGGCGGAAGCTCTGGTGAGCCGGGTTCGGGCGCTGTTGGGCAATCCCGCGCGTATCCGGGCGTTCCAGACGGGCTCGGGCCTGTTCCACCGGGTTCAGGTGGGCCCGTTCGAAACCGAAGAAGATGCCCGGCAGACCCAGGCGTTGCTGGAGTCGCACGGTTTTTCCCAGACGATTCTGTTGACCGATTCGCACTGACGACCATAACCCGAAACAAACCTGACGAATGAATGGACCCATGGCCATACAAACCAAGCTGCGTTTCTTCTCTGTCTTTCTCGTTTTTGCCCTGGCCCTGGCGGGCAAGGCCTTTGCCCAGTCCGTCCTGATTCCCTCGCCGCCCCAGATCGCCGGCAGCTCCTACGTGCTGATGGATTCCAAGAGCGGCCAGGTGATCATGGAGGAGAACAGTCACGAACGGCTGCCGCCGGCGAGCCTGACGAAAATGATGACGGCCTATATCGTCGAGCGTGAGCTGGCCGAGGGCCGGATCACTCTGGCCGACATGGTTCCTATCAGCGTCAAGGCCTGGAAGACGGAAGGGTCCCGGACCTTCGTGCGGGAGGGCACCACGGTGTCGGTGGAGAACCTGCTCAAGGGTGTGATCATCCAGTCCGGCAACGACGCATCGGTGGCGCTCGCCGAGTACATTGCCGGTAGCGAGGGGGCCTTCGTCGACATCATGAACCAGCAGGCCCAGCTGCTGGGTATGAAAGACACCCATTTCGAGAATGCCACCGGGCTGCCGGCGCCGGAGCACTACTCCACGGCCTACGACCTGGCTCTGCTGGCGCGCGCGATCATCAACGACTATCCGGAAAACTACTCGATCTACGCCCAGAAACATTTCACCTACAACAACATCCGTCAGCCGAACCGGAACAGCCTGCTGTGGCGTGACCCCAGCGTCGACGGTCTCAAGACCGGACACACCGAGGAGGCCGGATACTGCCTGGTGGCGTCGGCGAAGCGGGAGAACACCCGGTTCATCGCCGTGGTGATGGGCGCCAGCAGCTCCGAAGCCCGGGCCCAGGAGGTGCAGAAAATGCTCAACTATGGTTTCCGCTACTACGAAAGCGAACGCCTGTTCGGTGCCGGCCAGGAGCTGATGGAAGCCCGGGTCTGGGGTGGCCAGAGCGACCAGCTGTCCGTTGGCCTGCCCGAGGACGTCTTCGTGACCATCCCCCGGGGTACCCGCAATCAGCTGGAGTCTGTGGTGGATCTTGATTCCGTCATCAAAGCCCCCATACAAGCGGGGGACGAGCTGGGCCGGGTCAAGGTGAGCCTGAACGGCACGGTACTGGTGGACCGGCCGGTGCTGGCCCTGGACGATGTCCCGGAAGGTGGCTTCTTCAAGCGGATCTGGGATGCCATCAAGCTCTTTTTCGTGCAGTTGTTCCAATAACGGGGGCCGGCCTCCGGGAGTGAAGACACATGGGCGAACCGAACGCGCCAAAAATCGAATTTCCCTGCGATTACGTCATCAAGGTGATAGGGGACTCGGCCCCGGATTTCCGTGATTTCGTGGTGACGGTGGTCGAGACTCACGCTCCGGGTCTCCGGGAAACCGACATCTCCGTGACCGAAAGCAGCCGGGGGCGATTTTCGTCGGTTCAGTTGCGGATCGTCGCGACCGGCGAGGCGCAGCTCAAGGCCCTGTTCGCCGAACTTAAGGCCAGTGGCCGGGTGCGCATGGTGCTGTGATGGCCGAACCTGAACTGGTGGTTCGCTCCCTCGGCGAACAGCCATACCTGGATACCTGGGAAGCCATGAAACGCTTCACCGCGACCCGGGACGAGCAGAGTGCGGACGAACTCTGGTGTCTGGAGCATCCCCGGGTGTTTACCCAGGGGCAGGCGGGGAAAGCGGAGCACGTGCTGTTTCCGGGCGATATTCCGGTGATTCAGGTGGATCGTGGCGGTCAGGTGACCTACCACGGCCCCGGCCAGCTGGTGGTTTACTTATTGCTGGATCTGCCGCGGAAGAAGCTTGGTGTTCGGGAACTGGTGGATCACATTGAGCAGGGCATTGTCCGTACCTTGGCGGAACTGGATATAGTCGCCGCGCCCAGGCCGGACGCCCCGGGGGTGTATGTCGAGGGGGCAAAGATCGCGTCGCTGGGGCTTCGGGTTCGCCGGGGTTGCTCGTTTCACGGTCTGGCGCTCAATGTGGCGATGGATCTGGAGCCCTTTGGCCGCATTAACCCCTGTGGTCATGCCGGCATGCCGATGTGTCAGGTTCAGGATTTTGTACCCGGGGTGACCGTGGCCGACGTTCAGAAACGCCTGGTGCAGCAGCTGGTCAGCGGTCTCGGTTACGCCGACGTCGACTATCGGGAAGGCTGGTAGCGGCGTTTAGGGGTTGGCTTTGCAGACCCGATTCCGGCCCAGGCGCTTGGCCTGGTAGAGGGCTTCGTCCGCCCGTTGCAGCAACCGGTCGATGGTTTCGCCGTTCGTCAGAGTCGCCACGCCGACGCTGACGGTCGCCGACAAGGTGTGCTGGTTGGTTTTAACCGTCGCGGCGGCAATGCTTTTTCGGATACGTTCGGCGGTCTGCCATGCTTCTTCCGGCCCGGCTTCTGGCAGCAACACCAAGTACTCCTCTCCACCCCAGCGGGCCAGTGTGTCCACCTTCCGACACTGTTTCACCAGCGTTTGCGCGACCAGTTTGATCAGCTGATCACCGGCTTGGTGACCGTAGCTGTCATTGACGTTTTTGAACAGGTCGATGTCCATCAGCAACACTGAAAACGGCCGGTCGTTACGGAGATAGCGCTCGTATTCGTTTTCCAGTTGGTGCAGGGCTTCGCGCCGGTTCGCGAGGCCGGTCAGAGCGTCGTGTTTGGCCGCATGCTCGAACTCGGCGGCCAGTTTGAGAAGGCCGAGTTTGCTGCGCCGTCGGCTTTGATCCAAGATGTAGCAGGTCACCATTTCGAAGGCCAGTACCACGATCATGGAGAGGCGGAAACTGGGGCTGTAGGGGGATTCGAACAGCACGTCACCGATCGGACTGAACAGCAACATCAGGCCCGCCAGGCCGGCGCCGCAGGCGATCACGCCGACGCGGGACTCACAGATGTAGAAGACCACAGGGGGATAGGCAAACAGCCAAATCACCGCGGAGCCGTCCTCGACCGCCCGTATCGCCAGGTAGGTAAACAACACGGTTATCACGGTGATGAAGCCGCGTCGTTGCAGGGTGCGATTGCCAATCAGCAGATAGGCCAGCATGTTCACGCCCAGCAGACCGGCAAACCCGAGCAGGATATACGGGGTGGCCAGACCGGCATCTCTCAGGGCGGCCCGCCAGGCGAAAAAAAACAGAATCGGAATGGCGGCAGCAGTCAGCCAGTTGATCAGCACGGGGACGGGGATTTCTCCCTGGACCCGGAACTGGGACAGTTCGGTATCGGCCGTGTTACGTACCATCGGGTTCATCGCCGGATCTTTGTTACTGTGTTGAGTGTCGCGACTCGTTGCCCACATACTAGAACGTATCGGGCGCCGCCACTGTGTCAAAACGTAAACGGCCATTGCAGGTTTAGCGTGAGTTCGGTGGCCGTGGGTTGCCCCTCGAATAAATTGGACACACATTTGGTTGCAGAGAGAGTGACAGGAGGTGTCCATGAGTGAGAAGTCGGTGAAACGTTGGTCGGCAAA
>MDTD01039022.1_pt1 | contig 34023 bp, 26 predicted proteins | sample 811221 | NCBI WGS metagenome assembly MDTD01 (sample SAMN05326646, study PRJNA326480) | marine metagenome | isolation source: seawater | place: Pacific Ocean: South West | collected 2011
TGACCGGTCACGTTACCCTGATGCCTTCTCTGGTGGTGTCAAAATCACCCTGACGGACGGTACCGAGCTTGAGCACTTCGAAGCGGTGAATCGCGGTGCGGAGGGACAGCTGCTCTCCGCTGAGCAGGTGAAGGCCAAATTCCTCGATAACTGTGCGCTCACTATCCCAGCGGACAATGCAGCGCAGTTATGGAGCGCAGTTATGAACCTAGACGAAATGAATGACGTAGCAGAGTTGACGGCGCTGCTGCGAACACAGGCCAACAGGGCGGCCTAAAGGCGCCCGGGAGCGAAGCATGTTGATGAAAGCCGGTGGTTGCATCATGAGCGCGGCCGATTACGAAGAGAGTCTGCGCGAGTACAGCCCGACGGTGTATGTCGACGGTGACCGCGTTGAATCTGTCGCCGATGATCCGCGGCTGCAGCCGGGTGTGCGGGCGGTCGGCGTGACCTACGATTTTGCGCAGAAACCCGAGTACGGCGGTTTAATGCTGGCCGAGCAAACGACCTCGGGTAAGACCGTGAACCGCATGCTACATATAAATCGGCACAGCGAGGACCTGCTTTCCAAGCTGGAAGCGGTGCGGCTGGTTTGCCGCGAGAGCGGTTGTGCGCAGCGCTACCTGACCCACGATGCGCTCAATGCGATTTATCAAGCAACCTGGCAGATGACAGAGGATACTGGGGGAGAGCAGCACGAGCGCTTTCTTTCCTATCTGCACCGGATTCAGGATGAGGATCTCACCCTTGGTGTGGCTATGACCGATGGCAAGGGAGATCGCAGTAAGCGGCCGGGAGATCAGCCGGTCACGGACAGCTACGTGCACATTACCGAGCGGCGCGCGGACGGCATTGTGATTTCCGGTGTGAAGGCTATCGTCACAGGCGGGCCCTATATGCATGAACTGCTGGTGATGCCCTGCCGGACGATGCGCAAAGAGGATGCCGACTTTGCGGTCTGCTGTGCGGTACCCATCGATGTCAAAGGGCTGACGATCATTTCGCGACCAGCGGGCAGGCCCGGTGAGGCGGCAGCCCATTTCAGTGCTAAATATGGCCAAAGCACGGCCGTGTGCCATTTTGATCAGGTGCTGGTGCCCTGGGATCAGGTGTTCTTTGCCGGTGAGCATGACTACACCGAGCATTTGGTGACGTCCTACGCCAACCATCACCGACACAGTTGCATTGGCGCTCGCGCCGGTTTCGGAGACCTGCTGATCGGTGCCGGTTCACTTATGACTGAGGCCAACGGTCTTGACATGGACACCGTCCCCCATTTGCGCGATAGCATGGCTGAACTCATTAAGCTGGTAGAAGGCTTTTTTGCCTGCGGCGTGGCGGCGTCGGTTTACGGCGTTGAGGACCCCTGCGGCTCCTGGATGCCGGAGCCGGTCTTCTCCAACGTCGGCAAGTTGCTGCTGGCGACGCAGATTTACGATATGCACCGCATTGCGCACGAGGTGTCGGGAGGGTTGATTGTGGCCTTGCCGGGGCCCGATGAGGACCATAACCCGGCGACCTCAGGGGATCTCGCCTCGGTGCTTGCCGGACGTCCTGACATTCCTTATGACCAACGTATGCAGGTCGCCCGTTTCATGGAGGACATCACCGCTTCGTCAACGGGTGGCTGGTACTCGGTCATTAGTTTGCATGGGGGTGGCTCACCTCAGGCGATGAAGCGCGAGATCTATCGGCGGTATCCCATTGAGGAGCGGCGGTCATTGGTGGAGCGGCTGTTGGATCGCGGCGTTGCAGATACCGGCTCTTCGGGCTCGCCAAACCGCCAGAAACAGCCAGGGCAATGCTGTGCAACCGGTTGCCAGCCTCCGGATCTGCCAGACGGTAGCGCTGAAGACTGAATCTATCGCCGCCCCTGCGGGCGGCATACGAACCTCCGAGTTAGAACGGCACCGCTAGCTCTGCGGGAGGCAGGATAGTGGTGCGCTTCATCAAACGCGCATGCGCGGGATCAAATGGATCTCTGCGGTGCATCGTGCAGGCGTTGTCCCACAGCAGCGCATCACCGGGTTGCCAAGCGTGTGAATACACAAACTCTGGCTTGGTGGTCCAGTCAAAAAGGAATGCCAGCATCTCGGCACTCTCCTCACGATCCCAGCCCACGATTTCGGTAGTCATCCCAGGGCACAGGTACAGCGCCTTTCTACCCGTTACCGGGTGCGTGCGCACAATCGGGTGATGGATATCCGGCGATCGGGCTTTTTGCTTGTTATTGGTGGGTACGCTGTAAGCCTGGTTGAAGGCCTCATAGGATTGGTTTGCCAGGCAACCATCCAGCTTGTCGCGCGTCGCCGCGGGGAGGGCTTCCCATGCAGCACACATGTCCGCGAATTCCGTATTACCGCCCTCCGGGGGTAGCGTATCGGCCATGAGTAGAGAACCCACGGCGGGTTGTGGCAGGTAGATCTGATCGTAGTGCCAACCCACTTCGCTATCTGACAGGATCCCGATGCGCCGTCCGTCGCGCTCGATATTGGAGACGTACAGAATCTCTGGGTGCTCGGGTGAGAGGTACTCCTCGCGAACGTGGATTTCTAGCTCGCCAAACGCACCGCTGAACCCCACTAATGCCGTCTCATCGAAGGACTGGTTGCGAAACAGGAGTAGCTTGTGCTCCGCCCAAAGCGCACTGATCTCAGCAATGTCCTCCCCTTTAGGGGCACCAGACAACCGAAAACTGAGCACTTCGGCGCCGAAACTGTCACTGAGTGGTCGAGTCGCATACATGGCGAGAACTCCTACTGGGAAATGTAATTGTACGGACATTTGACGAGCAAACCAATACATCGCTGTATTTTGGGCTGACGTTGCTAGAATCGTGACCAGCGCTTGTGATCAAAGGAATCGGAAATGGAAAAGGCAGTGGTTGAGCCAATCATATACATCGACGGCGGTTTTGAGCCGCTGTCAGCTGCGCGGATTTCACCCTTGGACCAGGGGTTTTTATTGGGCGATGGCATTTTTGATGTGGTTTCCGCATGGGATTCAAAAATTTTCATGTTGGACGCTCATTTGGACCGGTTCTTTGATTCGATGCGAGCCGCACGACTGGAGACTCGGCTATCCAGAGAACAGTGGGTGGATGCCATTGTTGAGACGACTCGCAGAAATAAGCTCTCGGACGCGAGCATTCGATTTATTTTGACAAGAGGGGTGCCCGATGGTGTGGTCGCAGATCCGCGACAAATTCAGCCAACGGAGATGATTTGGGCTGCGCCCTATATCTTTTTGGCCGATGAGGAAAAGCGCCTAACCGGAATCCGGGTCATGATCAGCTCTATGAGGGGGTTTGCGCCCGATACCCTTGATCCACGGTTCAAGTGCTTGGACCGACTCAATTCTCAGTTGATCAGGCTCGAGGCACTTGAAGCAGGTTATGACGATGCCGTGTGGCTGGACGGCCACGGTTATGTCGCCGAGGCGGCTGCCAGCAATATATTTGTTGTCAAAAATAACGAAATCTTCACGCCGCAGACTGGCATTTTGAGAGGTATCACTCGGAGCACTGTCCTCGAGCTTGCCCAGCGCGGGGGTATTCCTCATCGCGAGTCTCAGTTGACGGCATTTGACTTATATTCAGCGGATGAAGTCTTTACCTGCAGCACTGCAGGGGGCCCCTTGCCAGTGAGGGAGGTTTCAGGCCGTGCCATTGCCGCTAAGGGGCCCATTACCGAGAGAATATCTGAGCTTTATTGGCAAATGCGCGCTGAAGGCGAGTACAGCACCCCAATCTAGTCTCGCGCAGAGCGCCCGCCCGCGCGGGCAACGGTGGGATAGCAGTATCGTCCCCATTCAATGGTAAGTCTCCTCAACTTTTTTTAGCGCGGCTGACAATGCACTCATGGCCAGATCTATTTCGCTTTCAAGAATGGTGAAAGGGGGGCCGCACTTAATGGAATTTGGCACAAACCCGCCTAGGAATACGCCATGCTCCATGCAAGTCGCGGCCACGATGTTATTTGGGTGCTGTGACAGGTCGCCCTGAAAACCGGTGTAGCGGTCCATTGGTACGACGGGTTCTCGATTCCCATCCACTACGTCAACGACATAGTAAAGGCCGGCACCTGAGATCCGGCCGATCGAGGGATGTATGTCTGCAAGCCGTTGTAAATGGTCTCGCAGATACCGTCCTTTCTCACGCACGGTGTCGAGTATATTGGCCCCCAACATGTACTCGATTGTTCCCACGATACTGGCACAAACGAGTGGGTGTGCGTCCCAGGTGCTGCCGCTCCACCACCGTCCATCCTCAAAAACCTCCGCGATGGGATGACTCAGGACGAACCCCCCGGAAGGTAGAGAAGATCCATTGATGCCCTTACCAACGACCATGATGTCTGGTGAGGTATCGGGTGACAGCTGATAGCCGAACCACTCTCCGAGTCGACCCATTCCGCACAAGACTTCGTCATCTATCCACAGAATGTCGTGCTTGCGGAGTAGCGCGACTAACCCTGGGTAGTATTCCGGATGAGGCATTAAGCCTGCTGCGCCAAACATGGGCTCGGTGATAACCGCTGCAATGTTCTCGGGGCCGCAGGCTAGCATGAGTTGTTCAGTAGCCACGAGCGACGGCAACATCCCTTGCACTTGGAAATCCTGTGGCTCAGGTGGTGGAATAGGGATGTAACCCTGCGCCGGTATATTGGGGATGTCCCGCGTCTGTTCAAACCGCCCTGAATCTGACGGAGAGAAGTTGCCTCTGTAGCCGCGTAAAAACGTCGGACCACTCGTCAGGCCATGATAGGAATGGGCCTGAGTCATAATGAGTGGACGCCCCGTATATAGCCGCGCGACTTGTACGGCATTTTCGCATGCCTCCGATCCAGAGGCTAAAAATCGAACCCGGCTCGCCCAACCTGAATCACCACCAAGTACGTCTTCGACCAACAGCTTGGCCGCCTGAGCGCGCAGATCAGTACCCAAACCAAAAAACACGTGGCCGTAGCGTTCCATCGCGCGCTTGATCGCGTCGTGTGGCGCAGGATGTCGGTGCCCAAGAGAGTCAGAAATCAACTGACTCTGAAAGTCCAGTAACTTCGAACCATCAGCGAGATGAATATAGTTGCCGTCAACTCGCTGCACGGCAGCGTAATTGAGTTCGCGGCCTGATGTCGTGTTATGCAGGTAGTAACGCCTATCCCAGTTCTCGATAGTTCCCCAATCAATATCGGTCATGTCGTCGCCTCATGCACTTTGTGAGATGAAACTTATCAGAACCGGATCCTTTGGTATCGCACAGTAGGACCCGAGGTGACCTGACGGTTGAGACATTGGCTCCGCTAAGGTAGCGTGAGAAGTGATGATAGGTTGATGCGAAGGAGTGGCACCATGATACAACACTGGCAGCGAGATGAACCTACTTTCTACAACTTTCTAGCACTTGAACGAAATCCGTTGGATGCGCCCGATATTCTGGCAGGTTTGTCCGGCGCGCTGATGAGTACTGACCCGAAGTCGGACGCTTTCACTTACGTCCTGAACGTACCGGCGGGTTTCACGGGACGGACCGATGCGAATCTGGCTTCGCTGGAATTTTTTGTCCTCAGCGGTGATCTTGCCCTGAACGGGGAGCAGGCAGGCGCCGGCTGTTACCTGCATCTTCCACAGCTTGGCGGTGGTGGCGAAATTACCTCCAGGGCCGGCGCCACGGCACTTGCATTCTGGAATCCCAACCTGCCCAGCTATGCCTACCCAGTCACTCGAAATCGCGTCATCAAAACCTGGGAAAAGCCCTGGACGCCGAGCATTCCCGGCACCTGTGGTGGCGTCATGCACAAATCTCTTCGGCTGCCTGACTCAGTTCCACATCCCAACGATGAGGGCTTTGACGGCGGGCCCGGGGGATACATTCGATTCCAGTATATCGAGCCGAATATGATTGCCCGCGACGAGCACGTTCACCACGAGTGCTGGGAAGAGATCATCGTGTTACAGGGGGATGTTTTTCTGGTCAACGAGGGTCAAATGGGTATCGGCTCTGTGGTCGGTCACCCTCAGGAGTGGTACCACGCACCTTTTGTTTCGCGGTCCGGGGCCCTCATCATGGTGCACACTGACGGACCGATGGGTTTCCCTTGGCCTCCGCGCGAATATCCTGAAGCGGACAAACTCTGCGCATGTTATTTGGAGACCGCGACGTTTGAGACACCGACAGAGCACGTCCCGTGGGATGAACATCCTATCGCCGCGATGCAGGAGGCCTCGTCCGAGTATCAAGCGTGGCGCAAGTCTCCGGAAGGACAGAAGTGGGGTGGGTACGAGGACACCACAGAGGTGCCGGCGTTACCCGGTGGCCGGGGCACGCAATCTAAATATCGAGCCAGTTGGCGGCGACAGAGCAACAGTGACTAGCGATTAACAGATTTCCTGCGGGGTTTGCGACGGATGATTAGCTCGGTTCATCACACGGCACTCTTTGTCACATCGGTTGAGCGATCAGTCGCGTTCTATACGGAGGTCCTTGGCCTGAGTCTGATCAGCCGGAGCGATAATTGGGGAGGAGCCTTCCTTGATCAGGTCTGTGGCGGTGTTGAAGGACTCAAAATCAACATAGCGCTGGTGAATGCTGGAGACCACATCATCGAGCTGATCGAGGTGCTGGACAAACCTGCCATTCCCACTGACGAAAATCCAAGACAGTACGGTATTGCCCGTATCGGTTTCGAAGTGACAGACATCGAGGACACCGTCTCCCAGTTGAGGAGCAAAGGTGTGCGGTTTTTGAGCGATATCGTCACAGTTGATGTTAAACCTGACCAGCATTACTCCGACGGTAAGGCAATTAAATTTCAGGACCCCGACGGAATAATCCTTGAGCTCCAGCAGCCCCCCAAACCTGGTGTAAAGACTTGAATCGCCCGCCGAGTTGCGAGATGTGCTACTCAATATGGTACTGGAATCATTGGGGCGGAAGCCTCGGCTCCCTAGGGTTGAAGGCTAGACGCTAAGCCCTTGCCTGCTCCTCGTTTAACTGGCGCTTGTCTTGCGGTCCTCGATAATCATATCGGCCGCTTTTTCCCCGATCACCATGCTGATGGCGTTTAAGTTACCACTTGGGATTTGTGGAATGATCGAGCTGTCGACAACCCGGAGCCCTTGCATCCCTCTTACGCGCAACCGATGATCAACCACCGCCATTTCATCTGACCCCATTTTGCAGGTACCGCAGGAGTGATAGACATGTGAGGCTGTCTCGCGGATGTAGGCCTCCCACTCGTCGTCACTGTCCACGTCTTTTCCCGGCGCCAACTCACCCTCTATGTAGGGGCGAAACGCCGCTGTTGAGAAAGCTTTGCGGGCCATGCGCAGCCCGTTTATCAGCGTTTTCCGATCGAGTGGATCCGAGAGCAAGTTCATTTCAATTTTGAGGTTGTCCTCCGGATTGCTAGAGCGCAACGCCACGGACCCTCGACTTCTGCTGTTGTTGATATTGGGCTGAAGCGTAACAGCGGGCCGGTCGAGCATCTGCAAACCTGCTTCCGTGATTTCGTAAGCGAAGGCACCGAAGTGAAATTGAATATCGGGATAACTGAGATTGGGGGACGATTTGACGAACGCGACGCCTGATTGGACAAAGGTCGCGGGTCCACCCAGCGTTGTGAGATACCGAAGCCCATGACGAATTCGACCAAGGATGTTGTCGTCCATATTTGTGGTCCGCTGATTCACCAGTGCTTTGACCGCCGCAACGGGGTGATCCTGAAGATTTTTGCCGACGCCTGGCAAATCTACCAGAGAGCTGATGCCGATCTCTTTGAGTTGGTCGGCGGGCCCGATCCCCGCCAGCATGAGAAGCTTCGGTGAGTTAAACGTGCTCGCGCTCAGAATGACCTCATGGTGGACTCTCGCTTGTCTGATTGCCCCTTTGTGTTGGAACTCAATCCCGATTGTCCGGTTTCCCTCCAACACTAATCTCTTAGCGTGTGCGTGCTGAAGTACAGTGAGATTCCTTCTCTTTTTGATAGGATCGAGATATCCAGTCGCCGTGCTTGAGCGTAGGCCATTCCAATGCGTAACGTGAGCGATCGATGCGCCTTCGCAGGGTTCGGCGTTATAGCGCCTGTTTGTTGAGACTCCGATTTCACTCATGGCTTCGAGAAAAACCTTGGTCATCTTTGGTACGCCTCTGAGCTCGCTGATCGCTACGGGCCCACTTTTTCCATAGTCATCGCTGAGGTTGGAGTGATCTCTCTCTACCCGCCGGAAATAAGGTAGCAGCGAATCGTAGTCCCATCCCGGGTTCCCGTTGTCACGCCAGCCGTCATAATCACCGCGGTTGCCCCGCGCGTAGATCACGCCATTGATGGAGCTCGAGCCACCTAAAACTTTCCCTCTGGAAAGCATGTCAACGCGCCCATTGCGAGTCTCATCGGGTTCAGACATAAACATCCAATCAGAATCTGGGTTGCCAATGCAGGCCGGACACAGGCTTGGAAACATATACCGTGGTTTAAGGTGCGACCCGCCGGCCTCCAACAACAGTACGGCGACCTGCGGATTAGCAGTCAATCGATTAGCTAGCGCCGCGCCCGAGGAGCCGGCGCCAACGATGATGTAGTCCCAATGATCTGCTTGCATCCTAGTTCACCTGTTTACCCGAGCGGACCGAGTGCTGCTCAACGCGCCTCACAGTCGGATTTTCATCAAGAAACGAATCTACTAACTTCTGAGTATAGTCATTGACGGGATTGGAGAAAGTCGATCCCGTTAGCCCACTCTCCATTATTCGTCCGCTCTGCATGATCACAACTCGCTCGCATACGGCGGTGACTGAATGCAAGTCGTGGGAGATGAAGAGATAGGAGAGTGATAGCGCTCTCTTTAAGTCACCTAGCAATTGAAGCAGTGATTCTCGGTCGTACGGCGAGAGTAAAGACGTTGGCTCGTCGAGAATAATCAATTCGGGATCCGTGGCAAGCGCTCTGGCGATAGCAAACTGTTGCAAGTTGCTGGGAGTCACCTCTGCGGGCCTTGAATCGAGCAGGGTGGGGTCAAGACCGATCCGTTCAACCAGTTCCAGTACCCTGATGTTTACCTGACGTTCGTTGCTCTGCTTGCGGATCCTAAAGGGCTCTCCGAGTGACCAGGCCAATGTTCTTCTGGGGTCAAAAGTATCGGTGGGGTCCTGCTGGACTATTTGGATTTTCGCTCGCAGCCGTCTGCGATCGGATGCTGAAAGGGACGATATCGGCCTTCCCCGGAACAAAATTTCCCCGTCATCGTGGTCTATGAGGCCCATCAGACAGCGGCCCACCGTAGATTTGCCAGAGCCCGATTCGCCGACCAACCCAATGCTCTCCCCCTCATGAATCTCCACATTGAAATCATCAACGGCGCGGAGCGAAGTGCTGCGGACCCACAAGCCCTTATAGGCGCGTTGCTGTACGGAGAAAGTTTTACTGAGATGACGTACAGCCATGATGACTGGCCGCGAGCCTAAACGATGCGCCTCCTCCTTTGTCGCGGGCGACGATTTGGCCTTATCTCCGGTGCTGATGAATTCCTTCACCGGAACCTTGTCTTTCTGCAATCCGCTGTCTAGTTCGACAATTTTGTCCGCATAGTTGGTCAGTACGCCCCTGTCCTGACTGATCAACAGTATCGATGTGCCCAAATCTCGGGTCATTCGCCAAATGGTGTCGAGTATGTTGGCTTGGATCGTGACATCCAGACCGCTGGTGGGTTCGTCTGCTATCAGCAGTTTCGGTTCTGTAGAGAGCGCCAGCGCGATGAGACATCGCTGTGCCATACCACCAGAGAGCTCATGAATAAATGAGCTGTAAATCCGAGCAGGGTCTCTCAGCCCCACCAGATCCATCAGCGCTAAGGTCCGCTCCCGGCAGCTTGAGAGCGACTCGCCTGTATGATGTTGGCGGAACCGCGTGACCTGTTTGCCAATCGGCATCATCGGATGAAAGGCTTGTCTGGGCGACTGTGTGATTAGCCCGGCTAGTTTACCTCTTACCCGATCGGCATCTTCGAAGGGCGAGTGTTGAAGCACCCGTACCTCGCCGCCGGTCATTCTCAATGTGGCGGGTATCTGCCCCAAGGCAGCTAGTCCAAGTAAGGATTTGCCAGAATCTGTGGGCCCCGTCACCCCCAGTATTTCGCCCGATTCCAGGGAGACACTGATCTCCGAGAGTAAAGCCTGCCCTCGCGAGTTCACGACGGTAAGGTTTTTGATGATTAGCGGCGTCGCGACATTATGTTTCAAAACGTCTCTCCAACGCATAACCAGCGAGGGCGAAGCCGAATACCGTTAGCGATATCGCGATGCCAGGAAAGATGCTGACCCACCAGTCGCCCAGCACGAGCTGCGTCGAACCTTGCGCGATCATTGCACCCCATTCCGGAGTGGGGGGATTCACACCCGCGCCAACAAAACTCAGGCCCGCCGTGAGTAGGATCGCGAAACCAATCGTCACCGAGAACTGAATGAGTGCCGGACCCAAGCTGTTAGGGAGAATATGGAGGTACAAAATGCGGGCAGGGCTATTTCCCATTGCAGTGCTTGCCTCAACGAACCCTCTCGCCTTCACCTTCAGGGCTTCCGTGCGAGTCAGCCGAAGATAGATCGGCGCATAGAGGAGCGACATTGCAAAAATGATGTTGCCCCACGTTCTGCCAGCCAGCGCCACGAGAATCATCGCGGTAATAAACACGGGGAATGACTGAACGAGGTCAGCAATCCGGGCGATTGATTCAGTGACCAGGTTGCTTCTGAATCCACAAACCACTCCCAGCGTCACGCCGACAAAAAAGCTCAGAATGTTTGCAGAGAAGGCAATGACTAAATCGACTCTCGCCGCATAAAGTGTTCTGCTGAAAATATCCATACCCGATGAGTCTGAACCAAACCAATGAGGGGCGGGCAACTGTTCAAACAAGACGCCCCAAATGAGGCTCGGCAGCTCTCTTAAGGCTGGGGGCGGTTGAGAGACCGCGTCAGAGACGGCGAGCGGGTCAAACGTTGCAATAGCCGGAGCGAAGATTGCGCAAAGAACGGGGACCGCGGTCAACACAATGGCGACCGCTTCAATGCGCGTAAGTCGAGAGGAGTCTGTACTGCCGCTATCCGCGGTCATCGCGCGAGTCATGCCCGTAACCTCGGGTCCAGCAGGGCCTGCGTAACATCCAGGAGTAAATAAACCAAAAGCGTCAAGGACGAGATGACGATGACTACGCCCTGTATCGCGGGATAGTCCATCGCCAGAACCGATTGCAGCGAAAACTGTCCTAGGCCGTTAATCGAAAACATGCTCTCGATCAGGACGGCTCCACCCAGCATGAAGCTGAACAAAATGCCGATCAGGGTTAGGGTAGGTGCAACCGCTGCCAGTAGCGAATCTGATGCAAGCATCTTTTTTGATAACCCTACTGCCTCGCCGTATTGGATAAAACCCAGTGACATGCTCTGTGAGACGTTTTCCCGGACCATTTTGATGATCGGGCCGGTTAGGACAAAAGACAGGGTTAGCACCGGAAGACTGAGATACCAAAGACTCTCAAGTAGTAGATCGGGTCTGCCCGCGATCAGTGAATCGACGACAATCATGCCTGTCACAGGGTCGGGGGGCTCTGTTAGAGGAGAGATGCGCCCCAGCGGGCCCGGGGCCACATCCAAGACCACAAAAAATAAAAAGATGAAAATAGTGCCCCAGCTGAATTCGGGCTGTGATCCAGCGAATAAACCGTAGATCAGCGTGCCTTTGTTGACTGCCCCGTTTGGCGACGTCGCACCCGCCACACCAATCGGAATCGCCAGGCTGACAGAGATTAAAAACGAGAGCAGGATCAATTCGAGGGTCGCGGGCAGTGTGAGGCCGATGTGATAGAGAACGGGGGACCCGGAAATCCATGAATTGCCGAGTGACCCATGGATCAACCCGTCTGCCTGCTCGTCCCCAAGCAGGTAGATTTTGAATTGCTCTAGTACGGGTTTATCAAGGCCTAGGGAGATCTCCGCCTGCGCATAGGCCTCGGCGCTGGCATTGAGGCCGACAAATCGAGCGACGGGATCGGCGGGCAGCAGCCTGATAAGAAAGAAGACCAAAACCATCAGCGAGACAATCTGGATAAGGCCCACACCCAGCCGCTTTAAAACAAACTTAGTCAATGTTCTTTCCGATACAGATCGGAGAATCTGATTGAGTTGTCGGGGTACCAGCGAAAGCCATACAACTCAGTGTTGGTTGCCCACTGGGTCTTGAATTCTGCGAGTGGGAGCCACGCGATGTCGGCAGCAATTTGATCGAGGGCTCGCGCAATAAATTCCGCGCGTGCTGAAGGATTCGCTGTGGTCCTTGCAGAGGCCCAGAGCGCGTCAACCGAATCATTTTGGTAGTTGGTCATATTGTTGACTCCACCGGCAGACGGGGAAGCGAAGAACAGTTGAATTGCATACCCGGCGTCTACCACAACCGGCTTTTCTTGATCGCTCAGGGCAAAGGGTAAATCTCTCTTAACGAGGGTACGATCGCCAAACTGGGTCAACGGGATTGGATTCAATTCCACAGGTATACCGACCTCTCGGAGTTTCGCTCTGATCGCGTTGGCTATGGGTCCAAGGGCGATTTGCTTCTCCGCGACATAAGATAGCTGAAAATTCTCCTCGAATTCCTCTAGTCCTTTACCGTCCGGGTAGCCTGCTTGGTTCAGTAATTGCCGAGCTGCTTCGGGTCCGCCGAGCGGTGGCTGGAAATTTTCACTGACGCCCGGATATCGCGTCGGCACCACCGACAACCACTGCTTGGCCTGAGCTCGGTAGCCGTTATTGATAATCCAGTCATAGGGCACCGCGGCTGATATGGCGCGCCGGATCAACGGGTTATCAAATGGTGGCGATTTGAAATTCATGTGCAGGAATAGGGTTTCATTTCCCGTCAAACCAATCACTTTGAGATTTTCCAGTCCGGCCAGCGCCTCAAATTCTCGCGGCGTGAGACGATCGCTGAGATCTGCCTCTCCCATTTTCATGATCACAAAACGATTTGACGAGAGTGGGACTCGCTTGAACACAATTCGTTTGATGCTGGGGGCTCTCTTGTCCCGATAAGGGTTGGCAGTGAGCACAAATTCGTCGCCTTTAATCCAGCGTTCTGTGCAATAGGGCCCGAAACCCGGGCTGGTTTGCTCGTCGACGTATTGGTGGCTCCACGGGTCGGACTCCGTGGCGTGCTTTCGCATTTCTTGGCTGTCAAAGACGCGCAGCGCAAAGCTCGTGAGAACGTGTGGGAACAACGGATTAGGTGCTGACTGGAATACCTTCACGGAATAGCGGCTAAGCTTGCTGATCTCATCTCCCAAGCGACGCTTTGCGGGATTGTCGAATACGCTGGTGTCAAAGGTCGCTACCGAGGCGACGCTGGCGAGAAACCAACCTACGGGTGCCGCACCCGATATAGACTTGGCTCTCGCGAAGGTGTACAGCACATCGTCAGCGGTCAGCTCATTGCCCGCGCAGCTATATACCCCCTCTCGCAAATCGATGCGCCAGCTCTGCTCCGCAGGGTCGTAGACCCAATTTTCTGCCAAAGAACCCTCGAAGGACGAGAAGTCACTGGTTTGTACGCCATTCTCAACGTCAGGAGACGCCGCGTACTCCAACAGAGGGTCCATGAGATTGACGATGCCAACCTGTGACGTATGTAGCGAGGCGGCGGGGCCGTCATAGTTAAGGCCAGCCGGCACGTCTTCCACCAAGTAAATGACGGCGGAGTTGGCATCAGCGGCCTGCTCTGGCGCATGGCATCCACTCAGCAGAAATGCCACTAACAATGCAGGCCATGATCTCGCGGATCCCGCCACACCGCCTGGAGGCGCTGGCGATTCCGCAGGGGTTATTTTCACAATGTGTCGGCGCTCCTCATTCTCAGCTCAGATCCATCCAGACGCGAGAGCGATACCTGGGTAGCCGTAACAGTTTATTGCATTGCCGATGTATGCTTGTACGAGGATGAGTCCCCGTGGTCAAGCTAGGGTGGTTTGAATATGTTGGATACCAATTCGCTTCAGGTTCTTTCTGCTCGGCCGGATGCTTTTGAATATTCGGTAGACGTCTTGATTATCGGTGCAGGCGCCTGCGGGTTAACCGCCGCCCTCGCCGCCGCTGAACAGGGGGCGTCGACACTGATTCTGGAACGAGATGCGACACCTGCAGGGTCCACCGCAATGTCCTACGGGGCGATATGTGCGGCTGGCTCCGAACCGCAAGCGGCGGCCGGCATCGCTGATACTCCCGAGGCGCTGGTCGAGGACCTGACAGAGAGTACACAGGGTCATTTGGACCGGGAACTGGCGCAGGCGGTGGCCGAAATATCGGGTGAGACCATTGATTGGTTAATGGCGTCTCACAACATCGAACTAACCTTTGAAGCAGCATGGACCGGCTTTGGTCATAGGGCCCCGAGGTTGGTTGCCCCTGATAATCGCTCAGGGGTGAAGTTGATGGCGATGCTGCAAAATGCGGTGAGCAGGCAAGAGGTCACTGTTGTCACCAACGCCCGATGGGATCGGGTTTATCGCGACGACTCGGGGGATGTGCTGGGGGTAGGGGCTGTCAGACCCGACGGCTCTGTTGAGCAGGTCGGGTGTCGCGCTCTGATCATAGCGACGTGCGGCTTCGGTGCGAATGCCGACATGTTGGCCGAATTTATTCCGGAAATTACAGAAGCCCGCTACTACGGCCACGAAGGCAATGATGGCGCAGGTATTCAGCTTGGTCGCCTGCTCGGTGCAAATATCGATTACATGAGCGCTTATCAATCCCTTGGGGCACTGGCGGTGCCTCATAATCTGGTGATCCCTCATATCATTTTGATTGGCGGCGGTATTCAGATAAATGTGCGCGGCGAGCGATTCCAAAATGAACTGGACAATATCTCAGGTCAGGCGCTCACGATTCTCGAACAGCCTGAAGCGCAGTGTTGGATGGTGACCAACGAGCAGTTGCATCAGGACGCGTTGGGCCGGTTTGAGGAGTATCGGCAAGCCGAGGCTCTAGGGGCGGTGAAGCGAGGGGAAGACGCACGAGATTTGGCGCAGAAAGTAGGAGTGCCTGTGGAGAGTTTGGAATCAGAGGTAGCCGCAACGCTCGCGCATGTGAGGGCTCGTGGCACGGATCGTTTCGGAAGAGACTTTTCAAGCGCTAGCCCGCTTGTAGGGCCCTTATATGCGGTGCGTGTGACCGGCGCCTTGTTTCATACGCAAGGTGGTTTGAGCGTCAATAAGCACGCGCAATTGACCAATGAGGAGGGTGTAGCGCTCGGTAATGTATACGCCGGAGGAGGTGCCGCAATGAGTGTCGCGGGGACGGGCAACGCGGGCTACATGCCAGGGGTTGGGCTGATGATGGCCGTGAACCTGGGCAGAATTGCTGGAGCGCATGCTGCAGCGCATTACTCAAGATGAGCGCTAGACCAATCGATCAACTGAACGACTTTGTTCTCTCGACGGGAGCATCGGACGTGCCGTCGTCGGTCAAGGAAATGGCCAAGGTCTTTCTCTTCGATACCCTCACGGTAGGTTTGTCTGGGGCAACCGAGCCCATTGCGCAAAATGCGCGGGATGCCAGCGTAAATTTTGGCCAAGGCGAAATTGTCCGCCCGCTGGGGTGTCGGGTGAAAAGACCCGTTGGTACCGCGGCCTTTATCAGCGCTTTTCACATTCACTGCCAGGAGTGGGACTGCGTTCATGAGCCTGCGGTTGTGCATGCAATGTCGGTCGTAACGGCGGCATTAGTCGCCTGGGGTCAACGCGTTTCGCTCTCCGGTGAGGACTTTCTATTAGGTCTGACACTGGGGGTGGAGTATGCGGCCCGTTTGGGCATGGCCTCGGAGGGAGAGATGCAGTTCTTCAGGCCCGCTACGGCGGGGCTTATGGGCGCCGCTGCCAGTCTGGCCAGGCTCTCGGGTGCGGAGGGTGATGACTATAAAGACAGAGTGGGGTTGGCCTTTTCTCAAGTTTCAGGGTCAATGCAATCGCATCTGGAGGGGGGGGCAGCCATGGCCCTTCAGGTCGGCTTAGCGGCGAGGTCCGCTATCACCGCCAATGATTTCGGGGCTGCTGGGTTTACCGGGCCACACGACGTGGTTGAGGGTCCCTTCGGGTTCTTGAGATTGATTGAAAAAGCCTACGATGCAAACCAGCTGACGGCGGGGCTGGGGGATACTTTTGCAATCGCTCAGCTGTCTCATAAACCCTATCCCAGCGGGCGAGCATCGCACGGTGCCCTAGAGGTACTCAAGAATATCGTTGTAGACGCAGGTATTCCGCCATCTCATATTGCGTCCATCAATCTGAGTGCTCCACGTCTGATTCACCGGCTGGTGTCGCGATCCTCTCATCCGGCAATGTCAGCTAATTACGCGCGATTGAGCCTGCCCTATCTGGCTTGGAGATTGATTTTCGACGGGGAATTGAGTGGTGAGAGTTTTACGCAGCTGAAACTGAGCGAGTCCGATGTGTTGGCTAGGGGTGGCGATTTTTCACTTATCGTGAACGAAGTGAGTGACCCCAATGCTTTGGGTCCGCAGGTGATCGAGGTGCATTTGCACAACGGACAAGTGTTGAAACAGGTGATCACGGATATGCTGGGATCGCCTCTGAGACCTTTAAATAAAGGTCAGCAAAGAGAAAAAGCGGAGGCGTGTTTGCTGGTCTTGGATCCTGAAACCAGGTCCAGCGCCATCCGCGATATCGAGGCCAAGGTGCAGAATCTAGAGGCGCTGGAGGATATCAGCACCTTGATCGAGGGGTTGCCGCAGTTCACTGATTGATCATAGGGCGCGGTGATCAGGTTCAACTACTTCGCACGGCAGTTGATTCAATGAAAAATACGCCTACCAATACGATTAGCACGCCCAGCCACTGGGTTGGGCCCAGCACCTCACCTGTTACGAAGTAGGCCATCAATGCGGTTGCGGGTGGGCCTACAGTGCTGATCAGAGATGCTCTGGCGGCACCAATTCGTCTCACGCCTTCAGCGACGAGAAAGAGCGGAAGCACGGTAGAAAACACCACCAGACCGACGATGGTAAGCCATGCGGTGTGTGAGAGAACGATATTCTGCCACCCAAAAAACCACTGGTAATGGCCGCTTAAGCCAACGGCCGCCGCTGTCATGGCGACGAGGGTAAACAATCCACTGCCAAGACGCGGAGTGAGCTCGCCGCTGATCAGAAAATAGATCGCGATGCTCAGTGAGCAGAATATAACCCATGCCATCCCCGCCCATTCAGCTGAGCTGAGTGTAGAGGAGAGTGCACCGGTTACGAGAGCGACGCCAATCGACGTCATCAGCATTGCCACGGTGACCCTCGAAGAGGGCAATGTGCCGGTAATGGCTGAATTGATCAGCACGACGAATATCGGGTACGCGAAAAGCAGCGGACGCTCGATACTCGCGTCGATGATTGTCAGGGCGTAGAAGTTCGCTAGCGCGCCTAGGTAGTAACACAACACACCAGCAAAAACGGCCAGTAAGATGTCACTTCGGTCGAGCGTAATTCGCCAGTTTGGTTGACCCTTTCTCCCGTGCAACCAAGCCAGTAGTGCGAATCCGGGAACGGCCATTACCGAGCGGATGGCTGCGACATCGTGGAAGGTCAGGCCAAGGCCGTACAGCACCTTCGCGAAAAGGCCCTTTGCAGCTAGCAGGACTGCGCCAATAGCGACCAGTGCGCCACCCACCGAGCCAATAGAGCGGTCTTGAGTCAGGGGCTACGTCCCCCGGTACTGATCTCAGTGAGCACTTCGTTAGTCGTTAGCACACGCGCCCACAACCTCCGCAGCATCGTCAGCGTGGCGTCCTGCATTTCGTCGCTGTCCGTCCCGGTGGCGTCGCTGGTGACTACCACTCGATATTGCAGATCGCAGGCTTCCATCGACGTCATCGCGACGCAGTTATTGGTGGAGACGCCGGTAGAGACCACGGTATCGACACCGAGCGCGCGCAAAGAACTGTCGAGCGCCGTGGAGCGAAAAGCGCCTTGGGTGGTCTTATTGAGCACTAGGTCACTGGCGCCCGGCTGTAGCGCGTCGACGACCTCGTGCTCCGGTTGGCCGGCGATGTTATTTGTTGCCTTGATGATCGGAGCGATGTGGCGAGGCGCATCGCTCGCATCGGCTGCATTGGCGCCATAGGTGATCCAGATGATGTGCGCGCCCGCGTCCCTGAAGCCCGCGATCAGCCGCTGTATGTTTGGAATCAGCAGGTTCTCTATTCGGTCGAATCGGTATTGCGCGGATTCGATGTTGCCTTGCTCGGCCAACAATTTGCCCAATCCCATCTCGCGATTGCCTGTGGCGTTCTGCATATCAATGATCAGCAGTGCTGTTCGGCTGGGCTCCAGAGAGAATTGCTGACTGAACTTGTCGATAAAGCTGGGTTGGCTCATGGCGGGCTGGTCTTCCTTGAAATGTGCGTACATTCTAAGTCATATTGCGTGGTCCGCGGGACGGGCATTAACAAGGTGAGAACCCATCATGGACAAATTTTCGCAAGCCGGTTACGGCTCAAGGGACATCGGTTTTGGCGAGCGGCTTGCGCTCGTCATGGTGGATTTTCAGAAAGGATTCACCGACGCGAGCAATCCGCTCGGACGCAGTGACCATGTGCAAAGCGCGGTGGACAATACCGCAACGCTCCTTGCGGTGTGCAAGGAAAAGGGTATTCCCGCCGCGTCCTGCGCGGTGTCTTGGGGCGGGCCAGACGAGATGACCTACTGGAAGATTGATACGTTGTTCGACGGCAGTTTTTATCACGGCCATCCCTGCACTGAACTTGACCCCCGCATCCGGGATGACGACTACGTTTTTCAATTCATCAAAACGGCCCCCTCTATTTTTTATGAGACACCCCTGAAGCCTTGGCTGGTTAAGCACTGTATCGATACGACGATCATCACTGGGTGCACGACTTCTGGGTGCGTGCGCGCTTCGATCGTAGACAGCTTTTCGGCGGGCTTTAGAACTATCGTTCCCGCCGACTGTTGTGGTGATCAGGACGAGGAGGCACACGCCAGTAATTTGCGCGACGTTGGGCGACGTTATGCCGACGTGGTCGACCTGCAACAGGTGCTAGCGCATATCAGCGCACTCTGAGCCTGTTTATTAACCCGTTCTATCCTCCATAGGAGCCCGCTATGCCAATTGCCCACATTAATGGTCACGATATGTACTACGAGGTGCATGGTGATGGGCCGCCTGCCGTCTATATCGGCGGTTGGGATACGTTTTGTCACGGTCGAAGTCATTACCTGGCTCGCGGGATGACCGAGCAATACTCGACTGTAATTATCGACTATCGCGGTCTAGGCGAGTCGACGGATGACTATTCGGTGCCTGCCTCAACGCAGCTCTTTGCCGATGACATAGTCGGCCTGCTAGACCACCTCAATATGAAGTCGGTGTACTTTGTGGGGTTGGTGGGTATCGGTGCCTGCATCGGGCAATGGGTCGCGTTGAAGCGACCTGATCTAGTGCGTTGTATGGTTAACATGGGTTGCTGGACTTGGGCCGACCCTATGTTGTCCGACCATCTGCAGGCTTTCGGCGACATTCACGAACACGCGGGGTTTCATGCCTTTCAGTCGATGGTGGCCTCCCTCTCGTTCAAGCCCGACTATTACAATGCCAATCGTGAGAAGCTACTCGGTAGTGGCGGTGTATGGGGAGCATTAGAGGGGCGTATTCAAACGCACTTGCGCTTTGTGCAGGCGTGCCGTGGGCATGACATCCGGCCGCACCTAGGCGACATCGAAGCGCCGACCCTGGTCATACATGCTGGTGAAGACATTATCACCGGCCCCCGGACGACCAGACCTCTTGAGGAAGGTTTGCCGAACTCAGTCGGTGTCACCATGGCGGATGTCGCGCATGTGGTGGCAGGCAAAGAAGAGAAAATTGCTTTCTGCAAACTCCTGTTCGAATTTCTCAGTAGCCACTAGCCCGGCACTGCAGCAGAGGCAGAGTCCTGCGGATTCAGCGTTCCTCGGCGGCTTCGCCGCCCTTACTCAGATGACGCCCCGGGCAGCGAGATCTTCCAGATTTTCAACGCCCAGCTCTCCACTGAGTATGGCGACGTTGTCAGCGCCCAAGCCCCCACCACAGTCTGTGGGGAGTCTTTGGTTGTCGACCTTGATAGGATTGCTGAGGCCTCGATACTCGCCGAATTCTCGGTGCTCCAGTGTTTGCATCATGCCGATGGAGGCCACAAAGGGATTGTCCAGAGCGCTGGGTAAATCGTTGACGGGTGCCACGGGGATATAGGTTTGCAGTAACGCAAACCAGTGATCTGTGCCCTTGGTCTTAAAGATCTCGTCGAGCACCTCTGTCAAAGAGTCACGATTTTCCGCCCGCGCCGCCATAGAGTTGAACCTTGGATCATTCGCCAACTCATTGTGTCCGGTACGTTCCAGTAACAACCCCCAGAACTTATCCGTCATACACATAATAAATATCCAGCCGTCCTGTGTTTTGTAGAGCTGCACCGGAGTGTTGTAGGGGTGCGCCGAGCGCGCAACGCGACCGGTTTCAATCCCGTGATTTAAGTACCAGGTGCCGGGGTAGGTCAGCTGATGCAATGCGACGTCAAACAGGCTTACATCCACATCACGCCCTCCTTGTGTCGCCCGCGCCAGCAAAGCTGAAACGCAACCTAACGCGGCCACCACGCCAGTCATAAAGTCAATCATGGAGAGACCAAAGCGGGAGGGCGGAGTGCCAGGCTCACCCGTTACCGACAGGAAGCCACACTCCGCCTGCATGAGGTAGTCATAGCCTGGCCAGTCAGCCCGGTCATTGTCCCGTCCATACGCCGAAATATGGGTGCAAACGATATCCGCTTTGATTGTCTTCAGCGTGTCGTAATCCAACCCCATTTTTGCTGGCTGACTGCCACGGAGATTATTCCAGACCACATCACTCGTTCTCACAAGATCATGAAACAGCTCGCCACCCTCTTCACTCTTCAGGTTCAGCGTGACGCTCTTCTTCGCCAGATTGAACGCCTGAAAATAGGCACTGTCATCACTGGCAAGCGTTGTGGAACCAGACTGTCTCGAGGGGTCACCGCCAGTCGCCCGATTCTCAATCTTGATGACTTCCGCTCCGAGCTCGGCCAGATACATTGAACCATAAGGGCCCGCTCCGAATTGCTCAATGGCCAGCACACGGATGCCAGCGAGGGGTTTTAGCATGGGTTTGCTCCAGACATTAATCTGCGACAACAGATGATACCTTGCACCTCTGTGCAGATTGGTGCATCGTTGGAATCAGCGCGACATTGTAGCAAATGTCCGGTCAATTGTTTTTCAGGGTGCGTTGCCCCAGCAGGCGATCGGGAAGGTACAGCTCGCGGTGAGATCACAATAAGATCCATAACGAGAGGAGGCCAACATGCCTTATCGTCTTGGTGTCGACGTCGGCGGCACATTCACCGACCTGATTCTCGTTGATGAGAAATCGGGCTCCATCCATACAGCGAAAGTACCAAGCACGCCGGCTGATTCCTCTATCGGGGTGATGAACGGTGTCGCAAGGGTCTGCGACAACGCCGGTGTGGATCCCTCTGAAATCGCGCAGGTGATGCACGGCACTACGGTCGCAACGAATACGGTGCTGACCGGAACGGGCGCTAAAGTCGGATTGGTGACCACTAAAGGCTATCAGCAGGTACTGCAGATCGCGCGTTCCTATGTGCCCGGCGGCCTGGGTGGTTGGGTAATCTACAACAAGAGCCAACCACTGGCTCCGCTCTCGTGCACGATTGAGGCAGACGAGCGTATGAGCGCTGACGGCTTGGTGGTGCGTAAGTTGAACAAGAGCGCACTGACCAAAGAGCTGAAAAGGCTCAAGAAAGAAAACATCGAGGCGTTGACCATCTCGCTGGTGAATTCCTACGCCAATCCAGCCCACGAAAAGGAAGTCGAGAAAATCGCCAAGCAGGTTCTACCCGGCATTCCGGTATCGCTCTCCTATGACGTGGTGCCTGAGATGCAAGAGTACGAGCGCACGATTACCACAGTGGCGAACTCGTACGTCCGCCCCAAAGTGGCCGCTTACGTGAAAAGCCTTGAGCGAAAACTCAAAGCGAAAATGAAGGATGTGAAGCTCCACATCCTCCGCTCTGACGGCGGCATGGCCTCGGCCAAGATCGCACAATCCTTACCAGTGAATCTGCTGATGTCGGGGCCCGCCGGTGGTGTATCCGGTGCAGTCTGGGTCGCTAAACAGGCGGGCTTTCAAAACTTATTGACCTTCGATATGGGCGGTACCTCTACCGACGTCGCATTGGTGCAGGACAGCAACGCACAGCTGCGGCGGGAGACAACGGTTGGCGACGTGACTGTGAGAGCATCCTCCGTGGACGTGCGCACCGTCGGTGCCGGGGGCGGCTCGATCGCTCATGTGCCCGAGCTGACGGGTGCCTTGCGCGTTGGTCCGGAAAGTGCAGGCGCCGAACCTGGACCGGCCGCCTACAATAAAGGCGGTGATTTGCCGACCGTGACCGACGCCAACGTGGTGCTTGGCTACTTGCCCAGTGAGGTGCGACTGGGTGGTGATATGGAGATCCGCAAGGACCTAGCTGAAAAGGCGATCAAGCCGGTTGCCGAAGCTTTGGGCATTTCGGTAAAGCGCGCAGCGGCGGGCATCATCGATATTGTGAACGAGAACATGTACGGCGCACTCCGACTGGTGTCTGTAGAGCAGGGCTTTGACCCCCGCGACTTCGCACTGATCGGTTTTGGTGGTGCGGGTCCGCTGCATGCCAATGCTCTCGGCAAGCTGATGAACAGCTGGCCGGTGATTATTCCCCCCGGTCCGGGCGTGCTCTGCGCTTATGGGGACGCGACCACGCGCGTGCGCGACGAAGCGTCGCGAACCTTTATCCGCCGTTTCGCCAATATCTTGCCCTCGGAGCTGACAAAAACCTATCAGCAGCTTGCGAATAAAGCGCTCAAAACGCTGGAAAAAGAGGGCGTACCTAAGGCGCATCGTGCGGTTACCTATCAAGCGGATATCCGATATGCCGGGCAGGGGCTTACCCTGACGGTAGACTTCGACCTCAAAAAGCTCAAGTCCAAGGGCTTGTCGGTGATTGGCGATCCCTTTGATGAAATGCATCGCCAGTTATTTACCTTCGCGCTCGACGCGGACAAGGAAATTGTGAATGTCCGAGCAGTGGCGCAGGGTAAGAGCGCAGAAATCGACGCGAAGAAGGTGACTGGATCGGGCAGCCGCACGCCGGTTGCAGCCTCCAAGATCGGGACTTCGAAAGTCTTTATGGACGGCAAGAATCTGGAAGCAAACCTTTACCGACGGGATAAACTGAAAGCCGGTAACAAAATCGACGGACCTGCGATCGTACTAGAGATGGACTCGACCACGGTTATCCTGTCCGGGCATACCGGCAACGTCGACAAATTCGGCAACATCCTGATAGCACCGTCAGCTTGAGCGAAGGGAGATAACAATGCCTGCAACAATCGTTGAGACCAACACCAAGAAATTCAAGCGCAAGGATATCGATCCAATCACCCTCGACATCATCGAAAATGCGATGATGAACGCCCGCTACGAGATGGATGCGGTCGTCTTTCGGACGGCGATGTCGCCGGGGATTCGTGAGCAAAACGACATGTTCCCGATGATCGCCAATTTGGAAGGCAAGATGGTGGTCGGCCAGTTCGGTAGCTTTATTCACGGCTTTAAAGAGGCCTATGACGGCACTATCGAAGAGGGTGACCTGTTTCTGACCACCGACCCTTACGCATGTAACGGCGCGATCAGCCACATTAATGATTGGCTGTTACTGCGGCCAATCTTCAAGGACGGCCGGCTGATTGCCTACGCCGCAATGTTCGGCCATATGACGGACGTGGGCGGGAAGGTGCCGGGCAGTCTGCCAACCGACGCACGGGAGATTTTCGAGGAGGGTATTCGCGTACCGCCCCTTAAGATTTTCAAAAACGACGAGCTGCAGAGTGATGTGCTGAATTTGATTCTGCACAACAGCCGCATGCCGACCTGGAACCGCAGTGACTTTAACGCCCTGGTTGCCGCGATGCGGACCGCTGAAAAGCGCGTCATCGAGATGGCGGACCGCTTTGGTGACGATGAGTATTACTCAGCTTTGGACGAGCTGTTGGCCCGGAACAAGCGGGCTATGGCCAGACTCATTAAGGACACAGTGCCCGCGAAAAAGCAGCACTTTGAGGACTACATTTGTGACGATGGTCTCGGCATGGGTCCATATCGCATCAAGTGCTCGATGTGGCGTGACAAAGATAAGGTGGTTTTCGATTTTGACGGCACTGACCCGCAGTCGATTAGCTCGATTAACTTCTATCTCAACGAAGAGATGTTCAAGATGTTCTGTGGCGTCTACATGATTATGGTGTTTGATCCCCAGATTATGTTTAACGACGGTTTCTATGACTTGATGGAAGTGCGCATTCCAGAGGGCACGCTGCTCAAGCCTAGAGAGCCCGCCGCCTTGTCATGCCGTACCCACGCGCTTGGAAGGATTTTTGACGTGCTGGGTGGTTTGCTCGGTCAGGGTGATCCTGACTTCTTGGCGGGCGCTGGCTTCTCTGACAGCCCACACTTCATGTACTCGGGTTACGACAAAAATGGCGAGTGGTATCAGCTGTATTCCATCGGTTTTGGTGGGATACCAGGTAAACCCTCGGGCGATGGCCCCGACGGGCATTCGCTGTGGCCCAGCTTTACCAATGTGCCCAACGAGTTTTTGGAGAGCTACTTCCCACTGCGCATCGAAGCGTATGAAACAATTACAGATAGCGGTGGCGCAGGCTATAACCGCGGCGGTAACGGCTTGCGAATGGGATACTGCTTCCTCGAGCCCGGCACCATTTCCATTCACGATGACCGCTGGCTGACCTACCCGTGGGGTGTTAATGGCGGCTTGCCGGGACGTCGTTCGGAGAAGATTCTCAAGCGCGTTGATGGCAGTGAAGAGATGATGCCGAGTAAGTGTGACCGGATTGTCGTTAACGCTGGAGACATCCTCTACTTCAACACCTGGGGCGGCGGTGGCTGTGGCGACCCTCTGAAGCGCGAAACCGAGCGCGTGGAGTTTGATGTGCGTGCGGGTCTGGTGTCGGTTGAGGGCGCCAAGCGCTATGGCGTGATGATGAATGCCGATCACACGGTTGACGAGAAAAAGACTAAAGCGCTCCGCGCTAAGATGGCCAAGCAACGCGGTAAGGTCAAAATGTTCGACCGTGGTGGCGACATCGCCGATCTGAAAAAGCGTTGCAAGAACGAGACCGGGCTGGATGCACCGCGTCAGCCAGAGTTTCAGGCGTGGGCGCTAAAATTCCTTGAGGAGCAGCCCAAGCCCAAAGGCCGGATCAAGATGGCGCGTGGCTGATAAGCCGGCAGTCTGTTTCATTGAAAAGTCGGGCACTGCCCGGCTTTTTTTTGGCAAACAAATTGGGGGCAACTGAACTGTTACTTGCTGCTGCTGAGGCCTAGAAAAAGCGATGAGGGGTTGCCCTTGCGCGGCCCTTGCTTGGTCTCAACGTTGATACACTCCTATCGGAGGCCCTAACAAAATGTCCAATGCCGATTTACGCGTCTAACACATGATCGTTGACCGCACTGCTTTGATTGGTCGCCCATTGCGGGCTGCGGCCTATACCGTGTCCGAAGTCGACGTCAACGACTTCCTGGGAGTGGTGGCTGAGCCAAACTTCTCACCAACCGATGGTTCTAGGGGTGGCGCAGAGGTGGCTTTAGGGCGCTTGGCGCCGCCATCCTTCGCGCCGGTTGTCGCGGTGTTGGGCTTACTGAAAACCTTCGACTGGCAGGACGACTTTCTATTTGATTACCGAACCGGTACCGCCATGTTCGGTGAGCAGTCCATCGAGTTTTATCGACCCTTGGTGGTGGGGGAATCTGTTGCCATCTCGGCAGAGATAAGCGATGTGTATGAGAAGCAGGGCAAGCAGACTTTTGATGTGGTCGAAGTCACTTTCAACATCAAGGGTAGCGAAGAGGGAGACCTGCTCATGTCCGGTCAGCAATCTTACATTCTGTTCAAATGACAGCACCGATTAGCAAAGCCTGGTTTGAGGATTACGAGGTCTCGATGGCGCTGCCTACCGTCGAGCTGGGGCCAATGGATCGGTTCGATTACATCCCGATTGCGCTGATTTTGAGAGACACCAATCCGCTCCATCTGGATCGGGTGTATGCGAAGGAGCGGGGTCTGGGCGACGTGGTGCAGCAGGGACCGCTGAATCAGGCCTATCTTTATCGTTATTTTACCTCCCTGCTGCATGATTCCTGGGATTTGGTGGCGACCAAGATGCGCTTTGCCGCGAACGTGTTTCCTAATGACATCTTGATCTGCGGTGGAGAGGTGCTTGCCGTGGCGCCCATGGAGACGGGTGGCGGTATCGTGACCTGCGCCGTATGGCAACGGAATCAAAAAGGCGAGACCGTTCTGAAAGGCGAGGCGAAGGCTCGTATCCCCTCGATACGCCAGCAGGACTCTTACGAAAGTTGCGATATCGATCTCAGGCAGGAACCATCTCAGTGAGGATGCGGTCGCGGAGCGCGGACTTGAGTATCTTGGTCGCACCCATAGGCCAATCTTCCACAAACCTCACATGCCGAGGGATCTTGAAGCTTGCAATCTCACCGCGACAAAAATCGACTATCTCAGTCTCTGTCGCTGTAGCACCACGCACCAACTCAATAAACACGACAGGCACCTGGCCGTATTTTTCATCGGGCAGACCCACCACCTGTGCCATTTTCACCGCCGGGTGGAGCGCGAGGTAACCCTCTATCTCGACAGCCGCGACATTCTCACCACCCACTTTCAACATGTCTTTGAGCCGGCCGAGAAATGTCACGCGGCCCTCAGCATCTAAAACGCCTAGATCGCCGGTACGGAACCATCCGCCCTCCCAGAAGGCCGTCTCGGTTTTCTTGGGGTCGTTGTAGTAACCGCTAAAGACACCGCGTCCGCGGGCGACGATCTCTCCGGGCGCGCCGTACTCTAGCGTCTCGCCGGTTTCGGGGTCGCGCACCTCAATGTCGATGCCAGGCAGTGCTTTCCCCGAGCATTCCGAGCGCAGTGGCAGCGGGTCGTCGGGGTGGCACATTGCCACGGAGCCGCCACACTCGCTCATGCCAAAACAGGTGATTTGAGTGGTATGGGGCATGAGTGCTTGCATGGCGACCAGCTCCTCGGGTGGTCCCACATTCAGCATAACGCGCACGCCTCTGAGGGTTTCAGGTGTGTAGCGGGGGTGGTGCAGTATCTGCAGGGTAATGGTGGGGAAGGCGGGGAAGGCGACGGTTACTCGCTCATGTGTAATCAGGTCGAGCGCCTTGTCCGGCTCGAAGTGAGCCATGGAGACCAACGTGCCACCCACATGAAGGGTACCGGTGAGCGGCTGGGTGAAGGCGCTATGGAACATAGGCAGTGGGTTCCAAACAATATCGCCTTTAATCAGCTGCAAGCGATCGGTGCCACCCACCACGCCGGCATGTTGCAACACAATATGGTCCAACGGGCAGCCCTTGGGCATCGCGGTGGTGCCTGAGGTATAAAACATAAGCGCGGTATCGGTTACCGCAGTGCCCGCATGGCGTTTCTCAACCTCACCGGGGTCTACCGAATCCGCTAAACCGCAGAAGGTCGCCCGATCCATAAAGCCCTTGCGATGACCTGCGCCCAGAAATACTTGATGGTGCATCGAGGGTGATTTCTGCACCTCAGCCTTGTTCAATAGCTCAACGTAATCCGTGTGTGCTTCGACGATGTCATTGGTTACCAACACTTTGATGCCAGCATCCGCCGTGACGTGCGCGATTTCACGTGCCTTGAAGCGGGCGTTGTATAAGACGGGAATCGCGCCGATCAGTGATGCGCCGAACAGGAGGTCGGTGAAATCCAGTCCATTGGCCATCAGGATGCCCACGCGATCACCGCGCTCGATACCTAGGGCAATGAGGGAGCGACCGATCAGCCGAGCTTGCGCCTCGAGTGCACCGTAAGTGACCCGGTCATTACCGACAACAATACAGTCATGATCCGGGTGCTGTTTTGAACCCCGTAGCAATACCTCGGCGAGGGGGATAGTCTCGAACTCAGGCTGTGACAACGGTGCATCTCATAGCATTTCTGCGAAGCGCCATAGGCGTCCGGATTGTGGTCTGGTAGTGATATGGGTGCATATGTATAGCACTGTACCCGTATCCTTTAAGACCCGCTAATGACGTGGATCTCAGGCCTCGCTGTTGCTGAGAGCTGGTTCTAGGGACACAATGCCCGCCCATTTTGGATAACGATTGGTGAGCTCAGGTCCAACTCACACTTAGCCGGGGGGTACCACTATGACGCATGCCTTACTGATCAAGCTACATTTGTATTGTTCTGCTTTTTTCGCTGCGGGGATCGTGTTGGTGGCTCTATCCGGAGGCCTCTATCTGATCGGTGTTTAAGGTTACATCGAGCAGACACCTGCTGGCACCCTTGCCATGGAACAGCAGCTCTTGCAGGACCTCAGCGAAGCAAACCCGCAAACACCATTGGCGTACTTTGGTGCCAAGGATTTCGTTTTCGAGTGCGCGAAACAGAAAGGCTTACAGCTGATTACACGGCTCACGACGCGGCCGTTATACACGCTGGATATCAGCGGTGACAAGGCGGTGGAGCAGTGCAACGAACCCTCACTGCAAAAGAGCACCACTGCACTTCATATGGGGGCATGGTCCGACCGGCCACAAAACCTATCAGCAGGTGTTCGTGGCGGGAATGCGCTTTATTATCTTGATGGGTCTTTGGTTGGGACTCTCATCCGACAGGCTCCGTATCTCTGCGGCAGTGATCTCGGGCGTTGGAATAATTCTGTTCTTTTGGCTCGCGCTTTCGTAGTTGAGCACCTATTGATGAGTACCCATAAAAAAACCGGGCTGCGCCCGGCTTTTTCAATGATTCAGAGGTCTAGAAGTCCCACTGTGCCTCTACGCCCGCCGTGCGGTAGGTGCCAGGCGTCACAAATGCTCCGCCAAATTCTGGCGCCATGATAACTTCTCCTACGTATTCCTCGTCGAACAAGTTGCGAGCAAAAGCGGTCACTCTCCAACCTTCACCGCTTATACCTACTCTGAGATTCGTGATGCCGTAGGCGTCCACCTTCGTCTTGGAATAGCTGGTGGCCAAACCCCCGAACAATACGGCAGGTACCTCGTACGGAAGTCCCTCAAAGTCATAAGACTTGGGTACGTCAAGATCACTACCCTGAACGACGTGGTAGAAAACGTCCCCCTGATAGGCATACTCAATGCGAGCCATCACATTCAGATCGCCGAAGTTATGGTCCCAAGTCAGTGCCAAGTTTGCGGTAAATTCCGGCGCGTTGGGGACCTCGTTGCCCGTAACGTACGGGCGAACTGTCATGGCGTCTATCTCCCCATCGATTGTGCTGTAGCCCGCATCCAATCGAAGACCATCGGTCATTTGCCACGAGGCGCCAACCTCGAAGCCCTGAATGGTGACTTCGTCGATGCCTTCAACAGTTCTTAATAGACCGAAGGGGCCCACGTAGAATTCGAAGAACTGCATGTCATCTACTTCGGTGTGGTACGCAGCGGCGTTCAGCTGCAGGTTGCCGTCCAGTAATGTAGAGCGGAAACCCACCTCGAACGAGCTGGAGGTCTCTTCCTGGTAGATTTCGGGCGGTGCCACTGGCAGGCCATCAGGATTTACGAGAAACAAGCTGATGGTCTCGGTACCACCGAGGTTGTTAAAGCCACCGGTCTTGAAGCCAACGCCCCAACTGCTGAACAGGGTCGTATTTTCAGAAAGGTCATAAGTCAAACTGATCTTGGGCTGGATGGCGTCGAATTCTTTGCTACGATCCGCGACTCGCGGGCTCACCGCACCTGTCGATAGGTCGATGAAGGCCGGGTTCCAAGGTGTGCCGCCCAATGGCGCGCCGTTTAGTGTGCAGCCGCCCTCAAAGAAGGTCCCGCAGTAGTTGATGTTGGTTGAAACGTAACCATCAGCTGGACTGGGTACCGCATTTCTGACTTCTCGATCCTCAATGTCATAGCGCAGGGCGAATGACAACTCCATGCGGTCCGTAAGGTCGTAGTTAATTGATCCAAAACCGGACAATACTGTCGTCTCAAAGTCATCCAATACCAGTGCATCGGTTAGCTCGTTCACAAAGGAGCGTGGCAGTGAGGCGCGCCCATCATCCTCGAGCTGCGCCACGCCAACGCGCCGATCAATATTTAGGAAGTACATGCCCGCCTGCCAACGCAGTCGCTGATCAGCATCTGAAGTCCACTGCAACTGGAAGCTGATATCTCGCTGATTACGCTCTTGGTACTGATACCCATCACAGGTGGTCGGGCTATAGGGTGGCAGGAATCTGCCAGCAGCGGTGCCGTCCAAGTTAAATGTTGGCTGCTGCATCGGTGTATTGTCGCCGAGGAACAGTGACCGCTCCGCGGCGGTTTGCTGGCAGTGGCCCAAATTGTCGTAAAAACCGAATGCGCCAGAAGTGCCGTCAGCTAGGAAGTACTGGTCCTGATCTGAGTACAAAGCCCAGGCAGTCAAGGTGCCTGAGTCAAACTGCTTATCGACTTTGACTGACACTTCCAGCGTGTCTTGCTCATTTTCTGGGTCTACGTTGGGGGCGTATACCCACTCAAAATCGTTTACGTCGACTGAGGCAGCGGTGTTATCCACGCCAAAACCAGTTACGCCCTCCAGCGCGCCAACGAAAAAAGGCAGTTCAAAAGCGGCGTTGAATGAGATTGAGGCAGCAGATACCTTTGAGTAGCGAATTTTGGTGTCAATCGACAGCGTGTCAGTCGGATCAAAAACGATGCGTCCGCTTATGGCGGTTTCTTCATAGTCGTTGACGACATCGTCATTGAGGTAAACATTCTCGAGGAAGCCGTCGGTCTTGCGCGAGGTGACTGTGAGGCGGCCGGCGACATCGCTACCCAATGGACCCGCAATTGTGGCCGTACCGTACACCGTGCCGTATTCCGCTGCACCGACTTTGATGCTGCCTTCCATTTCCTGTGTGGGCCGTTTGGTCGACATGATGACTGCACCCGCTGCGGCAGAGCGCCCATAAAGTGCACCTTGCGGTCCTTTCAACACCTCGATCTGTGCCAGATCGGGATACTCGCGGTTAAAGGCTGAAGGGTTCGTATATAGAATGCCGTCTACAATAAACGCGAAGTTGGTCTCCGCGTCGCGAGCACCGTTGACGCCGCGAATGGCTAACTGGCTATCCCCTACCTCGACAGAGTTCACAAACGTGACGCCTGGTGTCATATAGACAAAATCTTCGGCACGAGCCACCCCCATGTTCTCGATCTGGCCTTCGGTGAAAGCGGTTACTGTCGCGGGCACGTCCTGCAGTGATTCTGCGCGGGCTCGCGCCGTCACTACCACCTCTTCGAGCTGCGCCGTGGCTATAGACGGCATCAGTGTTGCGGTAACAGAGATTGCCGCTGATACTGCAACGGTCAGGGGGAGTGTCGCCAACGCCTTGTGGCGTCGCTTGAGTGGGGTAAAGCTCCTCATGGGTAGCCTCCTTTATTATGTGCCCGGGAAGGGCTCTGGAGCTGATGTTTACAAGGTGTGCGGGGCTTCAGATCAGTGCCAAGCCCGCTAAGATTTGCCCGTTGTCCGGACATTACTGCCATTGGATTCCAATATCGCCTTGCGATCGGCTTCGGTCAAGTCCAGTTCCATCAAAATTTTAGCGGTATCGGCGCCAACTTGTGGCAATTGCGTGTCGATTTGGGCGGGTTCATCGGTAAATTTGATCGCCGAGCCGATGTGGTCATTGCCTGCCTCGTCCTTAAACCGCATGCCGCGCTCCTCAACATGATCTGCCCGCCACGCCTCCTCGAGCGTCACTACCGGGCTCCAGCAGATGTCTCGGCCCTCAAACCAGACTTCCCACTCCGCTCGGGAGCGCGTCCTGAAGGTCTCGCGTAAAAACGCAATTGCCGGCCAGTGACGTTCGCCGGCCGGTCCGGTTACTGCGCTGATAAAGTCTGGTCGCCCTAACCCTGTAAACAACGCCTCCACGAACTTGTGTTCGCCACCACCCAGAGCAACGTGGTGTTTGTCTGCCGTCTCATACACATTGAGCATGGCGTTGCCGCCATGCGTCCGCTCTTTGAGCCGATCCGGGGCCTGCCCGCCGCCGAATACAGGCCCCAGAATATTGGGGCTCGCTGCCAAGACCGATTCGAACATGCTGATATCCACAAAGTCGCCGTGTCCGGTTGTGTGACGACGATGTAGCGCCATGAGCACTCCCGACAAGGCAAGATAAGAAGATAACATGTCAGCAATCGGCACGCCGATAATCGCGGGACCTGAGTTGCCCTCTGGTGATCGCGTGACATCGAGGACGCCGGCTGCGGCGACGGTGGCAGTATCGTGGGCGGGTTTATCGCGCCACGGCCCGGTCTGCCCAAAGGCGGAGATCGAGCAGTACACCAATCTGGGGTTTTCCTCTGAGAGCGTACCGTAGTCAATGCCGAGTCGTTTGGCCACGCCCGGGCGGAATGCCTCGACCACCACATCAACCTGCTTAGCCAATGCGAGCAGGGCGCGCCTACCGGCGTCGATTTTGAGATCCAGCGCAATGCTCTCTTTCCCCCGCTGGGTGTTGCGGAACATGACTGTCTCGCCGCCTTGCTGCCAAGGGAACGCGTCAGCAGATCGGGTGGGTTCCGGTGCGTGCGGGTTCTCTACTTTAATCACCCGCGCGCCGTGGTCAGCCATTAACTGCGTGGCGGCGGGTCCTGGCAGAAACAGTGACAGGTCAAGAACAGTCAGGCCGTCCAGTTTCATGCTGGATCAGGTGTTAACAGGTGACGCCGCTGTCACGGAGGCTGCTGAGATCGGCTTCAGATAGCCCCAAAAGGTCACCGAGGATTTCGCTGTTATGTGCTCCGATTTTTGCTCCCGGCCAATCGGTGCGCCCGGGGGTCTCGCTGAGCTTCGGAAGAATGGCGGGTATCTTCAGCGGTTCACCGTCAATTTCGACGGTTTCGAACATCCCGCGCGCGTTGTAGTGGGGATCGCTCATCATATCCTCGACGCTGTAGATGGGTCCCACCGGAACCCGCGCGACCTCGAGCTTGCTTATGATGTCAGCCGAGCTGCGCTCGCTGCACCACTTGGCGAGTGCAGCGTCGATCTTTTGCTCGTGAATGACCCGACCCTGGTTGTGCTCCAGTGCAGGGTCGTTCGCCATGTCCTCGCGACCCGCTTCGGTCATCAGGCGCTTGAAGATGGAATCACCGTTGCCACCAATCACAACGTGTTTGCCGTCAGAGCAGAGATACGTATTGGTCGGCACAATGCCAGTGATTGTGGTGCCTGACGGCTCTCGTACAACCCCAGCGCCGTCGAATTCAGGCACGATCCCCTCTAACAAATTGAAGATCGATTCGTACAGGGCCACATCGACCACCTGGCCCTTGCCACTTTTGTTGCGCTCGATAATGGCAAACGCTACGCCCAATGCGGCGTGAATCGCAGCAACGGTATCGCCAAGCGAGATATTGGGGCGCACCGGTGCCTTACCGGGCTCGCCGTTGATATATCTGAAGCCCCCATAGCCTTCTGTAACAGAGGCATAGCCAGGTTTTTCGGAGAAGGGGCCGTTCTGCCCGTAACCCGAGATACGCGCGTAAATGATGCCCGGGTTCTTCTCCTTAACTTGATCGGGGCCGAGTCCCCAACTCTCCATGGCACCCGGCCGGAAGTTCTCGATGACCACGTCTGCTCTGGTCAGCAGGTCAAAAGCGAGTTCCCGACCGCGCTCTGATTTCAAATCGAGCGTCACGCTTTTCTTGTTCCGCGCCAGCGAGTGATACCACAGCGATATGCCGTTGCGGACCTCACGCCATTGGCGGATGGGGTCGCCCGTAGGAGGTTCCACTTTGATCACTTCGGCGCCGAAGTAA
>MDTD01039537.1_pt1 | contig 34014 bp, 28 predicted proteins | sample 811221 | NCBI WGS metagenome assembly MDTD01 (sample SAMN05326646, study PRJNA326480) | marine metagenome | isolation source: seawater | place: Pacific Ocean: South West | collected 2011
CTGGGGCTTACCGAATTCATCCCGCACTGGATCGCACCAGCCCTTGGTTCCGGATCCTATCTGGAGCGCACGTTCATGCACCGGGACTGGCTCATCCCCATCCTGCTGCTCGTGGGCGCGCAACTGGTGCAGCGTATCGACCATTTCGGGCTTGGGTATTCCCTGTATCGAATCACTTCGGATGTGGAAAAACTGCCGTTCCCCATGGCGCCTGTGGGCGCACTGGGTACCATGGCCCTTGCCGAATCCACCGAGGATCGAAAGACAGGGTGGAAGTGGCGCGTCTTTTCCATAGGGGGTGTCATAGGGTTGGCCTTCGGGTTCTTCTATGTCCTGCTACCGGCCCTATCCGGGTTGCTCTTTACCGAGCCGATACGACTCATTCCCATACCCTGGATCGAGCTGACACAACATACGGAAGATGTGCTGCCAGCCGTTGCCACCGGACTCCAGTTCGATCTCGGGCTGGTCTTCATCGGTATGGTCCTGCCGTTCTGGGCGGTCATTGGCGGTCTGCTCGGATTGGTGATCACCATCATCGCCAACCCCATCCTCTATGCCGAGGGCATACTGCATCGCTGGCATCCGGGCATGGCAACGGTTGAAACGGTTTTTGCCAACAACTTCGATTTTTACATGAGCTTCGGTATCGGCCTCGGGTTGGCTATCGGTGCCATCGGTATCTACTATGTTGTCAATTCGTTCCGGTCCAAGGATGGCGAGAAACTCGACTTCTCCATCCTGCTCAAGTCGCACAAATCCCGCGGCGACATCAACTTCTGGGTGTCCATAGGCATCTATGTCTTCTCGACGTTGTGCTATATCGCGTTCTGCGTGTGGCTTGTTCCGGCCTTCCCATGGATATTCTTTGTTATTTACGGGTTCGTGTACACCCCGTTCATCTCGTACGTCACCGCCCGAATGGAAGGTATGGCCGGGCAGTTCATCGCGCTACCCATGGTTCGGGAGTTCTCGTTCATCGCCGGTGCCAAGTTCTTTGGATATCAGGGGCTGGAAATCTGGTATGCGCCCATCCCCATCCATAACTACGGCGAAGCCACGGTGCAGTTCCGACAGATCGAGCTGACCGGAACCAGCTTGCGCGGCATTATCAAGGCCGAGATCATCGTCTTCCCCATTGTCATGGTTTCATCGCTCCTTTTTTCCCAGTTCCTGTGGCAACTGGCTCCCATTCCGTCGCCCGAATATCCGTTCGCGCAGGAATTGTGGCACTTGCAGGCGCTCAATACCTTGCTGATGCAGACCTCCACCCTGGAAGGCAACTCCCTGTTCTACGAGGCGCTATCCGGGCCGGTGGTCATGTCCGGTGTGGGCCTTGGGCTGTGTCTGTACGCGGTGCTCAATGTCCTTGGGCTGCCCGTCATGCTGGTCTATGGAGTGGTGCGCGGTCTGGGGCAGTCCACGCCGCACGGCATGATTCTGGAGGTGATCGGAGCGCTGCTCGGTCGATTCTATTTCCTCAAGAAATATGGGGCGCAGTGGCGACACTATGCGCCGGTCCTACTGGCCGGATTCTCATGCGGCATGGGGCTGACAGGTATGTTTGCCATGGGCTGCACGCTTATCCTCAAGTCACTTGGACGGTTGGCGTACTGATCGCGGGTTCCATTGCCTTGATCCCAACCGATTCAAAACGCATGCAGTCGATGCGTGGACGTTGTCGTCATTCGTTTTGACGCAATCTTTTCGCTTTCGGAGCAGCCGGGGAGTTGATACATCCCGTCTTGACAGCAAGGAGATTTTCTCATGACTCAACAGAAGATAGCCATATATGGATTGACCGGACAGGGGTGTCGACTTGCGCACAAGCTCGCCCGAGAACTGGGCGGTGCTGTCCACTGTGTGCGACGACATGTCGTCAGCGATGCCGAGCCGTTTGACTCCCTGCCCGAACTGGTGGAGCGGACGTTCCATGAGTTTGATGCCCATATTTTCGTGGCAGCGGCAGGAATCGTCGTCCGGTGCATCGCTCCGTTGATTCAAAGCAAGTCGAGCGATCCGGCCGTGGTCTGCATGGATACGGATGGCGCGTTTGTCGTCAGTCTCCTGTCAGGCCATCTGGGCGGTGCCAATGAGTTGGCTGTCCAATGTGCAAATGTCACCGGCGGCCAGCCTGTGATCACGACCGCCACTGATTCTGCCGGGGTAGTCTCGCTGGATATGCTGGCAAAAGAGAAGAATCTGACCATCGGCAATATTGATCGCGTCAAAGTCGTCAATGGTGCGCTGCTGGACAAGCGGACCGTGCAGTTGTTCGATCCGTTTGACCGGCTGGGCGTGGACGGTGAACCATTCGTCATGGTTCGGGAGAAAAAGGAATGGAAACGTGGTGAGCCGGGAGTGTGGGTTTCCGAATACGAGGACTGCCCTGACTCCGGTGCCTTGCGCCTGTATCCCCGATCTCTGATGCTCGGTATTGGCTGTCGGCGCGGTGTTCCCGAGGAAGAAATCAGCGCTCATATCAGCAACGTGTTCAGCGCCGAAGGGCTTTCTCTGCACAGTATCGGTGGCGTGGCAAGCGTTGACGCCAAGCAGGACGAACCTGGCCTGCTCGAAACCGCTGCCGACCTCGGGATTGAACTGGTCTTTTATGCCAAGGCGCGCCTTGAAGAAGTAGAAGCGCCCAATCCATCGGACATGGTGAAAGAGCGCATGGGAATCCCTTCTGTTTCGGAGGCGGCTGCATTGCTTTTGTCCGAAGGAGGACAATTGGTGGTGGAAAAAACCAAAACAAAATCCGTCACGCTGGCCGTGGCGAGGAGAATATAGATGTTGAAAGCCGTGAGCCTTGGGCCTGGAGATCAAAGCCTGCTGACCCCTGCGGCGCTGGATGCCATCAGGGAAGCCGACGTGGTTGCCGGGTACAAGGGGTATATAGCCCTGATGCCCGAGGAACTGCTCAAGGATAAAGAGGTTGTCTCCACCGGTATGATGGGCGAAGTGGAACGGGCCAGAGGTGCCATTGAATCCGCACGCTCGGGTAAGAAGACCGTTATGGTCTGCAGCGGTGATGCCGGTATCTATGCAATGGCCGGACTGCTGCTCGAAATTCTGGAAGCCGAAGGGCTGCTGGATACGGTTCCCTTTTCCGTGGTCCCCGGTGTGGCTGCGTTCAATGCTGCTTCGGCTCTGCTGGGCGCTCCGCTCATGCATGATTTTGCTTCCGTCAGCCTCAGCGATTTGCTGACGCCCTGGGAAGTGATTGAAAAGCGCCTGCGTCTTGCAGCAGAAGCGGATTTCGTCATCTCGCTTTATAACCCCCGGTCCAAGAAACGGAGCGATCACCTGCAAAATGCCTTGGGCATCATCGGGGAGCACCGCGCTCCCGGGACACCGGTGGGCATTGTCGGTCGCGCTTACCGGGAGGGGCAGGACGTTCGCGTGGTCCGGCTCGATTCCGTGGATGTGCAGTCCGTGGATATGCAGACCGTATTGATCATAGGCAACTCCTCTACCCGCGTCGCTGGCGATCGGATGCTCACACCTCGTGGCTACCACCGTAAATACGATATAAGCCGGGAGTCCTGATACAATCGTACACTCTTGAGCCCTCCTGTTGGGCTGCCGAGCCATATGCTTTTATCGAGAAGGGCGAGCAGTTGTAGTGACTGCTCGCCCTTGATTGTTTGCTGTGACTGCGGGTGAAACGAGTGCAAGGTCGCAGTTTTTTCGTGTCAGAAGGTTTGAACACGGGTGGACCGAAAATTATAACGCGAAATCAAAGTGATGATTGCCGTCTATGGTTCAGTAGCGGCAGCACGGTTCCGTTAGTGTCCAGTCGAAAGAAGCACAATCAGGATTGCCGAATAAAAGTCAATATTCGTGGCAGAATATGTGTTGATTGTTCGGAAATGCGATTGGCAGGCGGCTCGACCTGCGGGGGTGGCTTTCGAGCAAAACACGGTTTGTTGGTGCCGGATCGTTGGATTGGAGGGTGGTATATAGGGCCTCTTCTTGTAAATATTTTCACAATCAGCATGATTTCTTCAAAATCACCCTTGCATTGAGCGGTGATATTCAGGTAAAAGCAAGCGTCTACGATGGCATTCCCTGTCTTGACAGGGGACGGATACTTTTCTATCCCGCTATTGTAGAGAGTGTGACAGTTTATTTTCATGCAACAGGAGGAAGAAGGTACAATGAAAAAATCACTGATGATCAGCCTGATGGTTGCCGCTCTGGTCTGCGTTTTCGCGCTGCCTGCCGTTATCGCCGGTAATGCTCCCGCAGATAACATGGTTCTGAAGGCCCCTGAGGGTGTCGACATGAAGAAATCCCCCGTGGATTTCCCCCACAAACAGCACGTTGACGCTAAAGTTGACTGTATGACTTGCCACCACACGGCAAAGTCCCAGGACGCCATCGGCGGTTGCTCCGTTGAAGGTTGCCACACCGATGCTTCCAAGGGCGCCAAGCGCGATCCTAAGGGCTTCTACCAGGCATTCCACAGCAAGAAGTCTGACGCTTCCTGCCTCGGCTGCCACAAGAAGCTGAAGAAAGAAGGCAAGGAAGTTCCCGTGTCTTGTAAGGATTGCCACCCGAAGAACTAATTCGTTAGGGTAAGTTAAGGGGGGCTGGACGACAGTCCCCCTTTTTTTTCAACTGCTCCCCCCGGAGGAAACCATGACCCCGGCACCACCGCCTCCTTCCAAAGACGACGATCTGGATGTTGCTGACATCCTGAATCAGGGATCTCCCGAGCACGAAGGATTTGATCCGGACAGTCTTGATTCGGATTTCGAGCAGGAACTGGAAGACCTGTTTGCCGACGACCTGGAAGAAGACTCCGCTGCAGCTCAGGAAGCTGAAGCGGATGAGCCTATTATGCTCGATGACCTAGTCGAGGCTGAAGAAGAGCCGGAAATGGATGATGAAGCCGCTGCCCTGGAGGAAATCGTACAGGGGGCCGGTGACGATGATGACATGATCGTCCTCGAAGATGTGGTTGAAGACGACGCTCTGGCTGATGAGGCCGAGTTGGAATCGACACCTGCATCGGACATTCCTGAAGACGATGACGTCATGGTCCTGGTTGAAGAGATCGCCGAAGAAGATGAGCCGGAAGTTGCCGCTGATGATTCGGACGAGGATGTCATCGTTCTGGACGATCTGGTCGAAGAGACCGAAAATGATATTTCACAGGCTGCGGACGAGGATGACGCTGTCGATCTTGACGCGTTGCTTGAAGCCGCAACCGGCGACACCGATGCAGAGACCGTCGAGGAGGCGGAAACTGTAGAGGCTGTCGAAGCTTCTGAGCCGGACGAGGCGGATGAGGATGACGCCATCCTGCTGGACGATCTGGTGGAGGAAGTGACCGAAGCAGAACCGGATGATAATGCCGAGCTGCTGGAAGACCTCGCTGAAGAGGTTCCCCTGGCTGTTGATGAAGCCGCGGAAGAGTCGGTTGACCATGGGGAAGCCGTGGCCGCTGCCGCCGCAGACATGGTTGAAGAAATGGCAGAAGATGTGTCGGACGAGGATGAGATCATCACCCTTGAAGATGAAGACATGGTGGACGCTTCGTTGGCCGAAGAGCCGGAAACGGACGTTCCCGTGGAAGATGCCGTGACCGAAGCGGATATCGAACTCCTGATGGATGAACCGGAAGGAGATACTCCTGCTGAGGAGTCCGGCAATGGTGAGTTTGACGATCTTGACGACAGCGATCTCACCGAGTTGGCAGGCATCGACAAGCTCGAAGAAGACGACATGGACGACATGGACAGTCTCCTTGATGCCGTGGATGTCTCTGATATCGATGTCGCCGAAAGCCAGGACGATCTGGAAATGGCTGATGTCGACATGGACGGCATGCTCGATGACGACGCTGAGCCGCAGGCCACTGCTGAGACCAAGGATGTTGATGTCGATCAACTGCTTGTTGACGTGAGAAGCGAGGCTTCGCAAACCGTTGTCGCTGAATTGCAGGGCAAGGTAGCCATGCTCGAATCCCGCGTGGCGGAGTTGGAAAATCGTCTGCGCGAGGAAATCGCCCAACTGGTACCGGCGGAAGCCGCCCGTATTATTCGCGAAGAAATTTCCGCTCTGGCGGAAGAGATGGACGACTAAAACCGGTCTCGAATGATTTCAAAAGCCCGCCCTCGTATCACGAGGGTGGGCTTTTTTTGTGAAGGTCAAAGTCGGAGCGCAGTAATCAATCAGCGTTCTTGAATGCTTCCTTATCGAGGTACCACAGCGTGGATTGGGCATTGATTCGGGCAGCAGGATAGCGTTCATCGGCCGTTGGATCATTCAGTATCTCATCCATTACCGCCTGTTTGTCTTTCCCGGCCACAAGAAAGAGCGCAGTCCGAGCGTTATTGAGCAGCGGAAAGGTCATGGTCACCCGATCCACGGCCGGATTGGCAGGCGGTTTTATGACAGGCACTACCCACCCTGTGGCATCAAGGGCTTTGGTTCCTGGGAACAGTGACGCCGTGTGGCCATCGCTCCCCATACCCTGTAGAACCAGATCGAACTGCGGTAACGGTTCTTCGCCGAAGACTCGCACCATATCTCCCTGCATGACCAGTGCAGCCTGCTCCGCGCCTCGTTCGCCAAGTATTCGATAGATATTGGCATCGGGAATGGAGACATGGCTCAGCAGGGCCTCTCGTGCCATGCGGTAGTTGGACCATTCATGGTCGGGCGGTACGGCCCGATCATCGCCCCAGAAGATAAACGTTCTGTCCCATGGGACTCGGTTCATGTTTTTTGATTCGGCGAGTAACTCAAACATTCGCCGTGGAGTGGAGCCACCGGAGAGCGCCACAACAAAGCGGCCGTGTCTGTCTACGGCTTCGTTCGCCAGTTCGATGAAGGTTTCTGCCGCGTTGAAGCTCAATTCGTCAAGGGTGTCGAATATCATGAAGTTGGCCATGGTGCCTCCCTTAGACTATCCAGCCGCTTCTGGCTCGTTTCGGGCCGTCGGTTCCAGCCTTGTACAGGTGGAGTCGGTCGGCTGTGTCCGGGCAGTCGCATTCGGTCAAAACCGGAGTAAGAAACTCCCAGCAGAGGTCAACACTGTCCTGACGCCAGAAGAGCGTGTGGTCGCCCATCAGTACGTCGAGCAGCACCTTCTCGTAATCCGTGAAGCGCTGTTTCTTTCCTTCGGAATAGTCGAACTTCATGGTGACATTGCGCAGGCACATGCCCGGCCCGGGTGATTTGGCCTGGAAGGCCAACCGGACTTCCTCTTCAGGATGAATGGAGAGAGTCAGCGAGTTGGTAGTGATGTGCTCGCCGAGGATATTGCGGTACATGGAATGCGGCACTTCCTTGAACTGGACCGTGATATCCGTACGTTTGGTGGACATGCGTTTGCCCGAGGTGATGTAAAAAGGCACGCCCTGCCAGCGCCAGTTATCGATGTAGACCTTCATGGCGGCAAAGGTCGGGGTGGCTGAATCGGGCTGAACATCCGGTTCCTTGACGTAGGAAGGCACGGATTTGCCGTCGATCATGCCTGCGGCGTACTGGCCCAGAATGAGGTGGTTGTCGAGGTCATCCATGGGGAACGGGCGCAGGGAGCGGTAGATTTTCGCCTTTTCGTCGCGGATGCGATCGGCCTGATAAATGGAGGGCGGCTCCATGGCCACCAGCGACATCAGTTGCATCATGTGGTTTTGGAACATGTCACGCAGCACACCGGTTTGATCGTAAAATCCTGCCCGATGCTCGACGCCGAGGGATTCGGCTGCCGTGATGTGAACGGATTGAATGAACTGTCGGTTCCAGATCGGCTCGAAGATGGCGTTGGCAAACCGGAACATCAGCATGTTCTGAACGGTTTCCTTGGCCAGATAATGATCGATGCGGAATATCTGGTTTTCCTTGAAACCTTCCCGAAGCGCTTCGTTGAGCGATTTGGAACTTTCAAGGTCATGGCCGAACGGCTTTTCGACTACCAGTCGAACCCAGTTGTCTTTTTCATGGGCCAATCCGACATGGGCCAGCGACTGACCGATATGTTCGTAAACCACAGGTGGTACGGCCAGATGGAAGAGTCGATTGCCGCCGGTTCCGGCTTCGGATTCCATTGTCTTAATGTATCCGGCCAGATTGGTGAAGGTCCCGATGTCATTATAGTCAACACTTCGGTAGTGCAGATGCTGGGCAAAGTCGTCCCAGCAGGCCATGTCCATGCCGTTGTCTTCGATGATATGGCGAATGTGCTCCCGGAATTCCTCGTCCGTCTGTTTGGTGCGAGAAACACCGATGACCAGACACGGAGTCGGCATGCGGCCCGAGCAGCGCAGGGCATAGAGCGAGGGGAGGATTTTGCGTGAAGCGAGATCGCCCGTGGCTCCGAAGATGATGATGGAGCACGGGTCATCCGGCTTATTGTAGGTGCAGGTGGAGTCGGTATCGGCCATCATTGCTCTTATTCCTCCGAAGTCTTGACTGCGTGGCCGCCGAATTCACGTCGCAGGGCAGCCAGTACGCGGTTGCGGAAATCATTGGGACGGCGCGAAGCGAATCGTTCCATCAGCGCCGATGTCAAAACTGGTGCGGGGGTACTGGTCTCGATGGCCTGCATGACGGTCCACCGCCCTTCGCCGGAATCCTCGACATACCCTTCGATATCATCGAGGCGGCTGTTCTTTTCAAAGGCGTCGCCAGCCAGTTCTAGGAGCCAGGAACGGATGACGCTGCCCTGATTCCAGAGGTGGGAAAGTTCGGCAAAGTCGATGTTTTCACCGAAATCCGAATCCTCGATGAGAGCGAATCCCTCGGCGTAGGCCTGCATCATGCCGTACTCGATGCCGTTGTGGATCATCTTGATGAAATGCCCGGAGCCGACAGGGCCGCAATGGAGATACCCTTCCTTGGGTGCCAGGGCCTTGAAAATGGGTTCGAGGCGGCGGAATGCGTCTGTGGGACCGCCAACCATGGTGCAGTAGCCGATCTCCAGTCCCCAGATACCACCGGAAACCCCGGCGTCGAGATACTGTATGTCTTTTTCGGCCAGAAACTCCCCGTGTCGGATGTCGTCCTTGTAATAGGAGTTGCCGCCTTCGATGATGGTGTCACCGGGCGAGAGGAGATCGGCGAGGGCTTCGATGGTGGATCGGGTGGCTTCTCCTGCCGGAAGCATGCACCAGACCGTTCTGGGCGGCTCCAGATTTTCGACCACTTCGGCTAACGAGTGAACCCCGGTGCCCCCTTCCTCGATAAGGGTTTCCACCGCATCGGCACTCCGGTTGTATCCGACAACGTCGATATCGTGCTGCATCAACCTGCGGGCCATGTTCAATCCCATGCGGCCTAAGCCTACCATTCCGATTCGCATATCTTTCCTCGCTTCTTGGTTCAGTATACGGCTGGACACAATACTCAGTCTTCATTCGCATAGCACAACCCTGCATGCGTTGGAAAAGCTTTCATTGATTTATAATGGGGCTTTACTCATAGTGGACAGATGGAAAAATCCGATGAAGGGAGCATGCCATGCTGGAAGGACTCTGGACTCTTGAGAATGCCATCGCCCTGGTGACCCTTGCCGGGCTGGAGATCGTGCTTGGGATCGATAACATCGTCTTTGTCGTGGTGGTCACCAACAAACTACCTGAGGCGTCCCGCAAAACGGCGCGTCGGCTGGGCATCGGGTTGGCCATGGTCACGCGCATCGCCCTGCTGATGGTCATTTCCATGATCATGGGGCTGACCGCGCCACTCTTTACCGTGTTTGAACACACGGTTTCCGGGCGCGACATCGTGCTGCTTGCCGGTGGGCTGTTCCTGCTGGCCAAGGCGACTCATGAGATACACGACAAGCTGGAAGAGCCGAGCAAGCTGCCGGAGAAAATCCAGAAAAGCTACTCCTACGTCGGGGCCATCATCCAGATACTGCTGTTGGATCTGGTCTTCTCACTGGATTCGGTCATCACGGCCGTGGGTATGGTTCAGCGAGTCGAGGTCATGATCGCGGCCATTGTCATTGCCGTGCTGGTGATGCTGCTCTTTGCCGGACCTGTCAGCGAATTTGTCACCCGCCATCCGACGGTTCAGATGCTCGCCTTTTCATTTCTGCTGCTGGTGGGGATATTCCTCATGGCCGAGGGCATGCACAAGCATATCGACCGCGGCTACATCTACTTTGCCATGGCTTTTTCATTGGGCGTGGAGTTCCTCAACCTGCGTATGAAGAAGATACGAGGCGGCGAAGCCAATACATAGTCACCACTCTCAGGGAGCGGGACAGCCTATGGGGTGGCGCTTGAAGACGCTATGGTCGCAACTGGCTGAATATCATGCCTGTCAACATCAGGCCGCAACCGATCATCGCTCTGACGGTCAGCAACTCGTTGAGGAAGAAATAACCACCGATGGCGGCGAAGACTGACTCAAGGCTGAGAATGATGGCGGCATGGGCCGGTTGCGCATCGCGTTGGGCCACGACCTGCAATGTATAGGCAACACCGACGGACATGAGGCCACCATACAGGATAGGCATGGCGGCATCCTGTATGCCTGCCCAGGCGATATCTTCGGTCAGCAGGGCGCCGATGAAACTGAGCACGGCGCAGGCGAAAAACTGTACGGTGGAAAGTTTGACTGCATCCACCGCATCCATGCCGGGGGACAGCTTGCCGATGATCAGCACATGACCGGCCCAGAACAGGGCGCCGATCAGGATGAGCAGATCACCAAAGGAGATGGTCAACTCGGCAGTGAAGGAGAGCAGGTACATGCCGATGACGGCCAGTCCTGCACCGACCCATGTTCCCAGTCCGGGCTTCTGGGCCAGCATCAGCCCGAAAAGAGGGACGAAAACAACGTAGAGCCCTGTGATGAATCCGGCCTTGCCTGCCGTGGAAGCCTCGAAACCGAACTCTGCCAGTTGCGGTCCGGCCAGCCCGATCTGTTGCAGGGTGGCACCGCAGAACAGGGCCAGCCCGAGCAGTCCGCCGCCGATGAACAGTCGCTTGTTGTCCGTAGCCTGAAAGCCGGGAGCCCTTCCCTTTTGCATGCGATATGTAAGGGGAAGCAGGGCTAGTGCACCAATGGCGAAGCGAACGGCATTGAAGGTCAGCGGGCCGACATGATCCATGCCCACACGCTGCGCCACAAAGGCGAAACCCCAGATGGCAGCGGTGGTGAAGAGCAGGATATCTGCCCTAAGGGTACGGGTATTCACAGGTATTCTCTCCTCTCATAAAGAGCATACCGTGTACTGTATTCCCTCTTTGCGGGCAAGTTTTAGTGAAAAAAGGCTAAGCTTCGGAGCCTTCTCCGTTGGCTTCACCGTCAGCTTCGGCCTTGGCGGCCTGCGCCTCGGCTGCCGCTGCATTGGTCCGTTCCGCCAGCTCTTTGAGCAGGCCAAGAAGATACGGCTCGGCCTCCGGGCTGCCTTCACGGGGCGCCCATTCCGGGATATCCTTGTCACTCTCTTCCTGGTACGGCCCGTCCTTGACCTCAAAGATCAGTGTGTCCGGCTTGAGGGCGACAAAGGTATGGTAGACATTGGGCGCGACATCGATGCCGAAGATTTCCGTTCCCGGCTGGATCAGGATGTGCTCCTTGATTGCGCCGTCATCCGTGAATTCAACGAACAGCATGGAGCCGGAAATAACGAGCACGGTCTCGCTCTTGGCCGGATTCATGTGGCGATGCGGTGTGACATAGGTGCCGGGCTGAAGTGCATTGAACATCTTGTGAACCGCGTCCCCTTCCGACTTGTGAATGCATTGGAGCATGCGCTTTCTCGGGCTTTCGCGCGACATGCCAAGCAGTTCGCCTGCCATGGTCAGGGTCAGCGGAGTGACGTCGGTTTCCGGGGCGGCCACAGACAACGGGTGGGTGTTTTTTTCTTCGCTCATGGGACTGTCCTACATGGGGGAGTCGTGTTGGGCAAGGCATGGCCGGACCTCCATGGGAAGTCCGGCCATAACTTGTCGAAATAATCAGGCTACTTTGCTTCTTTCTGGAATGCTTCCCAGTCGGCGAGAAAAGCGGCCAATCCCTTGTCGGTCAGGGGGTGGTGGAGCAACTGCATGATGGTGGAGTGGGGCAGGGTGATGACGTCGGCTCCGATCAGGCCTGTTTCCAGCACGTGCAGCGGATGACGGACAGAAGCAACCAGAATCTTGGTGGCATATCCGTAGTTGTCGAAGATGGTCCGCATCTGATCCACGCCTTCCATGCCGCTCTGGGAGAGGGCGTCGAGTCGGCCCACGAAAGGCGAAACATAGGTCGCGCCGAGCTTGGCTGCGAGCAGCGCCTGAGCCGGGGAGAAGACGAGGGTGACGTTGGTCTTGATGCCGCGTTCCGTCAGGTCCTTGAGCGCCTTGAGTCCTTCGGCGATCATCGGAATCTTGACCACCACGTTATCGCCGAACGAAACGAGGTCCTTGGCTTCCTTGATCATTTCCTCGCGGGTTGTACCAACCACTTCAAGGGAAACCGGTCCATCGACCACCTCGCAGATTCGGGCGGCCTGTGTTCTCCAGTCTCCGCCTTCGCGGGACATGAGGGTCGGGTTGGTGGTTACACCGTCCAGCAGTCCCAGTTCTTTGACTTCCAAAATCTGGTCGAGATTGGCGGTATCCAGAAAAAATTGCATATGTCCTCCTTCGGTGATCGGCGCCGGAGTGCGCATCGTATCCAATTCGTACACGCTTATCACAAACAAATCGTTGTGGAAAGTATATGAATACGTTTTGTCTATCACTCAAATCCTCTTCCCCCTTGCAGGTGTTTGGTTTACATTGCCTCCATGTTGAATATGGAACCAGTACGCATCATAGGGCTGACACCCGGAACTCTTGAGCTCACCCGCGCCGCCAGACAGGTGCTGGCGGAGGCGGATATTGTCATCGGAGGCAAACGGCTGCTAGCGGCCTGCCCGCCTTCCGCCACCAAAGAAGACGCTCGGCGTGAGCCGATTGCCGGACCGCTGCCGCCCATCATGGATTCCATTCGCAACGCTGCTGAAGAGGGGAAGCGTGTCGTGGTGCTTGCCGATGGCGACCCCCTGTTCTTCGGCATTGGCAAGCGGCTGGGGGAAGAGTTCGGGCGGGAGAATATTATCGTTGAACCGAATATTTCCACCATGCAGGTCGCGGCTGCCCGTCTGGGGTTGCCGTGGCAGGATATGGCTTTTGTCTCCCTGCATGGTCGTGATGATTATTCGCCGCTCTACGCATCGTTGGTCCACTCCGATCTTATTGCCGTCTTCACTGATGCCAACAATACCCCGGCGGAAGTGGCTCGCGCGCTGCTCCAACGCGGTGCCGACTGCTTTTCCATGACCGTGCTCGAAAATCTGGGCACGCCGGAGGAGCAGGTGCTGCCTTTGGCCCTGCCCGATACCTGGGGAATGGACTTCGCCGATCTCAATCTGGTTGTGCTGGAGCGGCAATATCCGCCCGAAATACCATTGTCCCTTGGTATCCCCGATCATTTTTACCTGCACCAGCGAAATCTCATCACCAAGCTGCCTGTACGGGCTGCGGGGTTGGCGCACCTCAATGTGCAGCCCGATTCCACCGTGTGGGACCTCGGTGCCGGGTGCGGCTCGATTTCCATCGAGGCGTCGCATCTGGCGCGATATGGTCATGTGTATGCCGTGGAGCGAAACAAGACCCGTGCAGCCATGATTCGCGAGAACATTCGGCGTACCGGTGCATGGCTGGTGGAAACGGTGCTGGGTGATATGCCCGATTGTCTTGAAGGGCTGCCCGACCCGGATCGCATTTTCATCGGTGGCGGGCTTGGCGGCGTGACCAACGATGAGACCAAGTTGCTGGAAATCGCCTGTGAGCGACTGAAACCCAGGGGGCATATCGTTTGCCACACCATCCTGCTGGATTCGCTCCATATGGCCAAGGATCACTTCAAGCGGCTGGGCTGGCATTTCGGCGTGACCCAGTTGCAGGCATCAGCCACCAATCCATTGGCCGGCGACCTGCGATTCAAGGCGCAGAATCCGGTTTTCATCCTGTGGGCGGAAAAGTCGTAAGCGTTCAATAAGGCTGATTTGGCTCTGGAATGAGGGTGTCGGATGGGAAGGTGCGCATCGCGCTCTTTTCATCCGTGCTGTTTTCCATTACACAATGACCAAATCCAACGAGGAGTTTTTCATGCTTGATCTCAAGTTGATGCAAAAGACCCCGGAAATTGTCCGGCAGAGCCTCGAAAAACGTGGCTCCAACATAGATGTTCAGGAATTTGTCGATCTCGACACCAGGCGCAAGGCGCTGATTGGCGAGGTAGAGTCCCTCAAGGCGGAAAAAAACGCTGTGGGACCGGAAATTGCCAAGCGCAAGAAGGCCGGTGAAGACGCTTCCGACCTGCTCAAGAAAATGGGCGAAGTGTCTGCTCGGACCAAGGAATTGGACGCCGAACTGACCGAAGTCGAAGCGGCTGAAAAAGAGTGGATGATGGCCGTGCCCAACATCCCTCATGAGTCTATTCCTGTCGGGGAATCCGAAGATGATAATCCGGTTCTGCGTCACTGGGGCGACAAGCCCGAGTTTGACTTCGCTCCCAAGGAACACTGGGAGCTTGGCACCGAGTTGGGTGGCCTTGATTTCGAGCGGGCAGCCAAACTTGCCGGATCCCGTTTTTCCATCAGCTTTGGCTGGTGCGCTCGTCTGGAGCGTGCGCTGGCCCAATTGATGCTCGATACCCAGACCGATCAGCATGGCTATACCGAAGTTCTGCCGCCGTTCATTGTCAACACCAAGACCATGACCGGCACCGGCCAGTTGCCCAAGTTCGAGGAAGATCTCTTCAAGCTCACCGATGATCGTGGTTTCTACCTGATCCCCACGGCTGAGGTCCCGCTTACCAATGTGTACGCCGACGAAGTGATCGATGAAGAGCAACTGCCCATCAAGTTCTGTGCGCAGACTCCCTGCTTCCGTTCCGAAGCCGGTTCCTACGGCAAGGACACCAAAGGGTTGATCCGTCAGCACCAGTTCTACAAGGTGGAGATGGTCAACTTTGCCCACCCAGAGAAGTCCTACGAGGCACTGGAAGATATGACGGCAGCGGCAGAAAAAATTCTGCAGATACTCAATCTGCCGTACCGCGTCATCGAGCTGTGCAGCGGCGATATCGGGTTCAGCGCGGCCAAGACGTACGACATCGAAGTCTGGCTGCCCGGACAGGACAAGTACCGTGAGATTTCCTCCTGCTCGAACTGTGAGGACTTCCAGGCTCGTCGAGCCAACATCAAGTTCAAGCCTGCCGATTCCAAGAAAAAGCAGTTTGTCCATACATTGAACGGCTCCGGCCTGGCTGTAGGACGTTGCCTTGTGGCGGTCCTTGAAAACTACCAGCAGGCCGATGGCTCTGTCATTGTCCCCGAGGCCCTGCGACCCTACATGGGTGGCCTTGAGGTGATTGAAGCCAAGTAACGGATACCCAAGTCGATTCAAGGGCCGCTTCTTCGGAAGCGGCCCTTTTTTGTTGTCTGTTGATCGGTCGAAACCGCTCCTCTATGGGCAGATCAAGGGCGGGGTAAAGTCGGGTTCGGACGGAGCATGTTCATATGAACTCACCACATGTCACAAAAAAAGGGCCGCCCTGTTGGACGGCCCCTGTAATGGTCTTCTGGGTGCCTATTCCTCTATCCCCATGCCCGGATGGTGGACCGGGAAGTCCATCTCCTCGGTATGACACACCGCGCAATTGCCGTTGGCTCCAATGCTCATGGCTTCACCCATGTACTGGAGCGGCTGGAGGTTGTCGCGCTTGGTCGCCGGATAGATGGCGTGCGGGCTGCCGTGGCATGCCGCGCAGTTGACGGCGTCCATGTCGTCCCGGCGCATGGAGTAGTGATCCTCAACGGTTTCCGTCCACTCGTTGAAGGCGCTGTCCGTATCCGGTGCCTGGAAGTCTTCATGACAGGTCAGGCATTCGGGCAGGTTGACCCATGCCTTGCGCGGATTGACGGCATCCTGCGTTCCGACAGCATTCGGCTTGAGAATGGCCAGCAGGCGCTTGGCACTCTTGGTCTTGCCTGCTTCCAGGTCGCCCTTGAGCAGGCCGATGGCGTGGTCTTCGACGGTGCCGTGGCAGTTGGAGCATTCGAATCCGACGTCCAGGTGCTGCCCGCGCAAGGTGTTCTTGGGATGGCATCTGAGGCAGGATTCCTCGGCACTGCGACCGGCAAGGAAGACGGCATGGGTGCCGTGAATCGCCGCAGACAGTGACGGTCTGGTGGATGACCCTTCCGCATTCTGGGCCGGATCGTCGTGGCATTCCACGCAGAGGATCGGCCCCTTCTTGGAGCGCTCCACGTGGTTGGTGTTGTTGATGCGATCATGGGTGGCCAGAATGTTGCCTGCGGTTTCGGACGCAATGCCGGACTCGCCTTCATTCCAGTAGCCGCCATGACAATTGCGACATCCCATCTGATCACTGGTGGGGATGCTCATCTTTGTGGAGGCGATGAGGTTGCCCTTGTTGTCGCGAGCTTCCAGCTCCACGATGGGCAGCGGCTCGAATTCGCCGTTCTTGAACGGTTCAACGGCTATACGACCTTCAAATCGTCCGGCGTCTTCGTGGACTTCAAGGTAACCGTTCAAACCTTCACCTTCAAAACCCGGCTCCACGCGGTAACTGATGGAGACATCCTCGGTGATACGTGTGGGCAGCACATCGCGCTGGATGAGCTGGGCGCGAATCATGTTACCTGCGGGCAACAGGGTGAATTCTTCGGCCTCGACGTAGAACTGCATGCCCTGATCGGCCCAGGCCAACAGCACATACTCGTCTTTTTCCGGATCATAGGGAGCCGGTGTCGCCGCTTCAGGTTCGGGGATGTTCGGATCAGGCACCTCGCCGGTTCCGTTCAACCCTTCTGCAATATACAGAGCCAGTGCCTGACGCTCTTCGCCGGTTCCGACAAAGGGCGGCATGTATTTGTTCTTTTTGCCCATGCCGTTAAGGAACGCATCCATACCGTTGGTATCGTACATGTTCGTCCGTTTACGGATTTCGTTCATGGGGCCGCCGATGGAGTGACAGGAAGCACATTGGAGCTGGTACAGGAATGCACCCGCTTCCATGACGTTGTCATCGGTGATGCCGTTCTCCTTGAGTTCGGGCGGTGCCCATTTGGCGCGTTTGATGGCGCCTTCCTGATTGATGATGGGAACATGTGCCTTGAGCACGGAGTTCGAGTAGATGTGTCCCCAGATGAGGTACGGCTTACGTCCGGCTTCGCGCATGAACTCGAAGGAACCGAACAGGCCCTGACCGGCCAGAAGTACGACAAGGGCCAGCGGGAAGCTAATCAGTTTCGGCATGCGAACGGCCAGTGCCAGACCACCGATCAGGGTTGCGCCAGCAAAGAACCAGAACCACTGCATGAAGTTGATGACGCGGTGGGACTTGAGCATGACCATTTCATACTGCGGTGCAGGCAGGGCAGCTATGTACCAGTAACCGGTGGCTACGGTGGCCAGAACGCCGACGATGGTCCATGCGGAACAGGAGCGGACCACGCTGTGGCGTGTTTCCTCGTCGGGGATGCGGGTGGCGGTGACGAATCCGAACAGACCGGCACATGCAGCCGAGAAGAAGGTACGGAAAACCAGTTGCGGCCAGAAGGTCGGGTTGAAGAAGCCGTCCCAGAACGACTTGGTCGTCAGCCAGTCACCTGGAGTGAGCATGAAGCCGATGATGCCGTTGATGAGGAACAGAGAGAACCAGCCGAACACGAAGTAGAGCCAGCCGATTATGACGTGGTCTCTGCGGTTCATGGTGTCCCATGTATAGTAATAGATAATCAGGGCGACGATCTCGCCAAGGAAGCATACCCACTCCGCTGCCCATCCGAAAACGAACTGGTGGATGAGCGTGATGGTTGCCTGTGGAGCGAGCAGGGCCACGGTGACCCATATTGCCACGCCCGAGACCGCGCCGTAGGCCATGGTCAGGAGCAGGAAGAACCGGGAATGTTTTTTCGTGTATTCAAGCAGATGCGGGTTGTTGTTGCGGTACGCAGCCTGTTCCATGAGGACGAGGAACAGTCCGCCGCCAACAGCGAAGTGTGCCACATAGACGTGTAGCGTGGCGATGACGGCGATCCAGAATCCGCCACCAAGTGTCGTTAGTTGCCAAATGGGATATTCCATGCCTTACGCCCTCCTGTCGTATGCTTTGAAGTAGAGGTTGAGCATGTACCCGATGGCGACGAGGCCGACCACAAGGAAGCCGAGAAAGAGGAACAGGGAGCCGAACTGATTGGTGACCGGGGTGTCTTCGACTCTGAACCAGGGGGACAGGTAGAAGGTGCGCAACCAGTGACGGTTGCAGGCCATCAGGAAGACCGTGATGATCGACCAGATGGTGGCGGCCCCGGGTTTTTTGCGAAATCCTGCAGAAAGCAGCATGACCACGCCGAACAGCGATGCAATGAAGGTCGCTGTGGCCGGAGTCGAGTCGCCCATGAATTTGAGCATGATGTCGCGGGGGATGGAGATAAGGAACCACACGCCTACCAGCAGATTGGCCAGGGTCGCGTGGGTGAACCAGCGCATACCCGTGGTGATGTATTCATTGTGTTTTCTCCACTGCCCAAGCAAGGCAATGAAGAGTCCGCCGATGGCCAGGGAGCCGACCATGAAGTGCAGGAATCGCGGCGGCATGGCGGGATCGTTCAGGTTGAGGAACCCTTTTGCGCCGTCGAAGTACTGTTTCCACTCATGTGGAACCAGCATCAGGGTCGTGTTGTTGGTCAGCATGAAACCGACATAGAGCAATCCGATTATGGATACGCCGAAAAGCAGGTTGCGTGTGGCTTTGCCCATGTTGTCCACTCGGAATTTATACGCATAAAAACCGTAGTAGGAGATGAGCAGGGCAACAATGATTCCCAGCCACCAGCCTCCCATGAGCACGGAACTAACATAATCGAATTGTCCGTAGTTCACTTGAAGGAAAAGCAGCGGCGCGACTCCCATGTTGATGGTCAATGCCATGAGGGGCGGCAGTTTCTGGCCGACATCCCTGTTGAGTTGGTCATTGCCTCTGATGGTTTTCACGATGCCGATGGCGGCCGAGCCGAGCATGGCATTCATGAATAGAATATGGGCAGTGAAAGTCACGATTAACAACACATCGAACCATGCCGAATGTATGGGCAATGGGTCGGCTAGGGGTATCAGGGTGGCTGGATCCATATGTAACTCCTTATAAGTTCACCATAGTCCTATAGGATATTTGGCCCTCATGCACAACAGGGATCGACTGTACCAAAATAATAACCCGAATAGTCAACTCGTAATTATAATAGGACTTTGTTGATTTACTGTGGTATGTGGTGATCTCGTGAAAGTCTTAATAAAAGGGCAACCTGTTGACCTCCACTCTAAATTGAGGAGTACCGCTCATGAAAATAGGCCCAAAACTAACAACCCTCGGCGTATCGCTGGTCGGTTTAACGACCCTCGGCATACTGGCGATTCTGTTTTGGCAGAGTTCAAACGTAGAAGATACGCTGACTGAATATTTCGACTACCAGGCTGAACATGAGATAGAGTTGGCGGTTTCGGATGCCAATGCCATGCTTTCCACCCAGCACGCCACACTTTCCAAACAACTGGAAAACGATATGCGGGTGCTGGAAGACATTGTCCGACGCGGCGGCGGGTTGCGCCTGATGGATGAAAAAGTCGAATGGCAGGCGACCAATCAGGTCAGTAAAGCAACCAGCACGGTTCCCCTGCCCCAAATGGCGCTGGGGGATCAATGGCTCGGCCAGAATGCCAACGCGGACAGGCCAACGCCGCTGGTTGACGAGATCATGCAGCTGACGGAAACGACCTGCACCATCTTCCAGACAATGAACAGTCAGGGCGATCTGCTTCGTGTTGCCACCAATATTTTGAAAACCAACGGACAGCGGGCTGTTGGCACATTTATCCCCAGTTCGAGCGTGGTTGCCCAGACCATCAAGTCCGGGAAGACGTTCCGTGGCACCGCCTACGTAGTCAATGCCTGGTACCTGACTCAGTACAAGCCGATCAAGGACGCTTCCGGCAAGGTCATCGGCTGTATCTACGTTGGCATCCTTCAGGAGGGTGTCAGCGAGCTGCGCGATGGTCTCAAGTCAGTTGTTTTGGGCCAATCCGGGTACCTGTCCGTTGTTGGCGGGTCCGGCAATACCCAGGGCGTCATCAAGATGCACAAGGACTCGACCAAGGAAGGATCCAGCGTCATGGATCAGGCCGATGGCGTTTACAAGACTCTGATCAATGAAGCCAAGGGGAACAGCGGCAAGCCGGTCTCTGGTCGAGCTGTCATCGAAGGGCAGGATGTGATTCTGACTGCCATCTACTTCGAGCCCTGGGACTGGGTCATCTTTGGTACAGCCTATGTGGAAGAATTCATGGCCGGTAAGCGGGCCGCAACTGCAGCATTGAATACTGCCAAGTACTGGTCGGCCGGTATTGGTCTGCTCATGGTTGTTCTTGGCGTGTTCGTGGCAATCTATTTTGCTCGAAACATGAGCCTGTCCATCAGCAACACCGTGTCGGTCATGTCGGCCATCAATGACGGTGATCTCGATGTGAAGCCCTTGTCCGTTCATGCCAAGGGCCCCCGAGACGAACTGGAAGAGCTGGGAGCTGCTGTGAACTCCATGTCTTCCAAGTTGCGCGAGGTTGTATCCAATGTGCAGGGTGCGGCGGAAAGTGTCACCCAGGGCAGTGGCGAGCTGGCGGCAACGTCGCAGTCACTCTCCGAAGGTGCCACCAATCAGGCCAGCTCTGTTGAGGAAGTCTCTGCTTCAATGGAGGAGATGACCGCGAATATCGAGCAAAATACGGATAACGCCCGTCAGACGGAAAAGATCGCTCGACAGGCTGCCAGCGATGCCAAGCGTGGTGGCGAGTCCGTATCCAAGACCGTTGAAGCCATGCGGCAGATCGCCGACAAGATCGCGATAATCGAAGAGATCGCCCGTCAGACCAACCTGCTCGCCCTGAACGCGGCCATTGAGGCTGCCCGGGCCGGAGAGCACGGCAAGGGATTCGCGGTTGTTGCCGCCGAAGTCCGCAAGCTGGCCGAGCGAAGCGGTGTGGCTGCTGCCGAGATCAGCGAATTGTCTGCCAACAGTGTGGATATCGCCGAAGAAGCAGGCAAGATGCTTGAAAAGATGGTTCCGGACATCATTCAGACCGCCGAACTGGTGCAGGAAATCGCCACCAGCAGTGATGAGCAGCAGTCTGGTTCCAACCAGATCAAGAATGCCATGCTCGAACTGGACCGCGTGGTGCAGCAGAACTCCGCTGAATCCGAAGAAGTGGCTGCTTCATCCGAAGAACTGGCCGGGCATGCCGGACTGTTGGAAGAGACAATCGGTTACTTCCGCCTGGGTAGTGGCGGCTCCAGAAGGTCACGACCTGCCTCCAAGGTGACTGTGTCAAAGCCTTCTCCCAAGTCGCTTCCAAGCAGGCCTTCCACCCCTGCCCCCGCGCAGCAATCCAGCGGCGTGGCTTTGGATATGGGTGATGACAGTGATGAAGAATTCGAAAAGTTCTGATCCTGTGATTGAAAAGTAATTGCTGAAATCAAGGCCCGTCTTTTAGTGAAAAGGCGGGCCTTGTCTTTTGTATCGAAAGGAGTAGAAACTCCCTGAAAGGAGATCGCCATGGGGTATGTATTACTTTTTGATGCCGGAAACACCAATACCAAAATCTGTCTGGCCGATGATCAGGGGCTGGGCGAAAGCTACACGCTGCCTACCCGTCCGGCCAATACCGCTGATGATTGGGGCTTGAAAATAGAGGCCATTCTGGCAAGGCAGGGCGTTTCGGCCGATGACGTGGAAGCATGTGCCATCTCCAGTGTCGTTCCCCCGCTCGATCCGCTTATCATGGACATGGCCCAGCGTTTTCTAGATTGCGAACCATACTTTGCCGGGCGAAATCTGCCCATCGACCTTGAAAATGAATATGCCAGACCCGAGCAGGTAGGAGCCGATATTCTGGTCGGTTGTCTTTCGGCTCGTCTGACCTATGAGCACCGAAATCTTATTGTTATCGATTTCGGCACCGCCACCACGCTGGCCTGCGTGCAGGGAACCGCATTCAAAGGCGGCCTGATCTGCCCGGGTATTCTCTCTTCCACCTCTGCTTTGTCCAGCGGTACGGCAAAGCTCCCCAAAGTCGATCTGGAGATCAAAAGCCCGGACCTTCACTGGGGGAAAAGCACGGAAGAGTGCCTTAACCAAGGACTTGTTTTCGGTTTTGCGTCCATGGTTGATGGCCTTGTCGAAAAGCTCTCCGCACAAATGGACGATCCGTTTGTCGTTGCTACAGGCGGGTTGTCCCGCAATGTGGCCCAGGTCAGTGAGCGTATTGACGAGCTGCGCCCCGAGCTGGTCATGGAAGGATTGTGGATGGCCTATTACAACAGGTAATTAACTGAATGAGTCTGGCCGTACACGGCTCGACTGTCGATATATGGAGAACCCCGCCTTCCGAAGAAGGCGGGGTTCTTTTTTGGCGATGACGAGTTCTAGCTAGAAACGCTCGAAGTCTTCATCGTCCATGTCCATGTCAATGCCGTGATTTTCGTTGACCTTCTTCGGCGGTGTAGTGGGCTTCTTCGGCCCGGATTGGGGCAGAGTCTGCTTGGGCGTCTGAAGGACCCGAACCGTTCTTTGCGGCAGTTCGGGCGAGTCTCCGTTGGTGCGGAAGAAGGACATGGTCTCTTCCAATTGTCTGGACTGACTGGAGAGCTCTTCACTGGTGGAGGCGACCTCTTCAGCGGCCGCGGCGTTCTGCTGAATGACCTGATCCAGCTGGGCGATGGCACTGTTCACCTGGCTTGCACCACTGTCCTGCTCACTGCTGGCCTGGGCTATTTCCTGCACCAGTTCAGCCGTCTTGCGGATATTGGGCACCAATGTTTCCAGCATGGTTCCGGCCTTTTCGGCTACGTGTACGGTGTTGGACGACAGCTCGCTGATTTCACCGGCAGCCTGTCCACTTCGTTCGGCGAGCTTGCGGACTTCGGCGGCGACAACCGCGAATCCCTTGCCATGTTCACCGGCCCGGGCAGCCTCAATGGCCGCGTTCAGGGCGAGCAGGTTGGTCTGGCGGGCGATCTCTTCGATGATTGAGATCTTTTCGGCGATGGAGTTCATGGCGACAACCGCTTCCTGAACCGCCTTGCCACTCTCGTCAGCGTCCTTGGCGGCCTGGTTGGCGATTTCCTCGGTCTTGATGGAGTTACTGGAGTTCTGTGCGATGTTGGACGACATCTGTTCCATGGAGGACGAGATCTCTTCGATGGCTGCGGCCTGGTCGTTGGCGCCGTCGGAGAGAGCCGTTGCCGATGAGGAAAGCTCTTCGCTGCCATTGGCGACATTGGTGGAGCCGACACGAACGTCGCTGACGACGACTGTCAGTTGCTGCATCATGTTCTTCAGCGCCCTCGCCAGTTCGCCGATTTCATCCTTGCGGTTCAGATCATCCTGTTCAACATGTGTCGACAAGTCTCCCTTGGCAACATCCCCGGCGAAACGGACGGCGTTACCAAGCGGGCCGGTGATGGAGCGGGTGATGATGTAGGCCACGACGATACCGAGAACGACGGCAATGGCGCTGATCACTATGACGGAGATTTCAGTCTTGCGGTTGGCGGCTTCGAGTCGAGGACCGAGTTCATCCTGATCCTTGAGCACGGAGAGCTTCACATCTTCCACATCCTTGGCGATCTCCGGGCCGATGACATCGAGTCGATTGCTGATGATGTCGTTGCGAGTGGTGATGACGTTGACGATCTTCTCGAAAGTGGAAAAATAGGTGGACGTGGCTTCGTTCACTTCATTGATCAGTCGTCGCTGTTCGGGAGTTTCCAGGTAGATATCCAGGCGTTGCAGCTGCTTTTCGAGTGATGCACGCTCATCGGCCACAACCTTGACGATTTCAGGAGCGTTGGAAGTGAGAAACTTGTTGGCATTGAGGCGCGCCAGAAGCAGGTTGCGCATGACCATGCCCCCACGGTAGGCCATGTCCGAATTCTCAGCACTGTTTGCTGTGGTCAGAACCTGTGTGAGACTCTGTTCGGCCCTGGCTCCGGCTTCATCAAGGGTTGCGACGAGCGCATTACGTTGATCACGGAGCTCCTGGACCCTGCTGAAATTATTGCCGTAGTCTCTGACATGTTCGTCGGCCTGATCTATCAGTGCCGACCGTGATGGATTCTGGATATTCTGTTGGGCTTCGTCCATGAATCTGCGCATTTCATTGAAATAGTCGTTGAACTGATCCAGATCCTTCTGACTGCCGGTGATAATGAAGTCCTTCACGTTCATGCGTACCATGAGCATGTTTGACTGTAGTTGGCCGCTCAAATTGGAATCTCTTGCCAACTCTCTATATTGATTGAATCCTGAACTGGAATTTTCAAGGGACCAGTAGGCCACGGAAGCAAGTCCCAATAAAAGAACTACCAATGTGCCGAAGGACAATGTTAACTTCTTGGATAGTCTCATAACGTTACCTTTCTTATGGTGTGGGCTCGGCTTTCACCGATAATTCGCCCGTTTAGTGTTGTTTCTAATTAAGCAAGCAATTTATACATTCAGAAAATATTTGCAAGTAGTAATTATTATGATATTGTGGTCAGCTTATCTGATGCTATTATAAATCCGGCCTGAATGTGACGATCGTGTGACAGTTGCGGCGGTTGAGGAAAATAACTGCCATTGGCGTGATTCGCGTGTAGACAATTGAGTATCGTGGAAAATTCGTTTAGTGTTTTACGCGATTCAAATGATTGTCATTTTTACTACACATAGAAGGAGTAGATCATGAGTACCATTTCCGGCGTTTGGGCCCGTGAAATTCTTGATTCACGCGGTAACCCCACCGTAGAGGTAGAAGTCATCCTCGAATCCGGTGTTGTCGGCAGGGCTGCTGTGCCCTCCGGTGCATCCACCGGCTCCCGTGAAGCCTTGGAATTGCGGGATAAAGAAGAGCGGTATGGCGGTAAAGGTGTCATGACCGCAGTTGAAAACGTGCGCGGCGAAATTGCCGGTGCCGTTATCGGTATGGATTGCCTTCGTCAGGTAACCCTCGACAACCTGCTCATTGATCTGGACGGGACTGAAAACAAGGAACGACTTGGCGCCAACGCGCTGCTCGGCGTTTCCATGGCTGCGGCCCGTGCCGGTGCCCAGGTGCTTGGCCTGCCCTTGTACCAGTACCTCGGTGGCACCAATGCCAAACTGCTGCCCGTACCCCTCATGAACATCATCAATGGTGGCGAACACGCTCCCAACAACCTGGATATCCAGGAGTTCATGATCATGCCCGTTGGCGCGGAGACATTTGCCGAGGCCCTTCGCATGGGTGCTGAGGTTTTCCATAAGCTCAAATCCATCCTTGCCAAGGACGGTCATGTCACCAGCGTAGGCGACGAGGGCGGATTCGCTCCTAACCTCAAGTCCCACGCCGAGGCATTCGAGTACATCACTCGCGCTGTTGAAGGTGCAGGGTATGAGCCGGGCAAGGAAATCTGCTACGCCATTGATGCAGCTGCTTCCGAATTCTACAAGAACGGCAAGTACGTGCTCGCTGGTGAGGACAAGACCCTTACCTCTGCTGAGTTGGTCGATTTCTACGACGATCTCGCCAGCCAGTTCCCGTTGGTCTCCATCGAAGACGGCCTGGCCGAGTCCGACTGGGACGGCTTTGCCCTGCAGACGGAAAAAATGGGCGACCGCATCCAGTTGGTGGGCGACGACCTGTTCGTTACCAACCCCGACATCCTTGCCGACGGCATCGACCAGGGCGTGTGCAACTCCATCCTGATCAAGCTGAACCAGATCGGTACCGTGACCGAGACTCTCGACACCATCGAACTGGCCAAGACCGCAGGTTACACCAACGTGGTTTCCCACCGCTCCGGTGAGACCGGCGATCACTTCATCGCCGACCTGTCCGTTGCCGTGAATGCAGGACAGATCAAGACCGGTTCGCTCTGCCGTTCCGATCGTTTGGAAAAGTACAACCAGCTTCTTCGTATCGAGGAAGAACTCGACGACGATGGCATCTACTACGGTCCCATCCTCGGCGGCAGCTTCTTCGAAGAAGAGTAGGCGTGCATATGAACGGGAGAGATGGATATGGTCTCTCCCGACATGCTCATCCGGGTAGCCCGCTTCCATTTTAGGATGCGTGAAGACTGAGTTGAAGCATGATAATTGGGAAATATCCTTATAAGGACAGTCCGTGCGGCTTGCATTGGCTGTCCTTTTTTTCTAAGGAAGCGAGCAGCGCACGGGTGTATTGAGCTGTGTTGGTGCTTTGAAATATTTTTCGGACATGGAACGAGGCGGCAGATTTTTTTATAGTCGGCGCAACCGTCGCGAGGCGTTCTATGTTTCAGGGAAAAGAAGACGGAATCGCATGCGCTGCCTGTGGAAGGGCAGATGTGGGATTCCAAGTCGCTGGAGGCGAAAATGATTCTGCTAGACGGGAAGGAAACAGCCGCGGAAATCCGGGCTGAGATCAGAGAGGAAGTGGACGCCCTTGAGGGTAAATTCGGGCGTAAGCCCGGCTTGGCTGTCGTACTGGTGGGTGAAGACCCGGCCAGCCAGGTCTATGTTCGCAATAAGGAGCGGGCCTGCGAGGATTGCGGCATCAAGTCCATCCCCTACCGTCTGGAGTCGGCCAGCCAGCACGAGCTGGAAGGACTCATTCAGGAATTGAATCGCGATGTGAACGTGGATGGTATCCTTGTTCAGTTGCCGCTTCCCAAAGGTCTGGACTCACAGAAGATTCTCGACCTCATCGATCCTGATAAGGATGTGGACGGCTTCCATCCGGTGAACGTGGGCAAGATGTCCCTCGGCCTGCCCGGGTTCAAACCGTGTACACCTGCCGGTGTCATCAACCTGTTGCAGCGCTACGACATTGACCCGGCCTGTAAGAAGGCCGTTGTCATCGGTCGTTCCAATATCGTGGGCAAGCCGCTGGCCATGATGCTTTCCCAGTCCGGTCCGTGCGCCAATGCCACCGTGACCCTGTGTCACTCCCGTACGGCAGACCTCAAAGCAGAATGTCTTGAGGCCGATTTCATCTTCGCTGCCATCGGCATGCCCAACTTCGTGACCGCCGATATGGTCAAGGAAGGGGCTGTTGTTGTTGATGTCGGCATCAACCGCACCGATGAAGGGCTGGCCGGAGACTGTGACTTTGAAGGTCTCAAGGACAAGGTCCATGCCATTACTCCGGTTCCGGGCGGCGTTGGCCCGATGACCATTGCGCAGTTGATGGTCAATACCCTTGAAGCGTTCAAGCTGCACGTCGGCGCATAAGTAGCCATACTTTTTGGTAATAATGCAGAGCGGCTCTCCTGAATGGGGGAGCCGCTTTTTTTGGGGACAGCATTTTATTTCACATAATCACAGCAGATTCGTAACCTTGATGCGTGTGTGAGCGTATATACAGTAAGAACGGGGCATCGGCTCCAATCCCATAGTCAGCGGGGTGGGAACTCCCCCAAGCCCTCCCGCCCCGCTCCCAAATTCCGTAAGGGGAGTTGGCACACAGCGCGCTGGATTACCGACTCTTTTGTGTATGTTATATAGGCGTACCCTTGCAAAAGGGTGGCGAGTGTGGTTTCACTTGTCTTGTTATGATCACATATATCTTTTTGCCCCCAGTCAAAAAACCCACCGGCGGTGTCACCGTTCTTCGGCAGATCGCTGACATCCTGCATCAGGGAGGGCATGAGGCCCGACTTGTGGTCAGGGATAATTCTGGTTGGCGACCGGAAGGACTGGCCGATACCGCGCCGGTTATCCAGTGGGCCGACATGCGCTTGACCGGCGATGACCTGTGGCTCGTACCCGAAGGGTGGGTCAATGCCCTCATGCCAGGGCTGGAAGCGAGGGCAACCTGTTTGAGCTACGTGCAGAACTGGGCGTACCTCTTCTCCTCGCTTCCGGATGGCGCTGATTGGCACACGTTGCCTGTGGAGTTTCTGGCGGTCTCGGACCCGGTCTCATTTTTCATCAAGCAGTCCACATGCAAAGACGCACCCGTCCTGCGCCCCGGCATTGATCGCTCTATTTTTCATGCACCGGAACAAAAGCCGGATAATGTGATCTCCATTGCCTACATGCCGCGCAAGAACAAGGCCATGGTTGCACAGATCAAGTCCATCTTTGAACATTCCTGTGGCGGATTCGATGCCAAAGGTATCCGCTGGGTACCCATTGAAGGGATGGATACGTACGAGGTGGCCGAAACACTCCGTGCGTCCCACATTTTTCTGGCGTCCGGCTATCCTGAGGGATGTCCGTTGCCGCCCCTTGAGGCCATGTCGTGCGGTTGTCTTCCGGTCGGATTCTCCGGCTTCGGGGGATGGGATTACATGCGACAGGGACAGATGATGCCGCGCTTTACGCCGTGGTGGCCCCTGCGGGATGTCCCCTGGACTGGAAACGGTTTCTGGTGTGCCGATGGCGACGCCCTTGATGCGGCGTTGTGCCTGACCGAGGCCGTGGAGTTGATCAACAGCGGTGGACCCGCCCTTGACTCTCTGCTCAAGGCAGGGCAGGAAACCGCCATTGCATACGATACCGAAGAACAACGCAAAGCAGTCCTTGAACTGTGGAACGCACTGTGAGCCGATACTAATGGGAAAAAAGAAGCCCCGCCTCGAACCCGAGGCCCTGGAATTGCCCCTGGGGGGCGTGGATTCGCACGCCCATCTTGATCTGGAAGATTTTGACGAAGATCGCGAAGCGATGATCGCTCGCGCTGCCGCCTGTGGTGTGGAGCAGATCATCAATGTGTTCCTCGGCCCTGATGCCTACGAGCGGAACAAGGGGATGTTCGATGCGCACCCGCAGATTTCTTTTCTGCTCGGGGTCCACCCCAATAATGCTGATACCCTGACAGACGACGTCCTTGAACGGATGCGTCGCCACTTTATGGAAGAGGATCGCCTCAAAGGCGTGGGTGAAATCGGCCTCGACTACTATTGGGACAGGGTACCGCATGAGGTCCAGAAAACAGCGTTTATCAAACAGCTTGATCTGGCGCGGGAACTGGAAAAGCCGGTCATCATCCACTCTCGCGACGCCAATGACGATTGCATCGCCATTCTTGAGGAGCAGGGATTCAAGGATTATCCGGTGCTGTGGCATTGCTTCGGCTCTGGCCTGGAGCTGGCCCAGCCTGTTATCGACAATGGCTGGTATGTCTCGATTCCCGGTCCGGTCACATTTCGCAAGACAGATGATTTGCAGGCGGCCGTAGCCCGGATTCCCTTTGACCGATTGCTGATTGAAACGGATTGCCCGTTCCTCGCCCCTGAACCGTGGCGCGGCAAACGGAATCATCCGGCATTGGTCGGATTCACTGCCAAGCGCATTGCTGAAATCAAGGGACGCCCTATGGCTGATCTATGGAAGATGACCGGAGATAATGCGCGGCGCTTCTTTGGCTTGAACGATTGATTCAAGCATGGAAGTCAAGTTTTTCTCAGCGAATAAAAAACGCCCTGTCGAGTGATCGGCAGGGCGTTTTGCTGTTTAGTGGATGACAGCGATTAATGCAGAAGGAATAAATTGATGACTTCAATGGCGGTATAGCTCTGGTAACAGGCCATAAGGAACAGCAGCACATTGCAGGAGCCATGGAAGAGAGCAAGGTTGGCCCGTTTACCCTTGGGCTTTTCCAGAATAAGGCCGGATATGAGGGCTGCGACTATTACCGGAAGCATGAGTACGCCGACAGTGAAATGCCCGCCCGTCAGATCAATGGACCCCCAGGCGTAATACGCCATATACAGGCCGAGACAGGCGCCAAAGGCCCATAGGCCATGGACGATCTTGCCCAGCAGCACGTGGCGTTTCCAGTTGAAAGGACAGCGCACCTTCAGGTGCTGGAAGCGAAAGCGTTGAATGCCAAGGTACAAAACGTATACGGCAAGGATCATGGCAACGGATTGAATCAGGGGGTGTACCCACATCAGCAGCATATCGTAATATCCTCGTTTATCACAGCGTATTTGCCAGCACGGCCGCAAGGGTCAGCGGCAGCGAGGCGTATATGGTCATGGCGGCACGGCGATTGTGCTCGCGCGCCACGGAAAACAGGGTCCAGCCGCCCATGAACAACAATCCGGGCGGCATCAGCCAATGGACAGAGGCCATGCCGTTCATAACCGCAAGATAGCCCAGAGCCAGGAAGTATGCCGCAACCCACAAGGCGAGCAGCGGTTTGTAGAACGCTTTTGGCAGGCGTTTGCCAAGAGTGGCGAAACCGGCACGCTCGTAGTCTTCGCGATGCTTTTCCTGCAACAGCCAGAAGTGGGGTACCTGCCACAGGTAGAAGACAACGGTTACGCCGACGATTGCCGGAGCGGTCATGCTACCGCCAGCTCCCATCCATCCGGTCAACGGAGGTAGAGCACCACTTACACCGCCCACCAGAAGCGCCATGGGGGTGATGGGTTTGAGGGGCGTATACATGCCGTTGTAAATGACAGGTACGGCCAGACCGAGCAGAAGAAGCGGCCAGCCTCCGGTCAACGAGAACAGAACAAGGCCGGATATCATGAGCACGAGTGAAACAAGCAAGGCATGATCCACTGACAATGCGCCACTGGCAACGGGGCGATGTCTGGTTCGATCCATCCGCGCATCATACGCCCGTTCCTGTATCTGATTGAGGGCGGAACTCCCTGCGCAAAGGAGCCCGGCACCAATGGCCGTTGCTACGCCGTCGATCACGTTCGGCCCGCCGTAAAACAGCGCGCCAAACAGTGAACCGGCAGTAACCGCGAGGCTGACGCGATACCGTATGAGATCAACGTATCGCTTCACTGGCTATTGCTCCTCCCCCAGGGACTTGATCAGGGACACCAGCTTGTCCATGGATTCGTCATCCAGATAATCGTAGGAAGGCATGGTGTCGTCATAGCCATCGCGAACAAACATGGAAGGATTCTTGATGGATTGACGAATATATGCTTCGTCAGCAATCAATGTCGTTTCCTTGTCGTAGCGCGTTGCTTTGATTTCGGAACCGAACAAGCCCTTGAATGAGGTGGCAATGCCCGTTTCGGAACCATCAGCCGAGTGACATGTCAGGCAGCCTTCGATCTCAGCCACTTCCATGCCGGGGTGGGGTGCGGAAGATTCCGCTTTGCCAAGCATGTAATCGATGATGGCATTCAGATCTTCCTCACTGAACTCTCCTTCGTAGGAGGGCATGTCATCATACCACCCGTCGACCAGTTCAGCTCCGGGCTGAAGAATAGCTTTGCGCAAATACTCTTCGTCCACAGTAACAGTTTTCTTTTCGCCGCCGGGTATGATGATCAATCGTTCCGCACCGGCAATATCGTTGAGATGCGGGGCGATGTCGTCGGTACCGTCCATGGCGTGGCAGTCGAAACAGCCGGTTTCTTCCATGAGTACCAGTCCGCGGGGTTTGCCGCCGTCGTCCGGCTTTTTCTCAAGCCAGGCCTGGAACTCGTCATCGGGCAGCACATGGAGCAGTGTTATCATGTCTGCATGCTTCAACCCGCAGTATTCCGCGCAGAAAATGTCATATTGACCAAGGGTGTCGGATTGAATCCAGGCATCGGTGTCGATGCCCGGTACCATATCCCATTTGACACGCATGGCCGGGACGTAAAAGGAGTGAATGACATCACGGGCCGACAACTCCAGTTTGATGGGTGTGTCTATGGGGATATACAATTCATCGCTGGTCCGTCCGTTCTCATAGGTGAACTTCCAGGACCACATGCGTCCTTCGGCTTTCACGATCATGGCCCCGTCCGGAATGGTCCGCATGGCCTTGAACGAGGTCCAGCCGGTCCAGAACAAACCAAGCACGATGAGCGTCGGCAGGCCGGTCCAGATTATTTCTGCCCAGACATTGCCGTGAATCTGTGCGGCATCCGGGTGGCGTTTATGGTTGTACCGATAAAGGAACCACAACATGCACAGGGTGACCACCACGAGGATGAACACCGAGAAACCGAGAATGGCCAGAAAAGCCTGATCAACATCTTTGGCTGCGGAGAATATTTGTGGATACATAGACTACCCCAACGGCCTGTATACAGTGTCGAAGAACGTGAGTCCTATGAAGATGGCGAGGATGATGAAACATATCAGCACCATCAGTTTGAACGTCAGGTTCTCGTATTTCAGATGCATGAAGAAAAACGTGACCAGAGCCGCCTTGGTCGAAGCGATGGTCATGGCCAGAGCCACATTGAGAAATCCAAGATCGATTTCCGCCGCATAGACGGTGACCGCTGTGAGGACCAGCAGGCAGCACCATATGATGACGAACAGCTTGTAGCCGGGCCCGTGGTGGGCATGTGTATCAGTATTCATATGCGTCCTCCCCGCTAGGCTATAAGGTAGTAGAGCGGGAACAGGTAAATCCAGATCAGGTCAACGAGGTGCCAGTACAGGCCGCCGTTTTCCAGGGCCACGTTGTATTCCGGGTTGCAGTGCCCTTTTTCTATGAGCCAATAGACCCACGTGAGCGCCCCCATACCGATGATGATGTGCAGCCCGTGCAACCCCGTCATGATGTAGTAGAGGTTGAAGAAGGCTTGCAGGCCCGGATCAAAGGCAGCCATTTCAGCTCCACCGGGATAGATGCCGTGGTGGATCTTGGCTCCCCACTCAAAGTACTTGTCCACAAGGAAAACTGCGGCCAGAACCAGAGTGATGATGAGGAATATCTTGGCTCGTTTCGTTTCACCTTTCTGCAGGGCGACCACGGCGAGGGCGACCGAGAGTGACGAGGTGATCAGTACCACGGTGTTGAGGGTTCCCATGGTCAGATCGAGCATCTTGCCCCCGGCATGGAATTCATCTGGGAATCGTTGCAGTGTCACGGCATAGAGGACGAACAGGCCGCCAAAGAGCAGTATTTCTGTAAACAGGAACAGCCACATGCCCATTTTTGCGCCCAGAGCGTCTTTGGGATGTTCACTCATGTGTCAGCCTCCACGGTTCGCTTGGCATGTTCTTCATCAATGGTGATTCCCTCGTATTCATAGGGACCATGGGTGACCACGGGGTCTTCATCGAAGTTGTGCGTGGGCGGCGGGGAGGGGAGAGTCCACTCCAGTGTTGCTGCCCCCCATGGGTTGATTCCGGTTGGTCTGCCCCTGGTGCGGGATCTCCAGAGATTCCAGAACATGAGAATCAAACCGGCAAAGGTAATCCATGATCCGTAGGTCGAGAGCTGATGGAGGTCCGTGTACTGCGGCAGGTAGTCGTAGTAACGGCGCGGCATGCCAGCCAGGCCGAGCAGGTACATGGGGAAGTACAGGCCGTTGATGCCGATGACGATGATCAGCGCGGCCCATGTCGCCAGCTTCTTGTCGTACATGCGCCCGTAAATCTTGGGGAACCAGTAGTGCATGGAGGCGAAAAGGCCCATGCCGGTTCCACCGAATATGACATAGTGGAAATGGCCGACAACGAAGTAGGTGTCGTGAACGTGCATGTCGGTTCCTGCCGAGCCGAGGACCAGGCCGGTGATACCGCCCATGGCGAAGAGGAAGATGAATCCCAGCGCATAAATAAGCGGGGGTTCCGGGCGAATCGCTCCTTTATACATTGTTGAAAGCCAGTTGAAGACTTTGACCGCCGATGGGACGGCTACAATGAATGTCAGGAACGAGAAGACCATGACGGCTGTATCGGACATGCCGGATACGAACATGTGGTGCGCCCAGACGAGGGAACCGGCAAACGCGATGGCTAGCGATGAGCCGACAATGGTTTTGTAGCCGAAGATCGGCTTTCGGCAGAACACGGGGATGATGTCGGAGACAACGCCCATGGCCGGAAGGATCATGATGTACACGGCCGGGTGCGAGTAGATCCAGAACAGGTGCTGGTAGAGAATCGGATCGCCGCCGCGGGCCGGGTCGAAAATCCCCATGCCGAGCAGTCGCTCAACCGCGATAAGGAGCACGGTGATGGAGAGGATCGGCGTGGCGAGCACCTGAATCCAGGCA
>MDTD01126993.1_pt1 | contig 34008 bp, 42 predicted proteins | sample 811221 | NCBI WGS metagenome assembly MDTD01 (sample SAMN05326646, study PRJNA326480) | marine metagenome | isolation source: seawater | place: Pacific Ocean: South West | collected 2011
CAAAACCTAAAACAGAAACAACTCCTACAAAGAAAACAACTATAGTTGATGATGATGCTATAGAAGTACCAGATGGACAAGTCATTGCACTACTAAGTAAAAAGAATCCTAATAACATTAGGGTTATGACATCAAAACAAAAAGCAGAAGGTAAAAATGTAAAAGATATTTTAGGTAAAGCTAACAAAGCTGATTGGGAAGTTGGTTATGTACCTGAAGGTATGAGAAATAGTGATGCTATAGCAAACTTTAAACCATTAAGTAAAGATGATATACCAGATGTAAGAATAGAATCACCTGATACATTCTCATCTAAAGGTAAAGATATAGGAAAGAAATCTCATTATACTAATGATGAATTATCAGACATAGATATAGACTTTAGTGATTTAAAATCACCAGACGGAAAGACATCTTTAATAGAATACTTTGATAAACAAAGTAAAGGAGGTTTATTTAGAGGTAAAAAAGATAAAAGACAAACAGCAGATATTGGTTGGAGAATGGCTGATATATTTGAAGGCATGAGTTTTCAGTACTGGGCTAAAAATACAGACTTCTTATCAGACACATTATACAAACTATATCAAAGATTACCTGAAAGAAAACCTAATACACAAACAAGAGAAGATTCCTTTAAACAAGTTAAACATTTAATAGGTAACGCTGGTTCAAAAGAACTAAACATTGTTAAAAGAATGTTTAATGCTTTGGATATAGAAGCATTTCCAATCTTTAGAAATTTTCAAGATAATGCAAGAGCAATATCAGCAGGGGTTATTGATCCTACTGCAGTTCAAGGTGCAACAATAACACCAAGTTCACAAATAGCAGGATCTGGAGATATATCTGTTAACCCTGCTCGTACAGGTGATTTTGATCCAGAACTAACAACAGGACAAAGATCAATAGAAGAAGACGCTGCAGCAATGCAGCTTGAATACGATAATACATTTAGAAATATACCAGACAGACATGCTCCATCAATGATGATTGCACATGAGTTTGCACATTGGTCATACTATAATGTTTTATCACCAGAAGATAAGGCTATATTCCACAAATCATTATCTAAATATATTTCAACAACAACAGAGGGCGGAAGAAAAGTTGATTTTGCAAAGTTAGCTAAGATGACTTACGATGCAGACGACTACATGGGAATAAATTCTATGCATAGTCCACAAGAATTTTTTGCTAATCAGTTTGTATTATGGGTTAATGGAAGAAAAAATATTGTAGGTAGTGATAATTATTGGGCTAATATTTATAGAAAAGTTAAAGCTATGTTTAATAGATTAACTAATAGTGATGAAGCTATAGATCCTGATTTAGTTCCTATATTTAATAAACTTTTACCAGATGAAAAACAAATAGTTAAGTCAACTGCTAAAGCCACGACACCATTATCTAAGAGTTTACAAAACCAAGTTTGGAATCTACGTATGTTAAGAGATGAAATGTATGATACTATAAATGGTACACAAGATCCAATAGCAGCTCATGATTATTTAAGTGATATATACAGATCATTAAAAGAAATAGAAGATCAAGCAGAGTTAAGTCCAAGTGCATACACAAAAGAATTTGTTGATTTGGTATCAACCTTAAAAAATAATGTTTATGAGAAAGTATCATTAGCATCTTCTAAATATGATTATGGCAACAATATATTTTCTAAAGAAATACCAGAAGATATATTAGATTATGCTAATGAAATATCTCCTTTTATGGACGACATAATAAATGGTTTAAGTGATTCTTTTGGTAAAGCAAACAATACTCCTGATGCTACTCCTACAATAAGAGAAAACATTTTTGCTGATAAACCTAAAGCTAAAACAAAAGAAGAGATTTCTAAAAAAGTTGTGATGGCAGAAAAAATAAAAAGAAAAAGAATATCACAAGAAAAAACATTAAATAGAAAAATAGAAAATATAGTTAAGTCAAAAGTAAGACCTAAACAACAAGAGTTAGGTGATGCAGATTTATTAAATGCAAAAAAATTAGCTCACTCAGAACTAAAAACAAGATTTACAGAATCAAAAGCTGGTTCAGCTGAACAAAGAATATATGGAAATGAATTATATGCACGTCTTGTATCTAAATTACCAGTACCAAAAGTAAAAGTAGTTTCTAGAGAAGTTATGTCTATGAGAAAAGATGACATGATTATAGAGTTACATAAATCTTTAAGAGATGGAAATACTAAAAGATACAACGAGATATACGCTGAAATATATAGAAGACAAATTAAAAAGAATCCTACTAAAGGAGTATTTACTGTATCCAATCAAAAACTAAAAGCAGCAGTAAGAGATGAATCAGATGAACTAATAGACTTATTAGATGTAGATGTTTTACCAGTAGGAACAAATGTACAAAAGAAAATGTTACTTGCTAAATCTACACATAGAAATCCACAAGTACAAAATCAATTAAGAAACTTTTTAAATAAAATAGTTTTATTAAATGGCAACACACCAGATTATGTTGGAGCAAAACCTAGACATAATAGAAGTGGAGAAAAAATAAGTAGAGCATCTTTATCATCATCAGATAGAGATTATGATACGTATGTATCAGGCATGATGTTTGATACTAATGCTGAAGATTTTAAAACTTTAAGAAAGATGGGTAGAGGTTTCGCTGTAGAAGTAACAAAAGATAATCCTAATGTTGAAAAAGTATTAACATCTATAAATGAAGCTATTTTTTCTACTAATTATTTAACAGCTAAACACAGACAAATAATAACAGATATTTACAAGGCACAAACAGATTATAAACCTAGTGCAAGCATGGATGATATAACTGCGTCTGAAGATTGGTTTATTAATACTATGGTTAAAATACAAAAAGGTGATATAGCTTACCCAGAAGTAATACCTAACGATGATATTAATTCAAATTTATTTTTTAATATAGTAGAAGAAACAAATCAAGCTGCTGCATGGTTTTTAAATAGAGCAACAGATAAAGTTGATGCTCCTATACTAAGAATGTATGGTGATTTATTAAACAGTGGTAACATGAGAATGAGAGGTGAAGACTTCTATGTATCTCCAAACGTAACTACACCAGTATATTTAGCTAAGCATGTAGGAAGAAATGCAATAAAAAATATAATGGGAGATAAAACAAGATCATTTAACTTACAAAATTTCTTAGGTATAGATAATCTTTCTGATGGTGTTCAAGTTTTCTATCATGGTACACCACAGGGTGGTGCTTTTGCTAAAAAAAATAAACCATCAATAGATATAAAGCATGGTGATGGTATGTTTGGACCAGGATTCTATATAACAGATGAGCCTAAAGTAGCTTCAGCTTTTGCTGGATCAAACATGACAAGACGAGCTAAACAATCTTTAGTTGATCAATATGGTGCAGAAGCAGCACAAGATATTATGTATTTCCATGAATTAAAAAAAGAATTTGATTCTATGTATGCTTATTCAAACAATTTAAAAGAAATGGGAATAGATAAATCACAAGGTACTTATGAAGCATATACAGATCAGATAAGAATATTAAATGAGATGGCAGATGAATTATCTACAAAATATAATTATATTCCTGAACCAACAGTATTACCAGTATTTGCTAGATTAAAAAATGGTTTTGATGCTAGTGAACAAATGATTCCTATACAAGGTAATTCAGTAGCAGAAAATATAGAATACAAAAGAATAATAGATTTTGCAGAGGAAGAAGGATTAATTGATCCGTCTGGTATACAAAGATACTTTGATGATCCTTATGAAAATTTAAGCACAGAAGACTTCTACGTAAGAATGATTAAGATGCTTAATGATGAAATAGTTGATGATACACAACCTTGGTTTAGACAAGATATAACAATAGGTAAAGCTAGAATGACTGGTATACTTAAGCAATTAGGATATGATCATATTATACATCATCAACCACAAAAAGATTTGGCTACTGGAGAATATGTTGCTGGTAAAGCTTTTGCTGTGTTTGATAACAATCAAGTCAAGCATGTTAACTCTAAAGTATTTGATGAAAATAGTTCAGCCTTTTATGATGATGAAATGGGTGCAGGTACTTTATCTGGTGATATGTTGCTAGCAGGTAGTAATCCTAATGTATTATATTCTGCTAGAAAAATGGATGGTTTACTTCATGCATTAGAAAAATCAGGTATAGATTCAGATGTTATAGATACTTTGAGACATATAAAAGAAAAGAAAGTAACTAAGAAATCTGTAGACACAGCAAAAAAAGCTTCTTTACTTGATAGACTTAGAAGTAATTCTAATAGAATGAGATTAAAAATGAATGCTAATTGGATAGCAGATTGGATTTCACCTTTGAATGGTGCAGGTCATTATGCAAAACACAATGCTATGGCTGGTGAAAAGTTTGTACCATTAATGAATATGTTAAATAATTTACCAGATTCTTTTAGATGGTATGAAAATTATGGATCTAAGTTTAAAGTTTTTGGTGATGTTCCACAGCCACCTTCACATAAAAGAATACTACGTGCATTAAGATATGGATTAGATCCAGACTCAGCAGCATATAAAAGATTAAGTAATCAAGAAATGATGGTTGCACAAAAAATTAATCAAATGTTTAAAGATGAATGGAATTTCTTAAACGATAGTGGTGTACAAATGGGACATATAAGAAACTATGTACCTCGTGTTTATAATCCAGAAGCTATAAAAAAGAATATGAATGGCTTTGTAGAAAAGATAGCAGCATATTTACAAAGAGAAGCGAACATAGATGGTAGAAGATTATCAGTATCAGAAAGTGTAGAGAAAGCTAAAGCAATAGCTATGCGTATAACAGATGAAGACGGAACATATATACCACCAGTTGCAGAAAAAAAATCTGCACACTCTGACAATATAGATTTTCAACGTATGTTAAAATTAAATGGAGCAGAGTTAGAAGGTTTAGAAGAATTTTTAGTAAACGATTTATCAAGTGTATTAGCTAAATACATAGATGGATCAACAAGACGTGGATTGTTTACACAACAATTTGGTTATAATAACTTTGGCTTTGATGATTATATGAGAGTTGCAACAGAAGGCACAGCTGGTATAGCTAACATGTTAGGATCAAAAAAAGTTTCAAAAGTAACCTTAAGATTTCCTACAGACGAAGGTGGTATGGATGCTGTCACTGTACAAATACCTGAATTGTTTGTACCAAAAGCATTTGAAGATCCATCTTATGCAAGGATGTTTGCTAACCATATTGCTGAGTTAGTTTCTCAGGGCAAAAAACAACAAGCGAAAGCAAAGTTAATGGAGTTCCAAGGTGAAGGCGGTAAACAATGGAAACATAGAGTTGAAGCTATAATAAATGGATTAGATGATTTTGGTGCAGATGCTAATGCATTAACACCAGATCAAGTTAAATTTATAATGGGGTCATTTAGAGTTATACAAAGAAAACCTCTTGATAGTAGTGGTACCTTCTATGATAAATTATCATTAACATCTAAGTTATTAAGAAATATAAACGCTGTTACTTTATTAAGTTATACAACACTAACATCTATACCCGATGTATTTTTACCTTTACTAAGAGGTGGTAAAATGGGTAGCTTTATTAAAGCTTGGAAGAAATATTCTACAGATAAAGATTATAGAGAGATGATGTCTCGTGTTGGATTAAATATAGAGAATATAACTCATGATAGATTAGCTGGAATGTATGGATCAGCGGGTGGTAGAACAGCTAATAACTTCTTTCATATAAGTTTATTATCACCTTGGACAGATACAATGAGAAAGATTGGTGGTGCAGTAGGATTCGAAACACTACGTAGCATGAATAGAATAGCAGCTAAGACATATCGTGCAGACGGCAAGATGCCTGTAAAATATAGAACAGCAGCAAGACTACTTAGACAATTTGGTTTAGAAGATTATTCTAAACCTGATCCTAAGACTGGTAGATTTAAAACTATTGGTGAGATGGGTGAGATGATGGGTTCAGTAGACTCAATGAGATTTAGAGAAGCTATGATTAAATTTGCTAATGAATCAATCTTTGCACCTAATCCTGATGATAATCCTTTATGGGCGCAAACACCTATTGGATCAATGATTTATCAGTTAAAAGCTTTCCCAGTTATGATGGGAAGATTATCTGGCAACATTATTAAGGAAGCTTATCAAGGTAACGTAGCACCTATGATTTATTTCTTTACAGTTGCAACTGGATTAGGAGGAACAACATCTTTAGCATTGAAAGATATTATACAGATGAGAGGTGGAGAAGATCAAAATAGAGCAGCTTTACGTGAAAGATTACTTACAAATATATCAAAAGAATTTGGAAACAAAGATGGTAAAATAAAATGGGTTGATAATGCGGAAGATGATCTTGCTCAATTTGTAAAAGATCATCCTGAAATGGCTAGTATTGCAATTGCTGCAGGATATAATCCTGGTATGCATGGTAGTATAGATTCATTCTTTGGATGGTATATAGAATCTATATTGCAAACTGGTGGACTAGGTATGCTTGGTGAGCTTCTTTATAATGCTGCTGCACAAGCAGATAATGGTAATTATGGTTTCCAACGTATGTTATCTTACGTTCTTGGACCGTCAGTTGATATAGGTGTAACAGGATGGAATACTATTTCTGCTGGTCAAGAATTTGTTTCAGACGCTGCAGGTGGCGATGTATCAAATGCTAAAAGACGTTCAGCTATAAGATCATTATTAAATCGTATACCATTCTTAGGTGGTAACAGAAGCTTTAGAGAGCAAGGAACTAATATACTTGCAGGAGAAGCTGATGACAACAAGCAAGTAAGATGGGGTAATACATCAGGATTCTCTGGCGGTTTCGGATCAGCAACCTTCTAAGTTTTCTTTTCTGGTGGAAGAGGAGGCTTAAATATATTAGCTTCAGCTTTCTTTTTTTCTTCACGTAAATCCTTTTTTATATTTTTTAATACAGACTTCTTTTCTCTGTCTGCTATAGCCTTATCAAGATAAGCAATCTTTTCTTTGTTTTCCATTATCTTCCACTCAGCATCTTCTATCTTTTCTTGAGTCCATTTGTTTTTCTCCATCTCTTTTAATTGTTCTGGAGTGTATTCAGCAAATCCCCAGTCGTCTTTACTTGTCATCTATAACCTCACCTGTACATGCAGCATAACCTGCTATATCTATCCATGAATCCATGTGTGTTTCATCTTCCATAAGTCTTGCCATCTTCATCCATATCATCATCATACCATATTGACCTTCTGTTATTTCTGTTCCCAATATTAGTTGCCAACCTTCTATGATTCTTTTGTAATTTATTTTTGGATCTCCATATCTTAAATTTCTGTCACCTTTTATTATGGTTAGTGCTTGATTAAGTAATTCTTCTTTAGTTAATTTTATAGCCATAGTGATCTCCGTATTGTATCTTATTTATAATGTCTTCTATTTGTGCTTCTATTTCTCTAACTTTATATTTTATATCTACTATTTCTTTTTGAACATATCTGTTCTTATCTAGTATCTTTTGTCTTTGATCTCTTATCTCTGCATCAAAGCTATCTAACTCATCTAATACTTTTAGTCTTCTATTTATACTATCTAACTCTACTTCTTTTAACTCTTGTTCACGAAGAAGGTTATTCATTTTAGTTCTTAAATTTAAAATTGCATTCATTGTGTACCTTCATATGTGTTAGTTAATCTATCCCACTCTTGTTGTAATGCTTCGAGCTTTGAAGAAAGCTCGAAGCGATTATGTAGTTTCTTCAGGTCATTTGATTTCCTAACTAATTCCTTCATTCTTTTTATTTCAGCTAAGTTAGCCTTAAGAAAAAAAGAACGAGGTGGTTGACCGAATGGACCCCATGACCCACTCATGAAGCCACACTCGGTCTGGGTTGGTAATAATTGTGGTCGTCACATATTTTTACAGCCTCTATATCATGCTTACCACACCACCAAGACTTATTGCCCATCTGGATTGGCTTTGCATGACTACAGTTGTGACAAGCTGCTGGGTAAGTTTCTCCTTCCCAACACGCACTTCTTTTGAAGCACGTCTTACAACGCCAATCTGTAGCGGTAGATGATAATCTCCTTTCATTACCCTCTAGAACTATCTTGATTCTACGTTGTAAATCTGCATATTCAAATTCATCATAGTCAATTATCTCACTAAGATACTCACTAGTATTCTTATTGTAAGAAACAAAACATGACTTATGTATTTGACTTAAACCCATTATTAATTGCATCTGTGCAAAGTATTTAGGATCAGAAGATTTTACACCATACTTATGGCACTTCTTCCATCTAGCATCATTCATACTTTTTATTTCTAGTATGTGATTAATACCATCTAATACTATGTTACCATCTGCATTACCCATTACATGATTACCAAAGTCTGAGTATCTAAACTGTTTACCTGTTATCTCATCAACTTCTTTAACATCATAACCTGCTAGTTTTAAATCTGCTACAACATCTTCTTCTATTCTATGACCATCTCTAAATATTCTTTTTAACTTTGGTACTATTTCTGACTCTGGATATCCACGAAGACATAAAGCTAAGTATTGATTACAAGGATTACCAACACCTGATGCACCTATGTAACGTCTTGTCTCTTCTCTTGGCGCATCTGCATAAGCATCATTGATTGCATCTTCTATCTTTTTAGCATTACCTAAATATTCATCTATGTTCATTTATAGTCCTCGTATCTTCTTCCTGCATACAATCTGTCTTCTTCTTCTTTGGACACTAGTCTTGTTTTGTATCCTCTCTCTGCAACTCTCATGCGTGTATCTTGGTTCAATGATTTAGCTTTCTTATTTGCTTTGATCATCAAGCTTCGATAATCCCTCTGTCTGTTCGTCTTCTTCAACTTTTGCAACCTCGTATATACCTGATGCTATTTCTTCTAACTCTTTTCTTGTAAGGTTTGAAGCCTCTTTTGTCTGCACATCTACTTGTGCGTACTGCATTGATACATCAGGTATAACTTTGTTAAGCAATGCAGAAAAAACTCTTGCTTGTGTAGGAGTCCACTCTCTCTTACCTTGTAATACTTCTTGTGCCATAGTAAGATTCTTGGTCATCTTCTGTGATATCTTACCCCTCAGCACGGATACTTGCTGAGGAGTAAGTGTTGGTGTTTTATCTGACATTAAAATGGTATCTTGTCTTTGTCTGCTGACTCATTCAAGGAGGAATTCGGTTCAACAGCGTCAGAATGAGATGGAGGATAATATGCTCCAAATCTTTTAACCCTACTACCCTCTCTCTTCATACCAGTGTTGTCAGTATATTCATCTTTCTCTACGTGTACGCCCACGCTCAGTCCTCTCAGAGAAGATATATCACCAGGTTTGTCTGGGGATGGGTGTCCACCATGCGTTAAGAGAGCTTTAAGTTTCTCCCTTCCCCACTTTTGAGCATTTGATTTATTTTGTTTTTCCTCACTGCTCAAACTCTCACCAGCAGGAACATGCACGTTGATAAAATCTTTTATGCTTGCTCCTGATCCTAGATCTTTTAATTCAACAACAACTTGCTTACCACCAGTACGTGTATCTCTCACTTCTGCTGATACGATATCACAAGTATAGTCTCCTGCTTTTAAAATTGTACCACCACTTGATTCTTTTTGTGCATCAACACTCTCAAGAGATAGTTCCTTAAACGAAAATGACATTACGCAGCCTCCTTTTTATTTTTTGGTTTGTCTTTCATTAAATCAAATATTTCAGTAATGTCTGATGTTCTCATTACTGCTTCTACTTTTCTGTGTGGATCTCTAACTTTTCCGTGCCATCCACGAACTTCATCACACACAACAAATCTATCAACAGTTGGATCTGTTCTATCACCATCAGTAACACGAACACCACACAAGACGTTATCAAAGATACCTGGAAGTTGCTTCTGCACACCAGAACCTTTTATCATTGCCCAGTAATCCGTCTCACCATTATCATTCTGTTCTTCTTTTGCTAATGCTGTGACTAATACATTGTAAGGTAGATCTCTTATCCACTTAATACTACCAAGCATAAGTCTTTGATTATCTCCCCACATAGCAAGTTTATTCCTGCTATCTCTGTATTCATGTTCAAGGTGATTTATAAGTCTATCAGATAATTCTGTTAAACTATCTAACATAATCCACTTATATTTCTGATCCTTAAATTCTTTTGAGTCCATGATTTTACATATACCTCTAAATGAGTATATGTTTTCTTCAGGACTATTCTTACCATCCCAAGACGTGAATGGTAGGTAGTCAATATCTTCACTCATTACAGAACGAAGACCACTTTCACCACTTATGATAAATCCTTTACCATAATATTTTTGCATATTAATTGCTTGGGTTGTCTTTCCCCAACCATGATGTCCGTATAGTAATGTTTTTTGTACACCTGCATTCTCAACTGCTGATGTTGTCATAGGTTTAAACGTCATTCAAACTCCTTACCTCTATTGAAGGTTTTACATGTTTAATTGTTAGTGCTTCATCAAGTTCTTTTTGTTCAGTTGTCGTTAGATTTTTATAGTTCTTACGATGAACACTAAGATTTTGATTCACAAAGTGTGGTATACTCGTACCATAAATAGCCTGTAATTTAGGACTATCCCAAATCCAGTTCTCTCTACGTTTAAGAGTAACCTCAAAGTTATTAGACTTTTTCGTATGCACGCCTGCTGTATCAGGTAAAGCTTTAACTATCTGTTCAAATACTGTTTTCTTTTTAAAGTCTAATTTATCAATCTGACTTGAAAGATTTTCATATTGTGAACACAGTTCATCAAAACTTTTCTGCTCTGGAGTTGATACGTTTTTGTCGGTGGTAGTTCCATCTTCATTGACGACTACCTTAAATGGATCGTATTCTTCCATATATATCTCCTTAAGTTAAAGTTATGACGGATAACACTGTTAGCCAATCATCAATAATTTATGTGTATTGTATTGACGACAGGTTGTCAATAAGTATATATAAAAAAAAGGAGGTATATGAGATTCAATATATCAAGACTAATCGAGGATCTAGGAGGAGCTACAGAAGTAGCAAAGAAAATAGGTAAGCATAGGACTGCACCATACGGATGGATAAATAGAAATAAAATGTCCACAGAAACTTTATCATTAATTAAAAAAAACTTTAAGGTGAACATAGATGAATACTTTGAAACTAGCAACTAACACAGAGATTACAAATGAAGCACTAGAATATCTAGAGAGAGGATGGTCGGTTATACCGATCCATCCGAGTAAAAAATTACCACTAATAAAATGGAAAGAATATCAAACAAGACACGCAACAGAAGAAGAGATAGATGATTGGTTTAAACAATTTCCTGATGCACAAGTTGCAGTTGTTACAGGAAGTATATCAAACTTAATTGTTGTTGATGCTGACAGTGAAGATGCAAATAGATTTTGTAAAGCTAATAATTTAACTTCACCTTTCTCTGTAAAAACAAAAAGAGGTTATCATCATTACTTCAAACATCCAGGTGTTGGTTACAAGAAAAAGAATGCAACAAATTTATTTGGTGTAAATAATTTAGACTTACGTGGTGATGGTGGTTACGTGTTAGCACCTCCAAGTCATGGAAAAAAATGGGAACCTTTCACAATTGATTGGGAGGATATGCCTATTTGGGTAGGTGAAGGTGACTTAGTAGACGTTGATTTTTCGTGGGAAAACCTTGATTTATCGAACATTCAAGTCAAATCTCCAGAAGATTATTTACCTACATGGGAAAGATTTGAAAACATTGTTAAGAAGAATGGTAAGTTAGGTGAAGGTGATGGACGTAACGATGCATTGATTAGATATGCAGGTGAGAAAGTTAATAAAGGAATTATAGGTAGACAACTTAGAGAACTGTGTAACAAATTTTGTGACACATTTTTTACACATAGTTTAGATAACGAAGAGTTTGAAAGAACAGTGAGTAGTGCAGAAGAAATGCACAAGCGTGAACATCCACATCTATACGATGCTGATGGATCAAGAGTAAGTAAAAAATTTAAACCTATATACGCAAGTGATATAGAATCATTAAAAGAAAAAACTTCTAATCAAAGATATTTAGTTGATCCTTTTTTACGACCAGCATCTATCATACAAGTGTATGGTTATTCTGGTCATGGTAAATCATTTATAACTTTGACAACAATGTGGCATCTATCTTTAGGTAAAAACTTTGGACCATTTGAAATCAATGCACCGATGAGAGTTTTGTATATGGATTTTGAAAATGGTGCATCAACTGTTACTGACAGATTAGATATCATGAACAAGTCTTACGGAGATCCAGATGTTAACATGATGTATTGGTCATCAGCTTTGATTAAATCTGAAGATGGTGGCGATATGAATTTACAAACAGAAGAAGGTGTTGAGATCCTCCAGGGTTGGTTAAATGAGTTGAAACCAGACGTGGTAGTTATTGACACTGTGCGTACAGCTTTCCCTGGTTTGATGGAGAACAATGCAGAACAGTGGGCAAGAATAAATAGTATATGCCTGAAGATCCGTAACAACGGATCGTCAGTTATTATGTTACATCATGCTAACAAACCAACACAAGACGGGTTAGGTAGAGAGGCTGGATCAACCAACCAGTTGACTGTCGTTGACCAACAACTAAGAATTACTCCTATTGTGGAGGATAAAGAAATGGCTAGAATCAAGGCTGCTAAGCATGATCCTGCCAAAATTATGTCATTGAATCAGTTATTAGAGGCAGACAGCAGGCTAGGTTTATCTATAGAAATGTCTTATGGAAAACTTCGTGACCATACGGACAACCATGCTACTGTTGCAATCGGTTTTGCAGAGAGATTATCTAATGGACAACAGTATATTATCTCAGAATCTTCACCTAAACAAAAGGTTTTAAAGATGAGTTTATCTGGAGAATCACCTGTAGATATAGCAAAATTATTAATGATACCAACTCGTACAATAAAGAGGTGGTTGGGTTTTGATGACTGAATTGTTTGTTTTAGTTATAAGTATGTGGGGTTTTACAGGAGAAGAGTGGGTTTATATAGGTAATCAGATAGTTTTAAATCTTCCTATGCCTAAAGAAGAATGTTTATTGATGGCAAAGAACTGGAGTTGGCATGAGCTAAATGAATATTATAGGTTTTCTGTAGAGTGTCATGAAAGTTAACATTGATAAGTATCCTATTGTCAAGATTACGTGGGTTGATGCAACTGATGGGGAGTCTGGTTGGGTTTCCTTTGATGATATTATTAATCACAAGCTTTCTACTGTCGTGGATATTGGTTGGCTTGTCGTCAAAACTAAAGAAAAAATTATACTTATGTCTAGCTTTGGTGATCATGCTGATTCTCCTGAAGGAGGTAGGTATACTGCCATACCATCTGGCTGGGTAAAGAAGGTAGAATATTTAAGTGTTGAATCTGTTAGGGTGGTAGAATGACTACGCTACGGCTTCGCCTTCACTAACTTTACTCTGCAAGGCATCGCCTTCAGCGATGGCTTGCTACGCAAAGCAAGCATTCTACCAAGAATTTTAGACTTGTCAACCCCCCTAGATTTTGTGTATAACTTATAACACAAATACTACATGTAGGTATTGTATGAAACACAACTATAGGACATATGCCAAAGCGAGTACCTGTTACGAATCAGGATTTGGCTTGGCTACGTCAGAATGCATCAACCATAACTGTGAAAGACGTATCAGCTTACTTCAACTGTTGCGTGGACACTGCAAAAAGAATCTTACACCGAAATGACATTATACATTTTGATGGAGCTAAGTACGAGAAACGTAGAGATCACGATTTAAAAATGTGGAACCGACCCTGTATGGGTTGTAAGTCTACCGAGTCTCGACCAAAGAATCAATACTTCTGCGATGTGTGTCGTGAAAGAAACGACATGGACAACGACCATGATGGCTGGGTGTAATGGTTACACCGTTACATACCGTTACCAACTTCGGAGGCTAAGACGTGGCAAAATATACATATTTCGAGACAGGCAATCCATTCTCTGAGTGGCACAGGAAACAAAAGGGAATAAGACAGATAGATATAGATGGATGTGAAATCTGTGAACACTGCTATGAACCACTGGCATTGTCAGAGAATGCTTATGATACTGGGCAAACATTCAAAGCATTCTGGACAACAAGATTGCTGGCATTGAAAGCAAACATACCAGCATATTGTATACTGTATAAAGTGGATGAGGCTACTGAGAATAGAGATATTGTTTCTCTTAGAATAAAACGTGTAGCACCTATAGTATCAAAAGAATATATCACAATAGATCCTGAAGATTTTAGGAAAGAGTTATTAAAACTACATGAGAAACATAGATTAGTTTGTAAGGTATTGAATGAGTGGAAAAGCACCGAAGCGTAAAGGTAGTGGCTACGAAAGAGAGGTAGCAAACTACATGAAAGAAAAGATAAACATTGATGCTTCTCGTACACCTATGAGTGGCGCAATAAATAATCTACGTGCAGACTTGATGGGTACACCATACTTACATGTTGAGTGTAAACGAACAGAAAAATTTCAAATCTATGCTGCACTAAAACAAGCTGAGGTTGCTAAGAAAGACGAAGAATTGGTTGCTGTTATGAATAGACGTAACCAGATGAAAACAGGTGAGTCACTTGTCGTTATGAGATTAGATGATTGGCTTCTCCTGTATGAATCATACTTGAAAGAGAGAGGTGCAAAATGAAACTAGACTTCTGTGTTGCTTGTGGCACAGGGGATAACTTAATTTACCACCACCTTAAACCGAAGGTTTATGGTGGAGAAGACAGTGACGATAACTTACTAACCTTGTGTCAGTATCATCATGGTATTATACATTCATTTGAATGGCGTGGTAATCTTAGTGAACTTATTAAACATGGGCAAGCTAAAGCAAAAGCTGATGGTAAGCGTGTACATGGTACACTTGAAGAAATGGAAAAACTAAACGATAATCAAAGACAAGAGTGGATAAAATATTGCTGTCGTCTTAAGCCGTTTCTCATACCTGGTATATCTAGGCGGGAGCAGGCTGAGATATGGCAGATAAGAGGCTTTCGTAGATTTAAAAAATATAAAGGCAAAGAAGGAACGTGGGACGAAAGCAACGTGAGAGATGTAATAAAGTGTCTTGAAACAAATAACCTATTAGGAGATAATTATGAAAGGTATGAAAATGAAAGGCATGGCAAAAAAGTCTTCGCCTAAAAAACCTGCTGGTAAAGCAATGGCTATGAAAAAAGCAAAGCCAAAAGCGAAAGGTAAAATGAGAGGTTACTAATGACTTTTCAATTTGCAGAAGATAAAAGTGAAGATATAAAAATCATGGCTAAGACTATGTGGGGTGAAGCACGTGGCGAATCTGAAGAAGGGAAGATTGGTGTTGCGTGGGTTATCCGTAATCGTGCAGAGAATCCATGCTGGTGGGGTAAGACTGTTGCTGGTGTGTGTTTGAAGAAGTGGCAATTCTCTTGTTGGAATGCTGACGATCCTAACTCTGATAAGATTGCAAATCTAAGTGATGATGAACTAGCACCTTTTATTGATATAGCAGAATCAGTATTAGATGATAGTGTGTCTGACCCAACAGGTGGAGCAACACACTATCACACTGAGGCAGTTGATCCTAAGTGGGCAGTGGGTAGGGAACCTACATGTACAATTGGACATCACCTCTTCTATAAGGATATAGGATAATGTGGCAATTACTAGCAAAGCCATTGCTTGGTGTAGTAGCAGACGGAGTTAAAGGTTTCGTTGATACTAAGAAAGCAAAGGCTGAACAAAAATTAACAAAGATAAAAGCTGAAACAAAACTGATGGAAGATCAGATCAAAGGTAAAGTAGGATGGGAACAGAGTGCCGTTGATCAAATGAAAGGATCGTGGAAAGATGAGGTAGCATTAATTGTGCTACTTCTTCCAGCAGTTTTAGTATTCACGCCTTTACAGGATCACGTACACAAAGGCTTTATCGCCTTGCAGGATTTACCGTCTTATTACCACAACTTATTATACATTGCGATTTCTGCCAGCTTCGGCATCAAGGCAGGCGCAGGTGCAATGAGTTTGTTTAAGAAAAAGTAAAGTCGAGTTGTCGTTAACGGCAATCAACTTAATTTATCTACAATAACTTGGTGGTCTTTACGGCTTAACTTCGTGTACCTTCTTACCATGTCAAGATTGCTGTGTCCCATCAGGTCGGCTATCGTGGTTTCACCAACACCAAGACGTTTAAGTTCAGTACCATACGTATGTCTATGGTCGTGAACAGTATAGTCTTTTATACCGATTACATTACATACTCGTTTGTTGTGATTGCGTAGCCACTTCGCTGAAAAAGGTTTGCCTATGTATCTGTGTGAAGATTTATCTCTATGAACAAACACATAGCCAGAAGTGTTGAGCTTTACTGTTGATAATATCGCTTGAAGTTTTTTAGGTATGTTGACCACTCGTTTATTCTTTTTTCCATACCTTCCTTTGTGTGATGTTTCTATGATGAAATGGTCGTGAAATAAGTTGTGTGCTTTGAGTTGTCGTGCCTCGCCAGAACGACAACCAGTATACAATATGAACGATAGTATTCCTATCTCGTCACCTTGTAATTCGTTTAAGTATTGTTTCTTTTCATGGGGGAGTAAGTGCCTATCTCTTGCGTCATCTACTTTAGGCATTATTATTTTGGGAATCTTGACCATTAAACCAAGGTCACATGCGTGATTCAACACTGCTTTGATGATGTTTAAATCTCGTTTAATTGTAGATGATTTGTTGTGCTTGTGTATTCTGTTAACATATCTCTTGATGTCTAAAGAGTTTATAGAATCCAAGTCTTTTTTTCCTAGATGTTTTGATTGTCTGCGTATGAGTATCTTATCTGTATCACTCATATCCTCGTTGATGTAATGCTTTATAGCATCATTAAATTGATTCATGTTTACCCCTGTATGTTATACAATACACATACAGAGGTAAACTTATTGTGTCAATGTTTAGTTTGTGATTCTATTTCTTTTTGGCAATCTCTACACACATGTTCGTCTGATGAAAGCATGTCTAATATATCATCTGATATATCCATCTTCTCGAATAATACTTTCTTCTTGTGTAGGTTATGTACTAGACTAGCCAACAATTCATTACACACTACTTTATCTACCATGCGTGTCATTTCAAACATGCGTACCATAACCATGCAGAATATGTGATGAGGCATAAACTCATTTCTCTTTGCAAGTTTTGACATTGCAATCCTAGATATGTCTATGACTTTCTTGTCTATTTTCATAGCTAGTTTTTCGTCTATCTCTTTTGATTTACTCATAGAATACTCCTTACATAATCTCTACCTTTATCGGTAAGCTTGTAGACAAACACACCCTTGCGTCCATCAACTTCTTGTTTTTCTCTCTCAACCATGTTGTTGTTGCTTGACTTGTATATCTCAGCCATCACTTCCAACATGTCTATATCCTTGTTGTCTTTCTGCAACAAGTGATGAATAGATTTTGCTGTACGTTTCAAGATACCTTTCTTCTGCCACAGATTGAATAACACCATGTCAGTAATAGCGTTGAAAGGTTTTTGACTTTCATTTGCTAACCAACTCCTAGTATCTGGGTCGATTGTAGGTTTCTTGTATGTTTCTTGTTTTGGTTTCGTCTTACTTGGTTTGGATATCGAAGCCTCTGGCTTCGAATCCAAAGATTTCTTTGGGATAAAACTCATTTGCGTTTCTTCATAAGACAACACAATCTTCTTTGCTTTACTTACTGACAGATAACCTTCATCTATCAATACTTGTAATGCTTTGTTTACTTTACTTTTAGGCATTGTGTACCTCCTCTATAAATTTTGGTTTGTTAGTCTTTGTCCACTTGTGCATTTTTGTTTTTGCAAAAGTGTAGTATCGTTTGTAACCCATGATAGTATCATCAAGAGTTCCACCGTCTTGTTTGTATTCATCAGGCATACATTGTGGCGGCACTGTGAAATCAAATTGTGGAAAAGAATCTACAATCTTGTTTGACAATGCAACTACTGATATCTCACACAATGCGTCAATGCCTTTGTGTGCAGTACCAAATCTATTATGCCATTGATTACCTAATCCCATACCATGAGACACAGCCCACTCGAAGTTTGCTACAGAATCTCCAACCCAAATAGTCATAGGGTGTTTCTCGTATGCAGATTTGTATGGAGCCTCATCATGTAGTCCATGTCTGTGCAACGCTGTTGAACACATCTGTGCAACTTCAACAATGAGTTTACCTATGTGCTTATCGCCATACATAGATGAAGCACGTAACGGGTCTTTGTCTAGGAAAAATATATTCATATCAATTCTCGTCAGTTAGTTTGTTTATGTGCAACCAGATGTAATTAGTTTTCTTTTTAGAATACTTGCGTATTCGTAGGAACACTAACACTTTGTTCATTAGTCTTATCATCATTACCCCCTTGTATTTGATGTGATAGTTTATTACCCCTACGCAACCAATCGGGAACAAACATATTCTTTGTGTAGTCTTTGAAGCTAGGTATTCTACCCAAATCTTCGAACACATGTTGTTCTCCAATGTATCTCGTAGGTATTTCTTTTCCGTCTGAGTTTGTGATGGTAGTTCCAAATTCTTTTTCAAGCAGGAAGATACCCTCACTATGATGTCGTAAACTTCTGTGCCTAAAGTCAGCAACCATAGATTTACTTTCATCAAACCATTTGTGTAAAGGCAGATAATCTTCTGCCTTTCCACCATATTTTTTAGCACTAGATTTTGCATGTTCGATTGGATGTGCCATTAGATACTTGCTCTTTCTTCTTCGGTAGTTTGTATGTTCCAACCATGCTCAACCTTTATCTTGTTTTCTGTTGAGTTCCATCTGATTGTACCACTACTACCATCATTGATTTCCCAACCACCATACATAAGTGAAAGAATATCATAAGCTAAATCTGAAAGTATATCTTCAAAAGTCCTCTTGGATTCGTTCTTATTATCTCTCCAACGAGTACCCTCTTTAGATTCTTTACCATATCCTTCCCTTTCAAATGATAAGTACTCTGATGGTATACTATCCTTTGTATTTCCATCTTTGGTAAAGTTGATAGAAACATCTTGTATCTCTCCATCATCTGCATACCCAGTGTAATTAACTTGAAAGTTTTGTATGCTGTGTGCTTTCAACCAATTCTTGTAGGTATCCATTCCACTATTGAATATGAACAGAGAATCTTTCTGTTCTTCTTCAATATCTTTCATCAGCTTTTTCATATCTGGTAATTTACTACTCATTTATAACCTCGCTTGTTTTTGTGTAGTGTGATTTGTCTGGGTCAAAGACGACAGAATCCTTGACACATTCTCGAATCCATTTGCGCAGCCCACGAAAATCACTACTGTTTATAACTATCTGACGACTATCAAAACTTTCTATGATGTTATCAAATACTTCATCAACAATATCAGTTATGGTTTCATCATGACTTGATACTGTTGGTCTTGGTCGTGCAACCTTCTTCTTGTTTTTAGCAGGCTTCATCTTGTATGAAGGTAAGTAATCATCTTCTACAATCTCGTTCTCGTTGTATAAGAATCCACCTAGTCCATCTTCCCACAAGTCGTCTTGCTGTGTTGACCAACCATCATCACTTTGCTTCTCCTCATTACCCATAAGTTTGTTGAGTTGAGAATCTGCAATAGTATCTTCTATATCTTTAGTTTTGTCTGACATGTTTCCCCCTATGCAAAGTCAAACATAGAATCTAATCGTTCAAAAGTTTGCTCTTGTTCGATTCTATCCTTGTCCAATATTTTTCTGTCCTCTTCCCACAATGGAAAGATTACCTTTTCGTAATACAAATCGCCATAACTTCTTTGCTCTCTGTATGATTGTCCGTATCCGAAACCTTGTTTAGAGAATACTTCGTCTCTACCATCAGCTTTTGGATTACGTAGTTGCCCATCAACAAGGTCTTTCTCCTCATGTTGTAGGCTAACAAGTTGCCATTTCATCTTTGTCTGATTGCTCTCCTCATCTTCAGCTTTATCAACATGAAGTTCAGTGAATTGATACAGTTGGTTATCACTTGTAAAGCAGAGAGTACCAACAGGTACACCTAGCATATTTATTAGCGTAGTTTTCATACGAGGAAAACATACAGTTTGTGGGTTGATATCTTCATCATCTCTCACGTCTGGTCTGTACCAACCATTGACCTTACATTTGTAAGACCACGTTCTTGATTGTCTGCCATAACCCCACAAGGCATCATCTCCTGAAATTCTCAGTAGCTTTACAACTCTACCACTGTACAGTTTTGCGTGTGTACCAATAGGAAATTCAGACCAATTAAATATCGGTCTTTCCTTTGATATCACGATTGGATTTACTTTTTCTTTTGAGGACATATATAATTACTCCCATAAGTTTCTTGTTGTTTTTGCTTATCTGCAACTCATCTGCAATAAGCATTACCTCTCTCCAAAACCTCGGACTCATGTTGCCATGCTCCACTGTCCAAGAAAGAGGTATTGTAAAGTGCCTATACTGTTTCATCTTACTGCTCTCGCATTACCTTTGATTAAATCAGCATTGTCAATTACAAATCTTTCTCCAAGTAATCGTTTAGCTAGCTTATCCATGACTGTCTTTGACAACTCATTGATATCTTGCACGACTACATAGTCTGGGTAAAATCTTTTAACAGCATTTGAATTGATACCGATACCCATGATGTCGATACCTTTCTTGATTGCATAATCAATAACATCACGAAGCCATATGTTGCTTGATTCTGTTGAGTGACCATGATGTTGAGGATAACCATCAGACAATACAATCATAACCTTTCTTCTCTCTTGTCTTTCAAGCAATCTCTCGGTAGCAACAAGCACTGAACAACCATCTGCATTACAGCTACCATGATTGCTAGCAACACGAAGCATATTACCAAGTGGTCGTCTTGCGTCATTCATTCGGTCATCAAATGATTTGTAGACATAAGTATCTATTGGTTGTGTTCTGCCGTAATCTCTACGACTATAACCAACTGCTCTATAGTCTTGTTCATTGTAGTTTGAGCCAGTAGCAAACCCAAGTATCTCAAGACTACAACCACACTTGTGTATTGATTCACACAAAGCGATACATGATTGCATAGCCAATCTCATCTTGTCTCCACTCATACTTCCAGAATGGTCAACAACAACAGACACAGCAGTATCAAGTTCCTTGACATCTTCTCTTATCTTGTAAACATTTGGTACACCTTGATATGCACCGACAAGTCTTTTACTGTCTAGTCTACCAACCTCATGTCCACTTTCCCAACCTCTCATTTGTTGGCTCATCAATGCTCTCTCAAGCTTACGTCTCATGACACCCATCTGATTACCGAGCATGTTGAATACCTTTTTGTATTTCTCATCACCACCATCAAGTGCCATAGTAAGTCCATAAGTTTCATCTTCATCATAGTAATTCTTGTACTTACCTTTCTTATCTGTAGCATGATGTATCTTGTCTGATGATTTTGCTTGAACAGTAAACTTGTTGATGTCGTAATCAACACTACCAGTCCACTCCTTGACACCAAGTTCCTTCTGTATATCAAGTGATGGGTCGATTGGGTCGTCTGACATACCACTCTTGTTGATACTTGAGCCATGCCTTCCTTCATGATTCTTAAAATCACTGTTGTGTTTAGAAGGCTCATTGCCGTCTGGTTTTGTATCAGATTCGGAACCCTCGAGGGTTTTACCCATACCCAAATCAGTTCCAGATATCATAGCATCAGCAATTTTCTTGGGTAATTCTTCTTCGCCTTTCTCTTTACGAATCATGTTAGCAATACTGATTGCACAAGTGACCATGTCTTTCGTATCACGCATACCATCAACCATATCAACCCAGTTCTCAACCTTGTCTCGTATCTGCTTTGGCAAAGTATCAAGACATTTGTCGTTGTCTGAATTGTATCCAAGTCTTTGTCTGCCTTCCCATGTCACAGCAACAGCACCAACCTTTGTGATGTCGTCAGCAATAGTATTGTCATTCTCATACATCTTGAGATAACCACCATTGACTGCTTGTGCTGTTGTTTGAAGATTGTATTTACTACCAGCATACTCGTCATTGATGAGACGTTCTATTCTTACATCTTCCAATGCGTTCATGAGTGCAGGTAGTTGTGTATCTCCACAATCAACTGCTTGTTTGATTGCGTTTACCCATACTTTTCTGTCGGTGTGTTTGATATGTCCTGCTTCATGGTCAACATATCCTCTACCAATAGACACTTGTCTTTCAGTAAGTTCTTTTGTCTGGTCTAAAGCAGGCAACTGTATCGTAGTGCCGTCAGTCTTTGCATCTGTTCCACGAAACACAACGCTTATGTTGTGTTTTCTACCAAAAGTTTTTGCAGCAGCGATGCACGACTGCTCAAAGACGTGAGTTTTTACCATAATTAATCCTCGTATTTGAATTTAAGTGGTTGACCACCCTTCGTGTCGAATACACGTTGAGCAATTTCAGATATATTCTGAAAGTCTTGAGCATTACACCTATTCAGTATTGATTTTGTAATCGCAAATGAAAGTGTATAGTTTAGATTGTTTTCAAAGAGTGGCATGAAGTATGTAATCATACTTGCACATGACAACAAACCTCTAACAGATACTGTCATATATATTGTACCATTTCTAAATGCTTCTCTTACTTCTTGAGCAAACTTGACTAACTGTTTAGCCAACTCCTCATCAAGTGTAGGATTAGCACGAATAAGTAATCCACCCTCTTGTTCTTCTGAAAGATAAGGTACATGAGTAAACACATTGAATCTATCTAGGAAAGCAAGTGATTGATGTCTTGCACCTTGATAGCTACCTGTCTCATCACCTTGACCTCTAGTGTTTGCAGTAGCAAAGATTCTGAACAATGGGTTTGGCTCTATGAATCTATCTCCATCTTCAAGTACAGTAAATCCTTTGTTCTCCAATGCTCGTTGCAATACATATGCAACGTCTGGTCTAACAAAATCTATCTCGTCCAGGCACAGCACACATGCTTGTCTTACAGCTTGAGGAATAATACCATCAATGAATTTGGATACTGTGTTGCCACCCTCATTGTGTAATACTTCTCTACCAACCAAGTCCAATCTTGTAATCTCACTGTCAAAGTTTACACGTTTGAAAGGATATCCAAGTCTTGCACACACTTGTTCAATAAGTGTTGTCTTACCTGTACCAGTGTGTCCAGATAGAAAACCTTTTTGATTATGTAAGATACAATACAATACATCTGCTAGTAGGTTGCCACGAAATACATAGTTTGGGTCAATCTCTGGTACATCTGTATTAGGTTTCTTCCATTTCAACACGGGTACCTCGTAATCAAATGCCTTTATCTTCTTACCATCTGGTGACTTGAAGATGTCCATTGCACTTTGTTTTACGATTTCACACTCAATGTCGTCTGGGTTTGTTGTTTCTCCAGCTGGTGTTGCATCTGAAGTTTTAGCTACGATTGCTGTAGGAAATGCAGGTGTTGCTTTCACTTGCTGTGCCTTGCTCAACTTCTTCTTTAGTTCAGCAATCTCCTCGTCTTTGGCTACAACATGCTCGGCTGCCTGTTTAGTTTCAGCAAACATTTCTTCAATGGTTGTGTTTGCTCCAATGGATTGCATGAGTTGGTCAACCATCTGTTGCTGTTGCTTTGATATACCAATGACTGATGTCGTTGCTTCTTTGACAAGTTGCTTATCATAAGAATACTCAACACCTAGTGTATGTAGTATAGCTTGCACAAACTCATCAAGTTCTGGCTCACAAGGTATCTCATTTGTGTAGTCAGGTATCTTACCTTCTGTAAGTTTTGACTTTACCAATGCTTGTAAACCTACAAGTCTATTCTCCTCCTCATAACATGAGGCAAAGGCTTTTATTACATCTGCAACAAATGATTCTTCACAGATACCTACCTGCTTGGATACACAATGAGACATGACTGTATCAAATACAGCCATCAATTCTTCAAGTGTCAAATCAAGTGTTGAACGTCTACGTTCTTCTTCCATACTTTCTCCTTGTTTAGTCGTTGATTTATCCGATAGAAGTTCCGACTTTAAACTATCTATGTACTTACTCGCTGTAGCTGGAACGCCCAAGTCGTATCCATGTCTACTCTTTGAGTTCTTTCGTGAACGCTTTGGATAAGCAATGCAGTTCATTATGTTCTCAAATCTGTCGTTGGCAGACAAACCTCTCTCTATCCCTCCTGAATAATCACAAAGATAAAGCAATGCGTCTGTGTGTAGTCTGTCTCTTATCCATGCCCACGTAAACTTTACACCACTGTAATTGTCTACAAGCATAGCAGGATTATCTTGTATCTCCTTCAAGGAATCACCTTGTGTGGCTATACCTACGTCTGTCTCAACAACCTCGTTTGCTAACTTTCTCAAGTCATATCGCATATCATCAAACGATTTTGATAATGCTTTGCGAAGTCGTTGATACAACTTATGTGTTTTTTCCATAAGATATTCTCCGATTGTTGTCGTTGATTGTCGTTGCCTTTTGCAACATCACAGATATTTTCACTTTTTCTTTTAGAAAAAGTGTAAAATATCTAGTGAGTTTTGAAGTCTTGTGTCTATGTGTGATTTATCTCGTAAGAGATAAGTTCGATTTGTTTCTCAGCCATACGCATGAGGTAGGCGTTCTTTCGAATCCTATCTTTGTGTGCTTGCATGATGAGTTGTCGTTCCTTACGTGTACCTTCTGGTAGTTCTGGTTTGCTTTTCATACGTGTGAACATGGTATCCATGTTGTACTTCCTTGCAGTACGCATGAGTTTGAGTGAACATTGTAAACAATGCTCTTGTAGTTGGTCGCCTGCCACATCACCCTTGAATCTGTGTGGTGTGTATTGTGTTGAACATTGTTTACATTTCATTGTGGTCTCCAAGTATCGTTGTGTATATACCAATCATAGTCATGATTGTCATGCCTATTGCTACGCCTAGTAAATCTCCATGTATCCACCACTCCTTGTACGCAAGAAATGTAGCAATCGCAGATGCCGTTGTCATAAGTACGCATATAAATCTAATCATAAAACCTCGCTTGTTGTTCCTGTGTGAGAGTATCTCAACCAAAAGCGATTGGTATCTAGCCATTGGTTAAGCCAATGACTTCCCAGAACTCTCACACAGTTGAACGCATATAGCCTCCCATGTGAAAGGGTAGTCACAACGACTACCCTATGAGTGAAACTACCCTAGCTTTGCTAGGATAGACACAAGTTGCTCTTTCGTCATAGACGAAAGGTCAAGCTGTGGTTTGTCAGCCTCGCTAGACTTTAGTCTAGCAAGGTTGTTCGTAGCAGTAGCGTGTGCCTTCTTGACAGCAGGCGTAGGCTTCGCTTGAAGCTTGGCAGTCAACATGTTGACTGTTGCCTCTTGCTGTGCCACAGTACGAGTAGCCTTTGGCTTACTCGCTTTAACCTCTGACTTGGTCTTTAGACCAAGGTCAGACATCTTTGCGGCACGACACTGGTCGACAGTAAAACTGTCGCCACCAACAACAGCACTACCCTCGTTAGTGCCTGTCGGAAGGAAAGGTAATACCTTTCCTTTACGAACAACTCCGAAGTCCTTGCCATTTGGCAAGACACGAAGTGGTCTTGAAGCAGTAGCAACTGCGTTGCCTGAACTGTTAATAAAATTAACAGTCACGTTTGTAGTTGTGAAAGTCATGTGAACTCCTTGCTGTTTTCCGTCTTGAAACTGTCGTTTCAAGCCACACAAACGGGCTTGGAACAAGTTCCAATTTTCATCACAGCAGTTGGGGTTAAGGTTTTTTTAAACCCTTACTTCGTAAGGGTTAAAAAACCTAAAAAAATCGTCAAAACCTTATGTGTGTGAAAGCTTCTCAAAGAGAAGCTTCGTATTGTAAAATGCTTATGCAAGTTTTACTTGCATAACTTATTGCTTGATATGTTGCTTCAGCAACATCACTGCCATTACGAAAGCATTTTGCTTTCGTTCGGAAGTACATTTTTCGCCAATCTTCTTCAAGTCCAAAGGACTTGGCTCTATTGTAGTTTTTAGCTACTTCAGTAGCTAAACGATTAATAGCAAAGCTATTCCAGTTTTTGCTCATCATCTTCCTTTCTAAGCTATTTTGTGATTATACTTCGTATAATCACTAAAATAGCTATAGGGTTTCAGCCTCACGCCACACGTGTGTAGACAGAGCACCACCGACAACGCTATAAGCGTTGTAATGACAGCATTTTCACGTGTGAAAGCCGTATTTTTACCTCTTGCAAAGCAAGAGCCAAAACTTTTGCAATGCTTGTATACAACCTTAAAAAGGTTGTATCCAAGTACAAAAACCCTAGCATTTACAACAAAAACCTATGGTTTTTGTGTGTAAAGGGCAGTGCTGCAAAACATGGGGGGGCGTGGTACCCATCCCGCCTTGTGCAAGTGCCACGTTGCTGTTCGGCACTCACATAAAATTCTGCAAAACTGAGAATGTCTGTATTGGAAAGGAGACACTATATGGTCGTAACTAACGTACAAAAAAATTTAAAACCTGCAAAAATAAGTCCAGAAGTTTTTGCAAAAGCTATACAGTCTTTAGATTTATCTACAATATCTGATCCAGAAAAAAGACAACGTGCAATTATTGAAAGAGTATTTAAAATAATGGCAGAAGAGATGAAAGATCCTAAAGAAAGACACAAGTTAAAAGAAGAATTAAAAAAATTAGAATACTATAAAAAGCAATTAGGAATATCGTGATAACAAAACAAGAAGCAGCTAAGAGATTGTTGTCTCTTAGAAATGCAGAAGAAACATTTGCTGGATTTGTAAAGCTACATCATCCAAAATTTAATCTGGCTAGTTTTCAGATTGACTTGATAAACAAACTAGATGCTGTTGAGCAAGGCAAAATAAAAAGACTGATGATAAACATGCCACCTCGTCATGGTAAATCATTCTTAGCTTCATGTTTGTTTCCTGTATATTATGTTGGTAGAAATCCTGAACGTGCAGTCATGTGTGTTACTTATAACTCAGAGTTATCTATGACTTTTGGTAGACAGGTAAGACAATATGCAAAAGATCCAAACACATCTCAGGCATTTAGTAATTTAGAATTATCTGCTGATTCTCGTGCAGTTGATCATTGGGGTACAACACAAGGTGGTGTTTACTATTCTATTGGTTTAGGTGGTACAACTACTGGTAGACGTGCAAACTTACTTATCATTGATGACCCAATCAAATCACGTGAAGATGCAGACTCAGCAATACAAAGAAATAAAGTATGGGATTATTATGTTGCCTCATTGTTGACTCGTTTACAACCATTAGATGATCAGCAGCCAGCTGTTATATGTATAGCTACTAGATGGCATCCTGATGATTTATGTGGAAGAATACAACAGCAAGAAGACTGGCATGAATGGGAGCATGTAAACTTTCCTGCTATCATACAAAAAGAATCTAAAGATGAAGTACGTAATCCAGAGTATGCACACTTACCACTAAGCAAAGTATCTAGATACAAAAGATATATAAAAGTAAAAAAAGAAAAACCATTATGGGAAGAAAGATTTCCTATGGAAGATTTACGTAAAATGGAAAAATTAAATCCACGTGAGTTTGCTGCACTCTATCAACAGTCACCATATATCAAAGGTGGTAACATGATAAAAACAGAATGGTGGAAATATTATAATCCAGAAGACATAGATATAGAAAAGTTTCCAACAATAATTATAGCTTGTGACACAGCATTTAAGAAAACAACAACAGCAGATTTTTCTGTAGCCGTTGTAGCTGGTTTAGATAATCAAGGAGATATTTATATTATAGATATAAAAAGAGGTAGATGGGATTTTCCTGAACTAAAAAGAATACTAATAAATATGAATACTAAATGGCGTGGTAAAGGTTTACGAGGTATACATATAGAAGACAAAGCATCGGGACAATCACTTATACAAGAATTAAAAAATCAATCTGGTTTAGCAGTAATACCGTATAAAGTATCTGTAGATAAGGTATCTCGTGTAGCAGCAATCACAGACTTAATAGAAGGTGGTAGAGTATTTCTAAAGAAGACGGCTACTTGGTTAGATGATTTTTTAGAGGAATCTGTTGGATTTCCTAATGGTTCACATGATGACCAGATAGATGCATTAACAATAGCTTTAGATAAACTATCACGTATGTCATTCAATGCTGGTGAATTAGAGACATTACCAATCACATCTCATGGATCATTACAGTCTGAACTAGGTAAAACTGATTGGCATGGATGGGGAGAATAGGGACGACATACTTATAGATTTTCTTCTATGTGTAACAATACTCTTGGAGTTTTATGGTAGCAAATAATTATATCGGTGGTAATTACCGAGACATCAAAATTGATTCTGAATCTAATGTAGTTGTAGATTTATCTAGACATATAAATAAACTACAAAACTACGAAGATATATCTGCTGATCTAAGTGATGAAGAAGAAAGCAAGATAGTACAGTATGTCAAAGCTATGGTTGACATGTCTCATGACAAAATCAAAAATAGGTATGATCACTGGAGAGAAGCTGACATGGCACACGATGTTTATGTTAAACCTTCATCAACAAAGTTTAGAGAAAAAGCAGTTATAGCAGATACTCGTGCAGTGGCTGACACAGTTACGACATATTTGATGTCAGCATTAGCTGGTCGTAATCCAATGTTTATGTTGGAAGGATTAAATCGTAAGTCAAGAAAAGTAGCTGCAGTATTAGAAAGAGTTTTACATCAACACATGAGACGTACAGCAGGTGAAGCAAGAATGGCACAAATGCTTTTAGACTCTGTACGATATGGTTTTGCACCAACAAAAATAGTTTGGGATAGTAAATATAATCAATCAAAAATAGTTAACTTCGATCCAAGACGTGTATTTCCAGATCCTCGTGTACAATGGGGTGATTGGGAAAACATGCAATATGTAGTATGCTCAGACTTCCAATCATACAATGCGTTAGTACAATCTGGATTATATCCTAAATTAAAAATGTTTCCTGGACTACGAACTATATCACCAATGAAAAATTCTTGGAATGCACATAGATTCCAACAAGAAAAAGGTAGAGGTTTATCTATAGATCCAGCAGAGTCATTACAAAAAAACAATGCAACACAAGGAGCATTCTTTACATTAGGAGATGCAAGAATGGTAGATGAAGCGTGGATAAAATTATCTGGTGCAGAAATAAATATACCATCAATAGAAACTATATATTTAGTTGTTGCTATACTTGATGAACAAGTATGTATAAGATTTCAACTTAACCCTTATGGTCAACAGTTACCATTTGCTTTTGGTGGATTGTTTCAAGATTCACATAAAACTTATGGACAAAGCCTGTACGATATATTGTTACCCCTACATGATATCGCTACGTGGTTGTTAAGATCACGTATCGATAACGTACAGGCAGCACTAAACAATTTAATATTTGTTGATCCTACACAAGTATCAGTTCCTGATTTAGTAGATAGAAATCCTTATGGTATTGTGCGTACATTACCTGGTACAAAACCAGGTGATGGTGTTTTCATAGCACAAGTACCAGATGTTACTAGAGGTCATTGGAATGATATTGGTCAGCTAGGTGAACTAAAACAAAGACTGTCTGCTGCATCTGATGCACAACAAGGTATGCCTACTGGTGAAGTTAGAACAGCTACAGAGATTGCTCGCCTAACGCAGTTAGGCTCACAACGATTAGGTGGATTAGCTCGTATAATGTCAGCAACCACAGTACGACCAATGGTACGTATGATGATTGCAAATATACAAGATGCTTTAGCTTATGATGGTTCTATAAAAATGGACCCATATAATATGCCTACACAATTAGCTGATATGGTGGACGATGGATACATAGATTTCAGTGTACAAGATTTACAAGGTGATATTGATTATTTAGTTATTGATGGTTCATTACCTATTGAACCAACAAGAAATGCTGAGACGTGGATGAACATGTTAAAAGTTATGGGAGAGACTGGATTAAATATGGAATATAATACAGCAAAGATTGCTGAAGAAGCAATACGTGCAATGGGTATATCTGATCTAGACCAATTCAGAATATCTAAAGAACAACAAGCACAAGGTCCATCACCATCACAACAAATGTCTTTGATGGAAAAGATGCGTGGTGCTTCTGTACAACCAAATGAAGATGTACAACGTGAAGTTGAAGCTGGTAATCTAATACCATTAACACAACAAATGGGAGGAAGATAATGGCTAAGACAGTTGCTAATCCAGAAGTATTAGAAAAAAATGTAGATCCTAAAACAAGAGATTATATAAAATCTATGCACACTAAAACTGTAGAAGATAATACAAAAAAGATTTTAGAATTAACAGCAGAGGTTGCTGCATTACATATCAAGTTAGAAGATCTAAAAGAAACAATACCAGTTATATTTAAAGGTTTAGTTGAGCAACCACTTAGTGATTTTAAAAAGAAAGTTACAAAAGGTGACGTAGTAAGATTTATGAAAAAAATGGGATGGAGTGAATAATGGCTGAAACGCAACCACGTGGTGAACAGTTAAGATTTCTGTCTACAAAGACAGGTGCACATAATTTAGATACTTATCTAGAAAATGCAGAAAGAGGATCAAGAACAATTGGTGATATGCTTGGTGATATCTTTGACTCATCAGGTGACTTTGATTCAACAAATTTTACTTTTCGTTATAATAGTTCTACGAAAAGTATAGAAGTAAGAGTAGGAGACTCTTCAGCATCATTCGTAAATGTTACTCCTTTTTTTAATATAAGAGGAACCTACTCTTCTTCATCTACAACATACAAAAATTTTGATTTAGTAACTAGATCAAATGGTGATGTTTATATTGTAAATGGTTTATCATCTAACACAGCGACTACTACATTCGCAGATGATGCTACTGTAGATTCTTCATCTAATACTACTAAACTTGTAGACGTTTCTGGTGCTGCAACACAGGCATCAAATGCTGCTTCGTCAGCGACTGCTGCCGCTAACTCAGCTACAGCTGCAGCTAACTCTGCAACCACAGCGTCTACCCAAGCAACAAACTCAGCCAGCTCCGCAACGACAGCGTCTGGTCATGCAACAACCGCAACGACAAAAGCTTCTGAAGCTAGCACGTCTGCATCTAATGCAGCGACTTCAGCTTCTACTGCTTCTACTCAAGCTACTAACGCTGCCAGTTCTGCAACTGCTGCAGCAAGTTCATTATCAACATTTCAAGGTCAATATCATGGTGCTGCATCATCAGATCCTACCAGTGGTTTAGATACTGGTGATTTATATTTTAATACTACATCAGGGTTAAAAGTTTACAATGGATCTGCTTGGGAAGATGTAAAGCCAACGTCTTCTGAACAAACAGCAATCAATGCTGTAAGCTCAAATTCAGCAAACATAAATACAGTTGCTAATCAAAATAGTAACATAACGACACTAGCAAATATTAGTGGCGATATAACAAGCGTAGCAAATATATCTGGTGATGTAGCGGCAGTAGAAAATAAACTAACAGAAATACAAGCTGTAGCAAATGACTTAGCTGAATCATCAAGTGAAATAGATACAGTAGCTAATTCTATAACAAATGTAGATGCAGTTGGTAATGCAATAGCTAATGTAAATAATGTTGGTAATTCTATAGCTAATGTAAATACAGTCGGTACAAATATTAATGGAGTAAACAGCTTTGCTGAAAGATATCGTATTGCTTCATCAGCTCCAACTTCTTCTTTAGATGTTGGTGATTTATATTTTGATACCAGTGCTAACGAATTAAAAGTTTATAAGTCTTCTGGTTGGGCTGCTGCAGGATCAACAGTGAATGGCACAGCAGCTAGATTTAAATATACCTCTCCAAGTGGAGGAGCTACTACATTTAGTGGTAATGATGATAATGGAGTATCACTAGCTTATGATGCAGGTTTTATTGATGTATACCTAAATGGTGTCAAACAAGTAAATGGTGTTGATGTAACTGTTACTTCTGGCACATCTGTTGTTTTTGCAACAACTGTGCCTCAAGGTGCAACTGTAGATATTGTTGCTTATGGTACATTCAATCTAGCATCTTTTGCTGCTTCTGCACTAACGTCAGGAACAGTAAATATAGCAAGATTACCAATCATACCAAACAGTCAACTAGCCAATCAGGGTATAACAATAAATGGTTCATTAGTTCAACTAGGTCAGTCAACGACTATAGAAGATAATTCAGTTGTAATGGCAATTGCTCTTGGTTAGGGACGACCAAATATAAGGAGAAATGTAAGACAAAAGCATGGCAAATAATTTTTCACAAGCAGACGCAACACTAGCTAATAATAATTTAACTACTATTGTTTCTACTACAAGTAATAAGCAAATTGTAATTGGTTTACTTATTTCTAACACTGGAACTTCATCCATTAATGTAACTGCAAAGTTAAATAATGGCTCGGCTGATAGAAGCATTATAACCAATGCACCTATACCAGTTGGCGGCAGTATCGAGTGTATACAAGGAAAACTTGTAATACCGAGTGGTGGGTCAATTAAAGTTCAAAAAGATAGTGGCACAGCAGACGTAATTGTATCACTATTAACAGACGTATCATAATATGCCTTATTTAGGTTCAGCTCCTAAAAGTGGTTTTATTAGTAATGCCAAAGAGAGATACACAGGCATAACAACTGCTTACGTAGATTTAAGTCAAAGTATAGCTTCATTAGCAGATGTCATCGTATGGGTAAACTTTGTCAAACAAGATAGTACAAATCTTACTCTTACAAGTTCTACACGTATAACTCTTGGAGCAACTTTAGTTTCTAGTGATATTGTTGAAGTAGCTTATTTAGGAAAAGCAGTAGCTACACAAACACCTGGCACAGCTACAGTTACTAACGATATGTTAGCTGGTAGTATTGCTTTAGATAAACTTTCTGCAACTGGTACAAAATCTTCTTCTACATTTTTAAGAGGAGATAATACTTTTGCAACTGCTGGTGGTGATGCAGACAATTATTTTGCAACAAGTGGTCTATCTACAAAAGATTTAGGTGTAGGACTGCACATTAAATCTGCTGATAGCGGTGCAAGTGTAGATGGTAATGCAGATGAATTAGTTGTTGAGGGTAGTGGGCAAAGTGGTATAACCATTTGTTCTGGTGCTAGTGATAAAGGCAATATTTTCTTTGCAGATAGTGGAAGCACAGCACAAGGTAAAATAATTTATAATCATAGCACTAATACTTTAAGATTTGATAGTAATGGCTCTGAAGCTATGCGTATTGAAAGTGATGGCGATATGATTCAAGGAACAAACTCAGCAGGAAATGATGGTAGAAATCTTAGGTTGGGAAGTGCTATGATGTCATATCGTTCAGGAACAGCAGACGCATATCATCTAGTATTTTTTAATGCTAATGGAGAAATAGGAAGAATTAGAACAAGTGGCACAACTACAGCATACAACACATCTTCAGATTACAGATTAAAAGAAAATGAAGTAGCTATATCAGATGGTATTACAAGATTAAAACAACTCAAACCTTATAGATTTAATTTTAAAACTGATGCAGATACAACTGTTGATGGTTTCTTTGCACATGAAGTATCAAATATAGTACCTGAAGCGATTGATGGAGATAAAGATGCTACAAATGAAGATGGCTCAATTAAACCACAAGCAATAGACCAAAGTAAATTAGTTCCACTTTTGACAAGTGCCTTACAAGAAGCAATAACAAAAATAGAAACTCTTGAAGCAAGAGTACAAGCATTGGAGAATGAATAATGCCTTTTACTAAATTATTACCTACTTCTATTGACCTAGCACAAAACTTTACCTTTACTGGTACTGTAGCTGG
>MDTD01040611.1_pt1 | contig 33994 bp, 31 predicted proteins | sample 811221 | NCBI WGS metagenome assembly MDTD01 (sample SAMN05326646, study PRJNA326480) | marine metagenome | isolation source: seawater | place: Pacific Ocean: South West | collected 2011
GTCCATGGCCCAAATCACGTTGCCAAGCCGCCATTCGTTAAGATCTTTTTGAACCGTATCCACGCACTTGGCATCATTTTGGTTGCCCGGCAAGACCCAGCAGCGGACCGGGATACCTTCCCGTGTCACGGCCAGGCCGATGGTGACTTGAGGCAGATCGTCTCTCTTGTGTTTGGATTTTCCAAATGCAAGCAGCTCCGAGTCGTCTTTAGTGTCTTCCATTTCAAAATAGGTGTTGGTGGTGTCAAAGAAGATCAGGTCCACAGTGAGGTTCAGCAGTTGAGCCTTTGCCCAGAAAATCTCCTTTTGGATGGCATCCGCATTTTCAAGCAGGAAGTCCATGCTACGATAAAGGTGCTGAAACTGAATCGGCGCCTCAATACCCAGATGCACATCCTTGGCTACCCACTCTTCGACGGCAAGCTTAGAAGACGGGGCCAGCGCTCTGTTGGCCACTATGGCAAAGATCGCATCCGAAATTGGCGTTTTGAACTCTCTTCCCTTCAGCGCATTGCTAAGACAGCGGTCCATCCCAATGCGTTCCCACAGACCTTTGAGCAGCAGGGCACCCCCAGCCGGCCTGCTCGATATGAACTTGAGGCTGGTTCTCTGGGCTTCTAAGTCCTGCATGTCTTCCGGGCTGATGAACCGGCTGAGGCTGTTGACGAGGCGCTTGAGGGCTGCTACGTCGAGTTGGTCCCGCCGCCCGAACGAGTATACAACCTCGGCTCGCGAGTAACCTTTTTCTGGATGACGAGAATTGTGGGCTAACTGAACATACTCAACCTCGGACCCATCTTTGTTCCTGCGTTTTATTGTGCGTACATACATGCCCATACTGAAAGCATGTATCAATTATAATGTCAAGCATATTTTATGGAATCGTGTGCCTACAGATTTTGGCATCAGAACCCGTGCTCGCCTTGAATTTATTGAAGATTTTAACAAAATTCTCGGAAAATGTATCTACGACTGTCGAACACAAGTTTATGTCCTGGTCAGGTTTGTCTTGTATTTCATTTAGAATACACCGGTGCTCCATCACTCTTGATGTGAAGAGATTTTAAGTATTTTAGCTGCAATTCATTACCAGAACTGTATAAAAGAATCGGGCAGTCCCATCTTTGACCTGGAATTAATTGCCTTCCAGCATGGCCGTCTCAACGCTTTTTTCAAAGGACCAGTCAGGCAATTAATCTCCGTGGCAGCGGGTCTCGGAACGATTTGGACAGGGGTTGACAGTGGGGTCTTGCCTGTTATTGAGGGCATCAAACTGTAGGGCCTGATTTCATAACCGGTCTGGTCCGAAATCATTACCTAATTTGAAGCCAGTATAAATGATTTCATCTCAAATTATAGGACTCGATTAAAAAAAACACCTGTCAAAAAAAGAAGTGCATAATTCGAATTCAACCTTATCCGATAGCATGTAATACTGCGAATCTGTGTCTACCTACCTGACGGCTTAAACGTGTTCAAGTGGCAAGAAGTACTTCGATGATTCACTAATCATTTTTAATCTCATTCAAAGCATAGTTAGAATTTGATTTGCCAATCATATGAATACAGGTTGTCGGGCATTTTTTTATGGATATCAAGACGTTCTCAAGTTCATCGGTGTTGTATTCTTTGTGGTTGCAGATTGAAAGATTGTCAGCGATGGCAAACAGGCTGGAATGTTTTGTGCAAACTTTGCACCCGATGCAGGCTTTATTGCAAACGGCTTTTGCTACTTTGCCGCTGTCTTTGTTGGAACAGGCGACGGTTGGAATTTTATCGGCTTTGAAGGGGGACAAGGAAATAATCTGCCGGGGACATACTTTTGCGCAGGCCCCACAGCCGACACAGGCGCTGTAATTCACCACGGCAAGGCCGTTCTCTATGTGGATAGCATCATAATTACACACCCGTGTGCAATCTCCGAAGCCCAAGCACCCAAAGGTGCAGCCCTGGACCCCTGCTACCTGGTGGGCTGCGGTGCAGCGCTGTTCCCCCCTGTATTCTGTGGACTGGAGGCGATCATTTTTTCCGGCGCCGCAATGGACAATGGCAAAGATTTTGGTCAGGTCACCGACTTCCACCCCCATAATTTCCGCCACCTGCCGGGCACAGTTCTCTCCGCCAACCGTACATTTGTTCACCGGGTCATTGTCCGTGACAATTGCTACGGCATAATCGCTGCATCCCAAATATCCGCACCCCCCGCAATTAACGCCGGGCAGGGCCGATAGCACGGTTTCAATCTTGGGATCTGCTTCCACCTTGAATTTTTTACTGGCCCAGCCTAGTATATAGGAGAAAACAACGGCCATGACAAGCATGGTACCGGCAGCGATGGCAAGTGTGATTGTAAGCATGGGATCATCTCCTATGGCTGATTCAGGCTGTCTGATTCGGCCTGAACCAGGAAATTAGAACCCTGCAGGGCAGAAGACTCAGCGGACTGAACCGCTGGGGTCGGGAGCAATGCCTCTTTGATGCCGGAATCCACACCTGTAAACCCCATGAAGGCAATGGCAAGAATACCTCCTATAATAAGTGTGATGGCGGCATCTTTGAAGGGTTCCGGCACGTCACAGAGTTCTAGCTCCTCCCGGATGCCCGACATGATAACAATGGCAATTGTAAATCCGATTCCGCCGAAAAAGGCTAGGGCAATTGAACGTCCTAAGTCCCATGCTGTTTCGGGATTCTCTAATCCGACAACATTGCTCATGATGGTAAGGCAGGCGAATAGAATAGCGCAATTGGTTGTAATCAGTGGCAAAAAGACCCCAAAGGACTGGTAGAGAAAGGGAAAGAATTTTCTAACATACAGCTCCACAAACTGAACAGAGGATGCAATGGAAAAAATATAGACAATATAGCACAGAATGGTGAGGTCAATGGCGGCAGAGGCTTCGTTTGAAATAAAGAAACCCGCAATAAAGGATGAGACAGGGGCGCCGGGAACCAAGATTAGGGAGGTGATGCTCCAGCTTATAAAGGCTGCGATGCTGATGACAAAGGTCACAGCCAGACCCATTCCCAAAGCCATTTCCACTTTTCTTGAGACCCCCACAAAGGGGCAGATGCCCACAAAATAATACAGAACGAAATTATTGATCACGGCTGCACCCAGGGCAATGAGTGCGATGTCGATGAGATAGCTCATGCTTCCCCCCTTTTTCCTGACTTGAAACTACCGAGCCAGTTTACAAGTCCCAGAAGCAATCCAAGGGTCAGGAAGGCCCCGGGCGGCAGCACCATGATGACCCAATCCGGCCAGATCTCAGGCAGCACGCGCACGCCCAGGAGCATCCCGGTCCCCAGGATTTCTCGGACCGCTGCAATACTGGACAGGGCCAGCCCGAATCCCAGGGATTGGCCTACGGCATCTGCCGCAGCCGTCCATACTGGCTGTTTGGAGGCGCAGACCTCACAGCGGCAAATGATCAGGCAGTTTACAATGATCAGAGGGATATAAGGTCCAAGGGTTTTGCTCATATCAAAGAGATATGCAGCAATGAAACGGTCTGCAATGGTCACAAACGTGGCAATGGTGAGCGTGAACACTACGATTCGCAGGTGGGGTTTCAGCAGATTCTGGATCAAGCTGATGACCACATTGGCGCAGAACAGAACAAATGCCACGGCACAGGCCATAGTCAACGCCGGTTTCATCCCGCTGGTCACCGCCAGGGTGGGGCAGAGTCCCAGCATCTGGCGGTAAACCGGATTTTCTGGCAGGATGCCCTGGATAAATCGTTCCGCAGCTGTGGGAAGTGCTGTCATAGTAACTCCTCCCTGGTACTTTTCTGTTTTGTTTGTTCGGGTAAAACAAGGGACTCCCTGATATCTGAAACCATAGAGTTCACGATCTGTGCAACGCTTCTCGAAGAAATGGTTGCACCTGAAATACCGTCAATCTCATAAGAGCCTGCTGCTGCCCTCACCACCGCAAGAGGTGCGTCAGTGGATTTGCCGACAAACTGCTTCAGCCATTGGGCGTCCATAATTTTATTGCCAAGCCCGGGGGTCTCTTTCTGGGCCAAGACAAACAAGCCTGAAATGGTCTTTCCCCTGTTGTCAAACCCCACAAGTATTTCTATTTGATCGGCATATCCTTTGCCGGATGCCTTAGCCACATGTCCGACAATATCTCCGTTGGCTGTCGCCACATCATAAACCATATAAAATTTGGTAGCTTTGTTTTTCTCCACAGCGATGATCCGGGAGGTGATGCTTATTTTTCCTAAGTCTTGGTCTGTCTGTCCTTTATTCTGAACGGCTCCGCGCGTGAGGGCGGGTATTCTGTCCATTGTTTCCCTGGTTTTGTTGGCCTTAATAACCGGACTTAACCTGGATTCAATTGCAGCAAGAGAAACCCCAAAAACCAGTGCGAGTGTGATGACAAGCCAGGCCTGAATCAGATTGCTTTGTCTAAAGGTTTTCATATCATTCTTCTCCCATTGGTAGATGGGTGGTCCAGCGGTTGATAAGGGGGGTGACGGCATTCATGAGAAGAACGGCAAACATCATTCCTTCGGGATACCCGCTGAAGAACCTGAGGATCATGGTGAGAATGCCGATACCACACCCGAATATCCATTTGCCCTTTGCAGTAAGTGGGGAGGTCACCGGATCGGTGGCAATGAAAAATGTGCCAAACATCATGGCACCGCCGAATAGGTGATGCATCACAAGTCCGCCGAAATCGCCACCACCCAGATCTGCCAAGACCGCCAGGATAGAGACGGTGAGCAGGATGGCCAGGGGGATTTGCCAGGCGATGGTCTTCCGCAGCACCAGGAAAACCCCACCGGCAATGCAGGCCGCAGTGCTGGTTTCGCCAATGGAGCCGTTGGCATTGCCCCAGAATAGCCGGGCGATGTCCGTTCCTGTCCCGCTGAATTTCAAGGCACTCAAGGGGGTCGCCCCGGAAACCCCATCCACAATGCCTGTCGTGCTCTCATAGGACCCTGCCCCCATGAGGTTGGCAAAGGCGATCATGACAAAGGCCCTTCCCACCATGGCCGGATTAAAGATATTCATCCCCAGGCCACCGAAAATGATTTTGCCGATGCCCATAGCGACTCCGGATGCGATCACTCCAACAAACCATGGGGCAGAGCCGGGCAGGGACAGCCCGATGATAATCCCTGTAACAGCTGCGGAGCAATCAGTGAGTGTTAGCTGCCGTCCCCGCATCCGGATAAAAAAATACTCAAAGGTCAGACAGGCGACCAGGCAGATTCCCAACTGCTTTGCTGCCTGATATCCGAACAGTAAGAGAGCGGTTGTCACAACCGGTAAAAGGGCGACAAGGACCTCAATCATCATGGTTCGAGTGTTGGATTTCATGTCACGGATATGGGGGGACGGGGCCACATGGATCACGGCCCCCTTTTTTCCTGGTTCTGATGGGATGTCTGCTTTGATATCATTCATGTGTGCTTCTTTATCCTGTCAGTTTGGTTAAGAATCACCGGATTGTCGGGACCAGTTTTTTTCCCGTTCGGATCAGCTGCACAAGGTTTATCTTGGCCGGGCAGACGTAGGTACAACAGCCGCATTCAAAACAGGCGTGGATATGGTACTGTCGGGCAATTGACGGATTGTTGTACCGGGCTGCAAGGGCCAGCCGGGTGGGGATCAGATTCATTGGGCAGGCATCTACACACCTTCCACACCTGACACAAGCTGTCTCTGTTTCATTGGAAATTTCCTCATGGCTAAGCACGGTGATCCCCGATGTCCCCTTTGTCACAGGGGTCTGCAGATCTGAAAAGGAAAATCCCATCATGGGACCGCCGGCGATTACCCTGGCCGCATCCCGGGTCAGCCCACCGCAGTACTCGATCACTTCACCCATGGAAATGCCAATGGGGACAAAGAGGTTTTTTGGGCGTCTTATCCCCCTTCCGGACACGCTGATCACCCGGTGGGTCAGGGGGGATTCCTTAATGATTCCTCTGGCCACGGTCGCCATGGTGCCCACATTACTCATGGCTACCCCTGCATCCGAAGGCAAGCCGCCAACCGGTATCTCAAGACCGATTACCGCCTTTATTAATTGCTTTTCACTGCCCTGGGGATATTTGGTTTTCAAAACGGCGATCTTAATCACGGTCTGTTCCGTGGCTTCCCTGAGTTTTTTTATGGCATCCGGCTTGTTATCCTCTACGCAAATGACGATTTCTTTTGCCGCCAGAGCCCGTGCCGTGAGCAGTGCGCCTGAAACAATGGCCCGGGGAGCCTCTTTCATGAGTCGGTAATCGCATGTCAGATAGGGTTCGCATTCGCATCCGTTGATCATAAGGGTGTCGATCATCCGGGTATCATTGGGTGTGACCTTTACATGGGTGGGGAATGCTGCGCCGCCCAGCCCCACAATGCCGGATGAGTGAATCACTTTTACAATGGTGTAGGGATCATAGATGGAAATGCAGTCTCTGGGCCAGTTTTTTGACCGCATCTCTTCCCAGAGTTTTTGGGGACTGACCTGTTCCCCCTCGGCCTGGACATTGACCGCAGGCAGCCGTCTGCCGTTGGGAAGGGTCACCATGGTGTTCTTTTTTACCTTTCCCACAAGAGGAGAGTGCAGGGAGGCCGACACAAAGGCTTCCCCCTGGCCCAGCAGTTCTCCGTACCGAACCATCTGACCGGATTTTACCACCTGCTTGCACGGGACCCCCAGATGCTGGAGCAACGGCAGGGTAACCGACTCCGGGGTTTCCATCACCTCTACCGGGGACTCTGCACTCAAGGCTTTATTGTCCGGCGGATGGATGCCGTGGCGGAAATTGCCGTTCCCTGGAAATCCCTTTAGTCTGAACAGGCCCATGGGTTTTTCACCTCCCTGAGGTCATATTATTGGACAATCCAGACCACATGGTCGTCTGCATGTTTGAAGATGTTGCTGCCCACCCGGCCAAAGGTCCGGCGCTTCAAAGGAGTGAGCCGCCGCCTGCCAATCACAATGGTGCCGAAGTCTTCTGCCTTTGCCTTTTCAAGGATGCTCTGAAAAAAGGGGGGGGGCTTGGAGCATGATTTCACAGCGTATTTGGTCCCGCGTAAACCCGGCATCAAGAAAAAATGCCCTGGGGTGATCAAAAAGTCTGGGTGAAACTTTGATATCTGTCTCTTGGAGTTCATTGCTACAATGGCACAAGAGCAGTTGTTTTCCTTGGGCATCCATAAGCTGTGCCATGGATTCTACGGCACGAGAGATTTCCCGGGTGCCGTCAAATGCAATCAGGACATTTTGTGGAGCCCGGGTCTTTCCCACAACAATGAGGGGGATGCTGGTAATTTTTCCCACCAGTTTCACTGGCAGGGGGGCTGATAAAAGGTCTTTGATCCGGTTCTGCCCTTTTCTTCCCATGACCAGGGCGTCATACCCCTGGCGTGCTTCCTCAACTATATCTGCGGCAACACCTATATTTTTAATATGAACTTTTGTGAAAATGCGTTTCGATGGAAAACCCGCCGTTAGAAGTATCTCTTTGGCCGCTTCCATCCTGACGGTGACCGTTTTTTGGTGCTGGGCCATGCTGGCCCTGATTTCAGGGGCTCTGAATCTGAAATCAAGCCCCTGCTCCATGTGCCAGAATGCTTTTGGTATCTTTGTCTCCACATAGAAAATGACAATGTAAGAACGATGCCTGGAAAAGGTGCCGGCAATGTATCGGACCGCGTCCAATGCAAGGTCTGATCCGTCATAGGCCAGCAGGAGTCTGATTCTTTTGGATGTTGGCATTGTGGCGTCATCCTTAAATTTGAGGTGAATTTTTAAAGGGCACGGGCGAGGCCCCCCTGGGAATTCTGGTTAGCCGCTTTTTTTGATAGATATCAAATCGTTTTAACGGCTGCATTGATCTAAATCAATATCTATTTTTTTCGGACAGGGGTATTTCAACTGTCTTCACTCAATGTTATGCTATTTCCGAAATGGTAGTGTGTGGCGTTTATATACTGCCAGTTGATTTTTTTTCAATCCTTAATCCCCAAGGACAGAGCCAAAGATATGAGCATGGGAAACGTACTAATCGTTTATACTACACGGGCCAATGAGACCAAGGGCATCGCAGAACTTATTGCAGAAGGGGTCCGTCAGTCAGGCCATGCGGCCATTCTCAAAAGCACCGAGGAAGTCCAGTCAGAAGAAGACTTGAAGGGGTATGATGCCTATGCCTTTGGCTCCCCGACCTATCACGGTGACATGATGACACCCATGAAGCAGATACTGTTCATGGGAGAACGGGCAGAATTAAAGGGAAAACCCGGAGGGAGTTTCGGCGCATACGGGTGGAGTGGTGAAGCAGCCCCAAGGATTTTGGATACCATGCGTCATCTCTATGGAATGAAAACCCTTCCCGACCCCCTGATGCTCAAGGCAAGTTGGACTGATGGCGGGGTGGATGCTGCCCAGGACTATGGTAAACGCCTTGCCACCATGATCTGACGGACCCCGCTTCAAAAGGTCGTGCTATGCTTGACGGTTATTCATAGCTGCTGACATAAGTTCATATCCGTTTTGCTTTAGAAAAAAGAATATTGTTTTCAAGGTGGACATGCTTATGTAAGTCGTCTTCAAATTCATTAAGCTTTTTATATGTCAGAGTATAGGTGTTGCACCCATCATGCGGGACTGTATAATTATTGGCAAGATGGCGAATTTCATGGACTGCATCGCCTATTTCTTCATGATCATTGTGAAGCTTTTCGAGAGATTTCTTTATAATTATTACGTCTTTGCTATCAGGGGATGTCCCTTCCTTTTTTAATGCTTCGACTCTTTTAAGAGCTGGAAACAAAACTCTCTCTTCTTCATGCAAGTGCTCCACCAGGTCTGATTTAATTTTGGCAAAAATAATTGCAATTTTTGTTAACTCCGGATGATTTTCACCGTGAACATCAGCTATCTTATGAACGTATGAGCTTATCTTGTCTAATTCCCTGTTAATGTATCCATGATGTGTGTTGACGATGTAATCGACAAGATAAGATAAACTCCATGCTGTATAATTATTGTTTTGTTCAATGGGTTCTTCCGTTGCCGTTTCAATCTCAATCTGTATTGCATCTATATCAATGTTTTTTGTTTGACAGGCGGCGGCAAGGGACACGTGACCGCCACAGCAAAAGTCAATCCCGTGTTTTTCGAAAACAGCCGCACTTCGATAATCGTCGGTAACTATTTCACCGATTGTTTTTTGAAAATATTTTTTTTCTTCCGCTGTAGTAGATTTTGACATACCCCCCCCTTATTATGAAATAAAATATTTATTTTTCTACCCAGTGTATACGAAATTTTTCAAAACACATGGCAGTGGTTCTATAAATGATATGGGCAAATTTTGTATATGGCATATAAATAAAAAGCATCATAATGGAGACAAGGTGTATGAAATAAACAACATATCCTAACGTTGGTAGATTCATCCAACGGAACAATTGTGCACCAAATCCAGATATACCAACCACTGTAATTTCCCAGATTAAAAACCAGTCATAAAACGTTTTTTTAGCCTTACCTTTTTTTTCAAGTTCAAGTCGATTCCTCCACAGTATCCACACGCCATACAAAAGAGCGATAGCAGATATATTAGCAAAAATTTTAAAAGGATCAGTCAATGGAATCGGGCCGTGAAAAGATGGCCATATGAGTCCTAAAATATCTTGCCTGAATGCAGACCAGCAAGTGAGGATAAAAGCACCGATAAATCCCCAAACCAGGTATAAATGACCTTTCGCTCTTGGTCTGTTCGCAATACACTCACGAAATCGATTGTGTTCTAATATTTCTACAAGAGAAGGCACCAAAACCGATTTGATAAAAAAGGGAATAGAAACTTTGAAATTAGATGGTATCTCGGCATGCTTCACCATTGTTCGCCATAGTTTTGTTACCCCTCTACTGATAGAAAAGACTGCAAGCCCCGCAGAGGGAATCATTATCGACACGATAAAAAATGTATTTTGGGGATACCATTTGAAATCCCAGTGGCCAAAAAAATGCGTATAACCATGATGGGCAAATACCTCGTTTGATGGAATATGCATCGCACCTGACAGAATCCAGAGAAACATTATTATGACGGTGGGTATACCGATTAAAATCGGTAGATTTTTAGACTGGGTTGTCAATCTTGCAAGCCAGACCGGCCAACCATATAGGGTGTAGATATATGAACGAATTGCCCCGAGAGTTTCGGCAGGTTTTGCCCCTCTTGGGCAGATTTCGGTACAGTCGCCGCATTGATGGCATAAAAAAACATCTGGATCCGCAAGGAGCCTTTCTTTCAAGCCCCACTGGGCCCAGATCATTTCTTTTCTCGGGAAAGGGTGCTTATCCGAAGATAGAGGACAGGCAACCGAACAGGAAGCGCATTGATAACACATTTTCAGTGTGTCGCCACCTGCTTTTTTGAGCTCTCTAATAAATTCTATATCTTGACCGATACTCATATTATTCTCCAAGATTTACGCCGTAGTTATTAAAAAAAACACGATTAAAAATGTCGAGGCGATTGATGGTTAAATCGGAGGAGCTATAGTCACGATGATCCGCATATTCGTCTTGGCCTCAACCCCATGGGGTTCCCGAATTTCTGATATCAGGATATCGCCTTTTTCAGCAGGCATTTTGGTTCCTCCTTTCCCAAGAAAGTATCCCTCTCCTTCAATTACCAGGATGGATAACTCCCCATCGAGATCATGGGAATGAACCGGAAAGATAACCCCTGCTTCAAGATTAAAATTAATGATTTTAAAAAATTCAGACTTCTCCACAAGCATGAACCGTTTCATTGCACCAGGTTTATATTCATTTGTTTCACTTAGCTTTATGACCTCCATAGTCTTTCCTCCTTTTTAATTCGCCCAAATAGTCCTGAGAAAGATGGTTTTTAAAACCCACATTCCAATCACAGGTTTTCAACAAAAGTTTTCCCATACTCCCGACATACTGCTTTGCTTTCAACATCAGGCGCCCAAGTAATACGTAAGCCTTGATCAATGGTTTCAAAACCTGATTTCTCCAACCGTTCCAGCATGATTTTCACCGCCTCTCCACTCCAGCCGTAGCTACCAAAGGCACCCGCTTTTTTCTTTTTAAACTTCAGTCCCTGTATCTCCTCAAGAATTGCGGCCACATGAACAAGAATACCGTTGTTAATAGTCGATGATCCCATGAGTATCGCTTTGGATTTAAAAATTTCGGTGATGGCATCATTTTTATCTGTTTTTGCCAGGTTAAAAAGTTTGACAACCGTTTTTTCGTCACTTTCTCTGATCCCTGCAGCAATTTGCTCCGCCATGATCCGTGTACTGTCCCACATGGTATCGTACAATATGGTGATCTGATTTTCCTGATAATTATCCGCCCATTCAAGATACTTTTCCACAATCTGGGCCGGATTATCACGCCAAATGATGCCATGGCTGGTGCAGATGATATCCAAAGGAAGGTTGAATCCAAGTACCTCTTTGATTTTTTTAATGACCAAGGGACTGAACGGGGTCAGAATGTTGGCATAATATTTAATACATTCAGCAAAGAGTTCAGCTTGATCTACACGGTCATTGAACATAAATTCTGATGAATAATGTTGACCAAAGGCATCATTGCTGAACAGAACCGCATCGTCGCTCAGGTATGCAAACATAGAATCCGGCCAATGGAGCATAACCGCTTCAATAAAAGTGAGTTCCTTGGCACCAAGGCTTAATTTGTCACCGGTTTTGACGGTTTGAAAGTTCCAGTCTTGATGATACAATCCTTTGAGTATTTTAGCCCCATTTTTAGTACAATAAATTGGTTTGTCCGGAATATGCTTCATTAACTCAGGAAGGGCGCCACTATGATCATTCTCAGAATGGCAGACAACGACATAGTCAATTTTATCCAGGTCAATTATATTCCGCAGATTTTCAATATATTCTTTTGCAAACGGTCCCCAGACCGTATCAATTAAGACGGTTTTTTCTTCCTGTATCAGGTACGAATTATAGGATGATCCTTTATGAGTAGAATATTCATCACCATGAAATTTTCGCAGTTCCCAATCAATTTTTCCTACCCATTGAATATTATTTTTTACTTTTATAGCCATAACCAAACATTCCTTTTTTATGGAAACTTTCAGTGTCTTATGTCATTCCAAATAATATGATAAACTGCGCTGCATTATTCATCCTTCCAAAGGATACATTCAACAGGACAGTCTTCTATCGCCTCTTCAATACATTCTTCAGACCCCCCTTCCTCCATTATGACAAAAGCCACACTGTCCTGGGCGTCAAACCCGAAAATTTCTGGACAAAGCTCCACACAGTTTTCACAACCAATACAGTCTTCCGTTTCAATATATACTTTTTTGCTCATGATATTTTCCTTTCATGAAATCAGCTAAAATATTTCATAAACTGAACCCGTTCAAATACAGCAGGATTTTTATATTTAGATTGACTCAATTTCCCACGGAAATCATCAAGAGATTGAAATTCATGTTTCTCCATCCACTTTTTGATTGTATCTGTGACTTCACTAAGATATTCGAATTTATTTTTATATAATGCAGAGACCATTTGAACTGCCTGTGCGCCTGCAAGAATCTGCTTAATGACGCCCTCACCACTATGAACACCCGTTGAGGCAATCAATCCACAGTTTACCCTTTGAGACATAATCGCAATCCATTTCAACGAGATTGCAAGTTCAGAAGGATTGCTGAATACAAAAGAAGTTTTCACTTTAAAATTTTCAATATCGATATCGGGGCTGAAAAAGCGATTGAAGAGTACAATGCCAGAAAGACCTGTGTTTGATAGTTTTTTTATAATATGACCTAAGTTAGAAAAATAATAGCTTATTTTAAGTGAAACAGGAATTGATATCGATTCTACAAGCCTTTGAATCACTTTAAAATACATCTCATCCTGGTGTTTATCATTTCGAGTTAGATCTGATGGTAAAAAGAACATATTTAACTCGATAGCATCCGCACCAGCATTTTGTATCTCCTTGGCAAAACTAACCCATTCATGAGAATAAACACAATTTATACTAGCAATAATGGGTATGGAAACTTTCTTTTTAGAATCTTGAATCAGTTTAATATAACCACCCAGCTTTTTCCCTCTTATATGGTAGTCATAATAATCAAACTGCTTCAAATCCACACCAGTTTTCCCAGAGGCTTCTTTAAGCATATCGTTGTACTCGAAAACGATTTCTTCTTCAAAAATTGATTTTAATACAACCGCTCCGGCACCAAATTTTTCAGCCTTTTGTATATTTCCGATAGAATCAGTCAGACCGGAACTACCTACGACAACAGGATTGCTTAACGTCAATCCAAGATAATTGGTTGAAAGATCAATCATTTTAAAGCTTCCTTTCTTGGTTCGGTTTTTATATTGATTTCTTCCCACCAAAATATTTCATAAATTGGACTCTCTCATACAAAGAAGGATCTTTGCTGCTGCTTTGGCTCATCTTGCCTCTGAAGTCTTCTATCGTTTTAAAACCCTTATTATGCATCCATATTTCCAAATCATTTAAGAGAGTTTCAATGTAGTTTGTACCGTTTTTATACAGGCATGAAACAACCTGAACAGCATTGGCTCCTGCAAGAATTTGTTTGATAAACGCTTCGCTGTTATGAACTCCTGTTGAGGCGCAAAGGTCGCAGGCCGACCGCTGAGCCATAATTGATATCCATCTAAGAGAAACAGCGAAATCCGATTCGGAGCTAAAAATAAAAGAAGGCTTTACTTCAAATGTTTGAATATCAAAATCCGGACTAAAGAACCGGTTAAAAAGCACAATGCCTTTAACTCCTGTTTCAGATAACCTTTTTATCATCAAACCTAAATCTGAAAAATAATAACTAATTTTCAATGAAACCGGAATGTTCAAAGTTTGTAAAATTGGGTTTATTATCCTGAAGTAGATGGCATCTGTTTCTTCTTTAGTTCTATTGAAGTTAGAAGGTAAAAAGAACATATTCAGTTCAATCGCATCCGCCCCAGCGGCTTCAATTTGCTTTGCATAGAAAATCCATTCTACGGAATTGTGACAACAGTTGATACTTGCTATTATAGGAATAGAAACAGTGCTCTTGCTCTCAGAGATTAATTGCGTATACTTTTTTAAATTATCTTCTCGAATTTTATAATCATAAAATTCAATAGGATTCATTTTTCCATCGTATTCAAAATATTGGTGGATGCCGCCTTTTTTTGATTCTTTTTCAATAAAGTCAGTGTGCTCAAAAGAGATCTCTTCTTCAAAAATGGATTTTAATACAACAGCACCCGCTCCGCTTTTCTCTGCCTTTTTAATTTTTTTTACCGAATTTGTGAGTCCTGAACTTCCGACAATAATAGGGCTCTTTAATTTTACTCCAAGGTAATTCACAGAAAGATCCATATCATTTTCCTTTACTATAGCCACTATGATTTATTCCCTTGCTCTTGTTTCTGGAAAAATGGATTTCGTACCCGGATAGCGGGTGGCCTCAATTAGCCCTTTAAAAGGAGACGATCGGGTTGGGAAAGTCCCGTTGGGGCTATCTCAAGGTAAATGCCATCTGTTGTTCGTGTCTTTTTTGATTTCGGATGTACTGGCGAACAACAGCCTCATCCGGTCCACCCATGTTTATGCAATATTCCATAATCTCAAACGCTCAAACCGGTTGCTTTCTTGCCTCCCAAGATCCACCTATGGATTTGAGCAACACTTTTCCTTTCCAAAAATCTTATCGTATATGAAAAGCTATATTTTGGAGGTGTTTTCTACTTTGCCCTTCGCGGGACTTTCCCGGTGGGTGAAAATATTATGCGCTGAACCGGTAGACGTTCACCGGGCCCTCCACCAGAGGTGGAGGGTTTAGGCCGGAACTAAAGCGCAGACAAATCAGGTCTCATCATTTCATTGCGCGTTACTGTGAGATCCGGGGGGGCTAATGATGATTTCCAGAGCCTTTGATAAGGCCATGAAGACCTTCTACATAGTGAGTATACTGAACATAAGCTTCAACATATTCTCTGCCTTGTGCCACACTATTATTCATATTTTTCTGAGCAGCCATCACTTTACTATAGCGGTCATGAATTCCCTTGATTGCAGCTTTTGATAATATCTCGGCAAGTTTCTCTACCGAGCCTGTGAGTATTGATTTGTCTGCCAAAACAACAGCTTTATCAATTGTCTCGGCTGGTTGCAAACCAGCAAAAGGAGCCCCTTCTCCAGCCCGATGTATCCGTACCAGTGTTTCAAAAAAGTAGTTGTCTGCCAGCTGTTTTGCTTTTACCCCAAGTTTCCTTACCTCTAATGTATGATTAAAGGCGTTAATTACTTCCATTTCTTTTTCAGCAGTTACCCATTTTAGGAGGGGTGTTACATTTCCATTATCAAGAGACGCTTTGGCCTCAATGACAACTGGACCCGCAAGTGTATCGCAATGCGCAAACACCCTGTCTGTCATAAAAAAAACACCTGTACAAATTGAAAATAAGAAGACGATCGTGGTTTTAGTTAATGCTGTTCTCATAGTTAATCCTCCTTTTTAATAACGGTTTGAATTTTTGAGATTAAAATATCGATCTCAAGTTCATAAATGTTTGCTATATCAGCGAGGGTATGAAATTTATCTATCGGACACCCGATGCATGCAAGATTTAGTTCTATGAAAATATCAATGACCTTGGGGTGCTTATCAAACAATTCTTTTACTGTTAAATTTGATAAAAGGACTATTTGTTCTTCATTTCCCATCTTTTCTCCCCCATTGGCCATTCTTCCAAGAAAAATCCGTACATCTTTAGTAAATTATACTGACTGATATAAGGTTAATTTTTAAACTATAGTGATTTGAATAGGATTTCTTTGCGCCAGCGCAATCTCATAGAGAATTTATGAATTTGAGGTAGTGATTCGTTTGCAGGACTATTCCTGACCTTGTTCTGAGAAAACCATTAAAGCATGTGGATTTGAAATTGTAATTTTTCCACGCTCGGATTTTATCCATCCCCTTTTTTCCCATTCACTTAAAATACGGCTGGCAGTATATATCGTGGTGCCAGTGTAATCGGCTATGTTTTGGCGACTTAAGGGAATGTTAATACAAATCCCTCGGGAGGTTTTGATTCCTGCAGCTTTTGATAATCTTAAAATAGCATTTGCTACACGCTGTTCTACTTTTTCTGAGCACAGTTCAAGATACCTGTTCTGGAGTTCCTCAAGGCGCTCCAAAACGGCTGTTAGCGAATTAATGGCAATGTCAGGTGTCTTTTTCATCATTGAAATTATTGTTGACTTATCCCATCCAATGACTTCTGTTTCTTCTATGGATTCGGCGGTGGCCGGATATTCCGTGTCTTTGAGTACAGAAACCGCAGCAGTTAATTCTCCGGCATAAATGTATCTGATAATTACTTCTCGCCCATGTTCGCTGATTTTGGATAATTTCAGTTTTCCGCTTTTGACAAGATAACAATTTATAGCGTTATCTCCCTGGTGGAACAAGACCGTATTTTGTGGCAGGATTTTTGTAAAACCACAACCAAGAACATCATCATATTGTGCGCGAGTTAATCCTTGGAGTATATCGACTTTTGTTTTTTTTTTGTTCCATACTATTCATTACCTATCTATTGACTATAAAAATTCCAAAAACAACTAAGACAACCACCAGACGATTTATGAACTGATCAAGTATTTAAGAAAGTGTCATATAAACACGTATTAATCTACAGCAGGATTTGTACCAAAAAATGAATGCTCGGCAGCAAGCTTCGCTTCAGTGTTTTATCGAATTCATTGTTAGATTCGCTTTCAAAGAAGAACGTAGCAAAATGCAACATCGATGCAATACGCATCAAGCAGAACAGGGTTAGTTTTTATAGATTTGTGAACTTTTCTTCTGTTATTCTATCGATTAATAATATTATTTGCAATGGTGGGTGACAGCGGTATAAACAGCCCTATTTCATTTATTTTAGATATATTTCTTCAAATTCATCCAGCATTTGGTGAAAAGCCTCATGCTTTCCGATACCAATTTTTTCTGCTTCTATCAGATCAAACCCCTTTTTTAATTCCTGAAGCTTGCCTTCGGACAAATTCCGGACGGCTAAGGGAAACAACACATTGTTTTCTTTATCGATATGGAAATTCAAAAGAGTTGTATAAGCAAAGATCGATTCATTCATGCTTTCAGCGGCTGAAACATCACCTTTTAATGTTTTATCACTTAGTAACTTCATTTTTTTGACCAGATCACGACCTTTCTGGTGTTCGCTCAGCATAACACCGATAGGTCCGCCATCACGGCTGATGCCAGCCTTTTCAAGTGCAGGGAAAAGCAGTTCTTCCTCTTTGCCATGATGGCAGTGATCAATAAAAATTGTGAAGAATTCAAATAACTGGTTCAAGTGTTCGGGTTTTGAAATTTGCTTTGATTCTTTAATCTGCTGTCCGATCTTTTCAAGAATATTCAAGGTAAGCCTGACAGCCTCGTGTTCGTTTTCAAGCTCTTCAATGGCGTTCATTGGTTTTCTCCTTAATTGTTATTCAGTTTGAGGTTCCCAAAAAGTAGCCAGAATTAAAAGCAATTTGTAGTTTTTATATATTTATCAAATTGAGCCGGTATTTGGTAATATAATGCCGAGTGTTTACGCTTCTTATTGTATGAGGAAATCCCTTCCAGCTTCGTACAATTCAGCGGTTCGATGTGTCTACTATTTTGTAGAAAGCTTAGTTACTCGATTAAAGTTGATCTGATTAAATCATTTATCATGTTTTTGTTGGCGAAGCTTGGACGACATTGACCTTAGTTTGTTTCTTGTAAGACCACCCAGTAATAAGACCGATAACAAACCAGGCTAACGCACCGACTCCAATGGTGAAAATGACATCTCCGATCATTCTCAGCCAGCGTAGGATTTCCATATAAGGCAACTGCAGGAACTCGGCACTTCTGGCATACCAAAGGCCATGCTCAATGCTGGCCCAGGTCTGCATCAGGCCAATGGGTAGGAGGCTCAAGCCGATCATCAGGACCAGCCCGGCATTCATGCACCAGAAAGATACTTTAAGCCAGGTATCGATCCAGTCTCCCTTGGGGTACAATCGCCTTAAAACAATCAGGGTCAGCCCTAGAGCCAGCAAACCGTAGACACCGAATAGGGCGGCATGGGCATGGACAGGAGTGGTATTGAGCCCTTGCATGTAATAAAGTGCTATAGGAGGATTTATCAAAAATCCGAATACGCCTGCACCAATCAGGTTCCAAAATGCCACGCCCAGAAAGAAGCGGATGGGCCAGCGGTACTTTTCCATCCATGGTGTCAAATGAACCTTCTGATAAGTTTCCCAAGCCTCATACCCGATTAAAGCCAGGGGAACGACCTCCAGTGCACTGAATGTGGCGCCGATTGCCATAATGGAAATGGGTGTGCCGCTGAAGTAAAGGTGATGAAACGTTCCTGGGATTCCCCCGAATAGATAAATGGCTGAAGAGAACAGCACTGCACGGGTAGCACTCAGAGACCGAACCAGACCTAAGCTGGTAAAGATAAAGGCAATGGCAGCAGTCGCAAACACTTCGAAAAAGCCTTCCACCCAAAGATGAACCACCCACCACCGCCAATACTCCATGATGGTAAGATGGGTTCGTGCACCATAAAAGAAACCGGCACCGTAAAAGAGCCCGATGGCAGTAGATGCTCCAGCGAAAAGAAGTACAAGTTGTCTTCTGTGTCCGGGTCTTCTCAGAGCAGGCCAAAGCCCTCTGAGCATCAGGACTAACCATAGTGCAAGCCCGATGAACAAGAGGATCTGCCAGAACCGTCCAAGATCAATATATTCATATCCCTGGTGTCCAAACCAGAAACCCATATTAAGATCAAACACTTGTTGAACGGAAAGCCATTCACCAATAAGAGATCCCACGACCACGAGTACCAGCGCTCCGAACAGCACATTTACCCCGAGACGTTGAAACTTCGGGTCCCGCCCACCTACTGCAGGGGCCAAATAAAGGCCGGCAGCCAGAAAAGCCGTGGCGATCCAGAATACGGCCAGTTGGATATGCCAGGTTCGAGTAACGGCATATGGCAAGATTTGGGCCAGAGGGATTCCGAAGAACTGATCGCCTTCCACGGTATAGTGCGCCGTCAGTCCGCCTAGTAATACCTGGACCACGAAAAGAGCAATGGCGGTCAGGGCATATTTACCGGAGGCCTTCATTGAGGGGGTGTTTTCAAAGCTATCCATGGGATCTGTAGCTGAAGGTATGGGAAGGGATTCTTCTCTATCTGTAAACAATTTGTACCAGACCAATCCGCCCACACCGGTCAGGAGCAGGGCGATGCTGACCAGGGACCAAATCAAGCTGGCAGGGGTTGCTTGATTCCCCACAAGTGGTTCATGTGGCCAGTTGTTAGTATAAGTAACAGACATGCCTTTTCGCTCGGTTGTGGCTGCCCAGGCGGTCCAGAAAAAGAAGGTGGTCAGATCCTGTCTTCGCTTCAGTTCTGGCAATGCTGATTTGTGAAGAGCATAGGATTCCCTCAAGTCATCCATTACCGTATCACTGCCGAAAAGTGCCAGATAGTGGGTTGCGGTTTTTCTGATTGCCTTTGCCCGCTCTTCTGAAAGGGTTAAAATTCCTGACTTGTTATCATAAGTATTCTGTCGCATCTGAGTCGTTACTCTTTGGTCAATGCCGGCCTTTTGGTCCACATCAAGGGACTGGTAGGTTTTACCAAAGCGTTCAAGGGTCAACTCCTCCTGCAACGCTAGGGCTTCCCTGTGGAGCCAGTCTGCAGACCAGTCTGGTGCCTGGTAGGCCCCGTGTCCCCAAATAGAACCGACCTGCTGTCCGCCAACACTCTGCCATGCCTGCTGCCCATTGAGGATGTCTGTTTTGGTCATGAGCAGTCTACCGGTTTCCGTTCTGACTTCCTGAGGGATGGGGGGGATCTTCCGATAAAGCTCGCGGCCAAACCAGCCCAGAATAAAAAAAGTGACAAATAAAACGACACCTAATAGTATCCAAAGCTTCTTTGTCTCGTTCATATGTCCTCCTTTATGATTATTTTGATGCCAAACTCTTTTTCATACATCCGTTTGGACAATAAATAAGCAAAATATGCGCCGCAATTAAAAACAATAAATTTCAGTGTGTTAATAGATGTGTTGTGGATATGACAACAAATGGCGGTTGTTATATTTACAACAGTGTTGTAAATATGGATACATGGATATAATTGATACTCTTATCGCAATCGCAATTGATTTAACCGCGGCGATGCCAGAAAAAGGCAGATACGAAAGACTTCTTATCGCCATTGGGAAAGTATTGCCCTATGATGCCGCGGCCCTGCTTCGTGTCGACGGAGAACAACTTGTTCCTGTGGCTGCCCGGGGCCTCCTGCCTGAAGCGATAGAAAGGAGGTATGACCGGAAGAATCATCCCCGGCTGGATATTATATGTAATTCAGAAGAACCGGTAAGATTTCCCGCAAACAATACTCTGCCAGATCCTTTTGACGGGTTGCTCGACCCAGATACTGAGACACATATTCATGCGTGTCTTGGATGCCCTTTGAGGGTCGATGACACTATAGTCGGTATCCTTACAGCTGATGCCCTTGATCCCAAAGCGTTTGACCATATTGATCAAAAATTTTTAAAGGCAGTTGGTGCCCTGGCGGGTGCCCAAATGCAGACAGCTCGCTTGATAGAAGCACTTGAAATTCATGCAGAACGCCAAGGGGAGATTGTCAGCCACCTCATGCAGGATATCAATCGACGGCAGGGAACACAGATTATAGGAAATAGTTCTGTGATGATACATTTGCAAAGGGAGATTGATTTAGTAGCCGGGTCTGACTTCACAGTACTCGTAATGGGGGAAACTGGTGTGGGAAAAGAACTTGTGGTTCGTGCGATTCATCAAGGTTCCAATCGCAGTCGTGGCCCAATTCTTTACTTAAACTGCGCGGCTCTGCCTGAGACCCTTGCAGAAAGTGAATTATTCGGCCATGCCAAAGGCGCATTCACTGGAGCTACCAGGGATCGGACCGGTAAATTTGAACTTGCTGACGGAGGAACGCTTTTTCTGGATGAAATCGGTGAGCTGTCACTATCTGTGCAGGCGAAACTGCTCCGTGCTATACAAGAAGGTGATATTCAGCGGATTGGGGCAGACAATACCATCCATGTCAATGTTAGATTGCTGGCAGCCACGAATAGAGATTTGGAACGGGAGGTCAATAAAGGCCGATTTCGGGCAGATCTGTTCCACCGACTCAATGTATACCCCATTACGGTCCCACCGCTACGGGAACGCATCCCCGATATCCCTGTCCTGGCGGACCATTTTTGTGAAAAAATTCAAAGAAAACTGGGGCTGGGACCTGTGCAAATCAGTCCCGATGCTTTTGAGGCACTCTCTATATACAATTGGCCGGGGAATGTTAGGGAACTTGAAAATGTTATTTCCAGAGGCACGCTTAAAGCATCTTCTAGAGTATCTGTGGGCAGCCGAATTGTTTTAGAACCTCAAGACCTAGTCGGTGACCTAGGGGCAGATGTCATACAAATGAGGGAACAGACAGCCCAAAAGGAGGTGAAAGCCGGCGAGCAGATGTCATTGACTGATATGACAAAAGATTTCCAAAAAAAACTCATTAGACATGCGTTCGAAGAGAATGACAGAAACTGGGCCGCCGCTGCCAGAAGTCTGAAAATGAATCGCAGCAATCTTCACAATCTTGCGACACGGCTCGGCTTGCGATCCTCAAAAAGTCTCCTTTAAGTTTTTTGACTATTCTTCTTTTGTTTTCTGCCATATTTCCAGTCTGTGGCCCTCAGGGTCAAATATATAAAAGACTTTGGCATTCCACGGATGGGTCTGAATGGGGGTGGGGGTAAGTTGTCTGCCCGTAAAGTTAGCCCAGACCATATTAATATCCTCTACTTGTAGTGTGATGGTGATCCCTTTGCAAGGCGGTGTTTTTATGGAAGACCGATTTTCGTCTGCAATACTCAGCCTTGAGGCTTCATTTAACATAAATTCGTAAAACCAGTCAGTAGAAAAAAGAATGGGAAATTTGAGAGTGTCTTTATAAAATAGAACGGTTTTTTTCCAGTTTTTGCAGTATAAAATCAGGTTAGTTGATATAATTTTTTTGTCCCGCATGGTTTTTGCTTGATAGATCCCTGTGTTCTGATTTTAATTGGTTATTTGTGTTTGACATGATAGAACCAGTTTACGTGATGGGAAATAATATTGCAAATAAATGGTGGTAAAATCATCGATACAAAATATACAGAACAGTATTTTCAGAAGTTCCGTTTGCTTTTGATCTCTGTGTTTATGTTTATCGCATTGGTTCCACTGATTTCTTTCGGATTAAATGGTATATCCCAAGGCAAGCAGATGATAAAAGATAAGGCAGCCTCCTATCTGACCAATTTATCAATAAGAAACGCCGAAACCATTAAACAGTTTATGACAGAGCGTGTGAATGATATTCATCTGATCAGCAGTACTCTGGATATGTCCGAAAAGAACTTTAGCCATCATATTAATCAAATAGTCTATGATCAGCGCCGACCCTATATCGCTTTTTTTATTGTGACTCAGTCAGGGCGGCTGATCTTTAATACGGAACACAAAAAAATTGATTCAAAAATTTTAAAGATGGTGACACAGGCGCAATTGTCATGGCAGGGTATTAACATATCTAAAATATTCATTATTACGAAAAACAATGGTCGGATTCCTGTATTGATGCTGTCAAAATCTTTCCCACAAGATAAGGCAACAGGTGACGTCCGATTTTTATGCTGCTTGGTCGATTTTAGGGTCATAAATAGACTGCTTAAAGAAAACAACATGGAAGATACTGGCGAAGTTTATTTGGTTGACGAAGAAGGATTGTTTTTATCCACTTCCCGATTTGGCGCTAAAACTCTTGAGACCAGGATTTCAATGGTAAACCACATATCAGAAGACAATTTAACAGCCTACCAGGCCATAGACTATAGAGGGAAATCGGTTCTGCAGGCCAGCCAGAATGTTATGCCTTTTGGCTGGGTCGTCATGGCAGATCAGGATATGGTTGAAATATTGACTCGAATCAGGGTGTTGGGGGAAAAAGCGTTTCTTTATGCGCTCGTGACTGGGGGGCTTGTTTTTATTTTGGCATTTTTTATCTCCACTGCTATTGCAAACATGGTAAAGGAAAAATATCAACGAGAAAAAGAAATGGAGTTTCAGGTCATTCAGAAAGAAAAACTCGCATCCATGGGTCTGCTAACTTCCGGTCTGGCTCATGAATTGAACACACCTCTGGCCAATGCTCTACTTTACACCCAAATCGCTCTTGAAGAGTTAGAAGATCAGGATTTCGACAAGAAGAGCATTGTTCAGCACCTGCTGACTGTTATTGATGAAGTGAAGCAAGGCAGCAGTGTTATAAAAAATTTGTTGTATTTTTCAAGGCACACTCAAAGCGATCTCCAAACAGTAAATTGCAACGACTTGTTGAGCAAATTGATGGAAATTACCATTCCCCATTGCGACGCAAAGAAGATTAACGTCGAGATGACATTGGAACCTGATATACCGGATGTTTTGGCCGATCCCAGCACGCTACAGTCAATCATAACAAATTTGGTGGCAAACGCTATAGAGGCCATGCCTGATGGCGGCATCCTTGTCTTGAGCACGCGTTTCGTTCCGGTTTTGAAATTGGTCAAAATTGAGGTGACGGATTCCGGTATCGGTATCTCAAAAGAGGATATTTCAAATATTTTCAATCCGTTTTATTCAACCAAAAAACCCGGGGAGGGAACCGGCCTAGGACTCTTCATTAGCTATGAAATGGCGCGGAAATTGGGCGGAGATTTAAAGGTGGTCAGTTTAACCCGGGATGAAGCAAGCAAAACCGGCACACATTTCACACTCGAACTTCCAATTGGGGCTTAGCAAAATATGAGTACGGTACTATTTAAAATACTAATCGTAGAAGATGATGTGAATTTAAACAGAGGATTGGTGCATGTCATCAAGAAAATGGGGTACGAGGTCTATTCGACTGAAACTGGTGAACAAGCCTTGAAACTGATTAAACAGCGCACATTTGATCTAGTCGTCTCAGACTTTAAGTTGCCGGGTATTGACGGTAAACAGCTTTTAAAAGCGGTAAAGCAGTTCGATGCCAATATCATGGTCATCATGATTACAGCCTATGGCACTGTAGATACTGCAGTTTCTGCAATGAAAGAAGGGGCCGAAGATTATATTCTCAAGCCCTTTGACATGGAAGAATTCAAAGTCATCGTCAAAAAGACATTGGAAAAAAAAGCCCTGCTCCTGGATAATACTCAATTGAAGCGTCAGCTAAAACACAAGTATATGGTTGATAATATCATCGGCAATAGTCCCGGTATGACAGAGGTTTTTAAAACTATTCACCATGTTAAGGATTCCAGAACCACAGTCTTGATTCGTGGCGAAACCGGTACCGGGAAAGAGCTGGTGGCAAAGGCCATACATTATAACGGGGACCGGGCCGCAAAACCCTACGTACCGGTTAACTGCGCTGCAATCAATGAGAACCTGATGAGTAGTGAATTATTCGGTCACGTGAAAGGTGCATATACCGGTGCCGTATCAGATAAAAAGGGCGTTTTTGAAGCTGCTGAGGGGGGCACCCTGTTTCTTGATGAAATCGGTGATATCGGCAAAGGTCTTCAACAAACTTTGCTAAGGGCTATTGAGAGCGGGGAAATTCAACCGGTAGGATCCTTTAAACGGAAGGTGGTTCAGGTTCGAATCATTGCTGCCACAAACAGAAATCTTGAAGAAATGGTCGAGAAAGGACAGTTCCGGGAGGACTTGTATTATAGGCTTAATGTTGTCACCATCAGCCTGCCACCTCTGAGGGAACGCATTGACGATATTGCCCTGCTGGCTTATCATTTTTTAAAACGCTATGCATCTCAGAACGACAAGCAGATTGATCGCATATCTCCGGATGCCTTGAAGTTGATGGAAAAATACAATTGGTCCGGAAACGTGAGAGAATTGGAAAATATTATCGAAAGGGCCACATTATTCGAAGAGGGTCCTGTTTTGTCGGTTGAGAGCCTGCCTAGTATTTTCAAACACTCTGTTTCAAGAAGCCCTCGCAGGAATATAAACTCCTTGGACCAGATGAACCGAACGCATATAGAAGAGGTTCTGGAATCTACCGGGGGTAATAAAACCGAGGCCTCGAAAATTCTGGGTATCAATCGTTCGACGCTTTATCGGATCATGAAACGGTTCAAAATTCAATAGCGGCTGTCCATCTTGATGCAGTGACTGATGCGTTCCGCATCGCTGTTGCATTGTGCGGCACTCTCCCCCTTTCTGGATGTTTCTGCCCGAGACTCAAAAAAGGATGTTATTTCAGATCCTTACAATATTTTCACTCCTGGCATAGTTGATGCTTTCAATCAAGGGCGTGCTGTAGAACTTTTGGGGCAAGGAATGGTTTATGTCTCGCAATTCGGTTCGTTTTAATGGTTGTGCAGACTGAATCTAATTTACAGAAGACTAAAAAGAGTTTGGTTAAGCTTACATGGCTTTATAGCTTTTTATGAGTTGACATTTCAATAAATTCCGGCGCTTCCGTTGAACGGATGATGTGGTCTGTGAATAAATTTAATCACAACGTCTTCGTTTTTGGACCCCATGAGGTGGAATCGGTCTGTAAGATTTGCCCTGTGCAGCACCATGGAAACGCTTTCCCGCCACTGCCCGGATCCCTTGCGGCGGCTTTGGTTTGATATTAACACTTAATAATACTTGATGAGGGCGGGATACCCTTTGACCCCTGGTTGGGGTGTTTTTCAGGGCAACCCGGAAAGGACATCCGATGACGATTGAAAATAAAATACTGGTGACCCTTGACGGTTCGGAAAGGGCCAAAAGAACGATAGACTATCTGTGCCAGTTTAAACCTCTAATGAAAAATGAGGTAGAACTGTTCAATATCGCCACCCCTGTTCCCGAAGCCTATTATGACCTGAAAGAAAATCCTTTTAGCAATAGTGCCGTGTCCCGGGTAAAGGCCTGGGAACTGGGACAGAAAAAAAAGATTGAAGAGTTTATGGAGGAAGCCAGGATGCGCCTTGTCAGTTCCGGCTATGCTTCTGATGGGGTTCATATCAGCTTGGCGTCCCGGAAGAATGGGATTACCAGGGATATCCTGACCAAAATTGAAAAGGGATATGGAGCCCTGGTCATCCGCAGGCGAGGAAGTGAAAACTCTCTACTGGGCCTTACCCTGGGCGGTGTAGCTGCTAAGCTGGTGGACAAGGCTGATGGCCTTCCCTTGATCGTGGCAGGGGGCGAGCCTGTCCAGCATGCACTGTGCATTGCGGTGGATGGGTCCGAAGGTGCCGAGCGGGCGGTCAGATTCGTGGGGCGTATTCTGAGGAGGACCGACTGCCGCGTCGTGCTTTGCTCCGTATTGAGGGCGCTACCTTTTAACGTGAAAGAACAGGGGACTGACCCCTTAGCGAGTTTTGCAGATCAGGCCTTTGAAGCGGTTGAAAAGGCAATGGATATTCTGGTCCAGTCCGGTGTGCCGGAAGACCGGGTGGAGATCAAGGTGGTACGGGAGGCCAATAGCAGGGCAGGCGCCCTTGTGGATGTCGCCCGTGAAACCGGTTGCGACACCCTGGTTTTTGGTAGAAAGGGGCTTTCTTTGGTAGAAAACTTTGATCTGGGGCGGATACCCCGAAAAGTGATTTATGGCTCCAGAAAATTAACAGTGTGGATAGTACCCTGATTTGTTTTTAAACAAAGCATTAATCAGAGTCCGCTCAATAACACATTCTTATAGCGCACCTTGCCGAACCATTATTCTTGCAAGGATCTATGAAGCAATTTGTATGAACATATTTTTTAATCCACAAGATACAGACTAAAACTGGAAAACGTTTTATCTGCAAGAGATATCATTGATATGAAAATTAGAAATCTAATGCACTATGATATCAGAGATGTGTACGATGTCTTCTTAAACGGTTCCATTTCGTTTTCCATGGAATTTGAACCATGTGATCTATTGGATTTCGCAGCCATCGTTGATGAATGGGAAAAAAACGGAGAAATTCTTCTTGGGGAAATAAAAGAGAACATCGTGGCGGCCTGCCAGGTGAACCGAAGAAAATTTCGTGCAAAACATTCTGTACACTTGTCCTCTTTTGCCGTCTTGTCAGACTACCGGTATAAAGGGGCAGATAAAACGTTTCTGGAAAAAATTATAAAAAAGCTTAAGGGGGACGGGGCGAGTAAGATAGATTTAACCATTCAGGAAAATTCTCATTCCGCCCTCTCTTTTTTTACCGAAAATGGGTTCCAGGTTGAAGGGAAACGGAATCAGTTTTTTTATTGTTCCCAGAGTGGTCGCTATCTGGGGGCCTACCTCATGGCTGCAGTCTTTCCCTGATCCATAGGCTCGCAAAGCCCATCACATATTTTGAACTGTAAAAAGGCGTTTTCATGAGTACGATTAAATGCAAAAGTGATCATTTGTCAATGTCAGCATACCTATGGCTACTGTTTGTTTGTGCCATATGGGGAGGTAATGCTGTCAGCATAAAGTTAAGTAGTCCGGACATCCCTCCTATCATGGCAGCTACAATACGTTCGGTTTTTGCTGGTCTGTTGGTTTGGGGTGTCGCGCTTTGGAAAGGTCACTCCGTTTTATTTCCACCAGGGAAGAAACATCATGCCGTTATAATCGGTATTCTTTTTGGCTTGGAATTTTTATTCATATATTGGGGGGTATCTTTTACATCGGCATCTCGCTCTACCATTTTTTTATATTCTCAACCGCTGTGGGTGATTGTCGGCGCTCATTTTGCTCTGAAACAGGACCGTTTATCAGTCGTAAAAATTATTGGGGCATTTTTATCGTTTATGGGACTTATTCTTGTTTTTAGGACAAACACAGAAACCCTTCCAGAATACCATAGAATAGGGGATGTCATGCAGATCCTTGCTGCTATATTATGGGCGGCCTCAACGCTTTATATTAAACGCATCAGCCAATCAATGCCCCTCGATCATTATCAAACCTTGTTTGCACAGCTTATGTTTGCCATACCAATATTGGCAATAGGCGCTTTTTTGTTTGAACAAAATAAAACTATGGCTTTAAGTCCAATATCCATTGCTGCTTTAGGATATCAAATTGTCGTTGTGGCAAGCTTTAGTTACCTTTTTTGGTTCTGGATGATCAATAATTTTTCTGTCAGCAAGCTGGCCTCATTCCTATTCTTAACACCAATCTTTGGGGTTCTTTTTGGTGCCGTTATTCTCAATGAGCCGGTCGGATTAAATGCTTTGCTTGGTTTGACAATGGTTTGTCTCGGCATTTTTTTCATAAATGTCCATAAAAGACAGTGAATCAAATCACCAAAGAAAGCCCTTCTCGACTGTCTTAACTGGTCGTAATTGCACAGATACTGCTTTTAACTTATCAGTTTAATACATAAGGATTAATTGAATATACCAAATGGTACCCAAGCAGGTTTGAGAGATGCAACAAAATAGATCAAACAAAAAACAAGCGTGTACAAGTCATGAAAAAAGAGACAGTAGACCAACATATGCAGAATTAGAAAGGAGATTAAAAGTCTTTGAACGTAAGGAAAAAGAAAGAAAGTTAATAATAGCACACACTCAAAAGCAAATGCTCGAACCTGGAAAAGCATCAAGCCAAAACAAAATTAGAAGAATTTCTAATGATATGCTGGCCTGTCAGGCTGAACTGGAAACTCAAAATAGAGAATTGAAAGCCACTCAATTGAAGCTTGAAAAATCGAGAGAACATTTCTCCTCGTTGTTTCAAATGGCTCCGATAGGATATTTGATATTAGACGAAGCAGGCAGAATAATAGATTCGAACCATACCCTATGTAAAATGCTTCTACTTGAAAAAGGGCAGCTTTTAGACAAGCCCGTTGCGGACATCATCGTCTCAAAAGACAGACAATTATTCCTTGAGAGATTTAGCTTTTTTTTTAAAAACCCAGAAAGAGAATCCATCAAAATTTGGTTAAAAAGTAGGGCAGGGGGCCTTCTAGTACAATTAACGGGGCAACATTTATCAGGAGATGGTTTTATTGCAAATAACATCTCTGGCAAATTGCTTGTTTCCTTAAATGATATCACATGCTTTAAAGAAGCTGAAAAAAGGGATGCCCACATAAAACAACTTTGTTTGGCAGATGAAAATCAAGACAAATGGTAAGGAAATTTTGATTTGGGGTGTGGATATGATGGGAGCTTATTTTTTTTTCATTTTGCTTTCAATATACCAGTCTTCACCGCCATATAGCTGATTTGAACATTCTGGGCACATGCTGTGGCTGAAATAGGCCTTTGAATGGTTTTCAATGTAGAATTCTATTTGATTCCAGTATCCTTTATCGTCTCTAATCTTTTTACAAGAGGCGCAAATTGGAAGTAACCCGCTTAACGTCTGAACTTCGGCCAATGCGTTTTTGAGTTCTAAGATCATCTGCTCCCGTTCTTCCGCGTCTTTTTTCGATTTAGTTATGTCTTCAAATACCGTTATGAAATGATCTGGCTGATGGGAGTAGGCGATAATTTTGAACCATTTTTCAATCGGCTTGTGAAAAAAGTTAAACTCAGCGGATTGCTGGGTAGTGAGTAGTGATGCAAACTTTGATAGGAGAGGGGCCGGATTAGAACCATATAATTGGCTTCCTTTTTGACCCAAAACCGATTGAGCCTCTATTCCCAGGATGTCTGAATATGCTGGATTGACGTTTCGAATGATATAATCTTCAGGTTTCCCATAGTTGTTATAAACAAACTCATGAATGGCAATTCCCATGCTGGAGTGCTCAAATAGTAGTCGGAAATTTTCCTCACTCTTCTGAATCTTCTCTTCGGCCCTTACCAGCTCTGTGACATCCCTTGATATACCGAATAGACCGATAATTTTATGATCCTTGTCTTTGATAGGCCACTTGTTTGTGCTCACCCAACCTGTTTCCCCCTTCAAAGTTACATATGGTTCGCGCCAGTTTTTTAATTTTTTACCCTCATTCATCATCTGCAATTCAGCTTCATAATATTTTTTTGCATGATGTTTGGGGAAAATTTCCAAGTCGTGTTTTCCTAAAAGATCCTGCCAATAATTGTGCCCGGTCAATTCTGCAAATGCCTGGCTTGCAGCAATAAATCGATGCTTTTTATCCTTAAAATATAAAAAGTCTGTGGTGGTTTCCAACAGGTAAACAAAAATTGGGCAAAAATTGGATGGATCTGGGGAGGCTATTGCCGAAGACAGTTTCAGAAAAGATTCTTTCACAGGCTTATTGGGCATAGGCACTCCTTTTTAAAACGGCTAACTGTATCTAATATCTTAAAATAGCTGACTTTCAAATTTTCTTCAACGTAAAACAGATGAAGCTGTTCCTTCAGCATGATGGCAATCTTTTTCAAAACCGCCCCTGTCGATTGGATGCAATCTGCACCAGCGTTGCGATTCGCGACGCGTAGGCGACACATACGAAAAAACGACATGCGGTAAAATGCTTTGTTTTCAAGTGATTACTCCTTGGGGTCGAGGTGGTACGCCCTTTGCTAATATTGTATCCGAGTGAACGCGCATCGTACAAAAAACAACGGAGATTGATTATCAGTCTGCTTTTTTAACTGGAGGAATAATGAACGATCAGATTTTTGGAAATTTAAAGGATTGGGGTAATGCGTTGGACACACTAACACTTTTAAAAAATTCGGCAACCTTGGACGACCATCAAGATGAGTTGGTCCGGCTGCTTCGCTATGACGGGAACTGGCGGCTGCGAGAGGCTGCTGTGGAGGCTGCCGCAACGTTAAAAAAACCCACGATTAAAACAGTTGAGCAAATTATTCATCTGATGAAGCGCGAGGATTTGTATTACAACATTCGCATTATGGCCTCTGAAGCACTTTCAAAGTTGATCCCGCTTATGATGGAAAACAAAAGTATCAATAATGACCTTGTCCGCTTGTTTATCAATGAGGCGAATCATGAAGTTTCGACGCTTTTATCCTCACCGGCACCTCCTATTTTTCATGATGTGTTGGACGTGACGTATGAGCAGATTCAAAAGGTCGTTGCTGTGGCTTGAAAGACCTGTAACGAAAAGCTTTAGTCGATTTGTGTCGGACCTGCAAAGGCGGATGCCCGTCTCTTCAACAAAGCGGAGGCGGCAGGTCCGGCACCGGCATCTTCAAAACCATTGAAACAATAGCGGGAGAAAGAAATGATAATTGGTATTCCTAAAGAAATAATGAAAAATGAAAATAGAGTCGCAGCCTTGCCTGAAACAGTCGAGAAATTTAAAAAGATAGGCTTTGATGTGTTTGTAGAGAGCAAGGCGGGCCAAGGCGCATTCGTCAGTGACTTGGATTATGAAAACGCCGGTGCAACAATCGTCAACAGTGCGGAGCAGGTGTATAGAATTTCAGATATTATTCTAAAGGTTAAAGAACCGTTGTTCAATGAAGCGTTTAATGTTCATGAAATTGATATGTTAAAAGAGAATCAAATTCTCATCACTTTTCTCCACCCTGCCGCGCCTTCAAATCACTCAAGTGTGACACGTTTAATGGATAAAAAAGTGACAGCGTTTACAATGGACGGCATTCCAAGGATCTCAAGAGCTCAGCGCATGGATCCGCTGACCTCCATGAGTGCCATAACAGGATATAAGTCTGTTATCATGGCGGCAAGTCATTTTCCCGGATTCATTCCTATGATCGGCACATCTATCGGCATGATAAGACCTGCCAATATTTTGGTTGTCGGAACCGGTGTTGTCGGGCTGCAGGCAATTGCGACAGGAAAGCGACTTGGCGGCTCGGTCAAATCTGTTGATATTCGCCCAGATGCAAAGAAAGAAGCTGAGAGCCTTGGTGTAAAGGTAACAGGGTTTGAGGTGCCTTCCGAAATTGCCGTCGGGGGCGGTGGATACGCAAAAGCTCTTCCAGAGGAATGGATTGAGCGAGAACGATCTGCCCTGGCCCCCCAAGTGGCAGACGCTGATATCGTTATTTTAAGTGCGCTAGTTCCTGGAGAAGTCGCTCCTACTTTGGTAACAAAAAACATGGTGGAATCCATGAAGCCCGGTTCTGTAATTATTGATGTTTCAATTGATCAGGGTGGCAATTGTGAAATTACTGTGCCTGCAAAAGAAACAGTTCACCAAGGGGTATATCTCAGCGGTATAAAAAATATTCCTGGTTCGTTACCGGTCCATTCCTCATGGCTTTATGCGAATAATCTTTATTATTTCATAGAGAACCTTTTTAAAGTCAGAATAGGAGAAGGGTTTGACATGCGAGATGAAATCATCAGCGAATCCCTGGTAACCCATGAGGGCAACCTCTTTCACAAAGGTACCCGCAAAGCGATGGGGCTTGACCAGTAACTCAGGAGTCGTCGGGATATAATCATGGCAAATATAGCTTTAGTCATCGGTGTTTTTATTTTTTCATTCGCCATTGGGTATGTGTTGATACGGAAGATCCCATCTCTGCTTCACACGCCGCTAATGTCAATGACCAATGCCATTTCTGCGGTAACAATTTTAGGGGGCTTGGTTCTTTTTTCTGTAGAATCCGGTTTTTTTGAATTGTGCATGGGTAGTGCTGCCCTGATGATGGCTGCCTTCAACCTCGTGGGCGGTTTCACAATCACCGGCAGGATGCTGAAGATGTTCAAAAACAGGGACTCCAGGGAGGCGGAACATTGATTAATATCGCAGAAATCTTAAACCACATGCTCGATTTTTTTGTTTTGGCTATGGTGTTTTGGGGAATCTGGATGTTCCGTAGACCTGAAAAAGCCAAAATAGGAAACTTTATCGCCGGAGTTGCAATGGCCATAGCAGCAGGCATTGTCCTCTTGAGACATCCTCCTGTGCACCCTTACGTCATGTTCGGAACTCTGTTAATTGGATCTCTGGCTGGCATCTGGATCGTTACGAAAGTCAGTATGATTCAGATCCCTTCAATGGTGGCATTCCAAAACGGAGCCGGAGGTCTGGCCTCTTTTTTAATCGCTTTTGTAGAATTATTCAGAGGTGCTGGGGGGCTCAACGTTGTAAATGAAGTCTCAGGATTGTTTGGATTGGCTATGGGAGCCTTTACCTTCTCAGGTTCAATGATTGCATCTGGTAAGCTTTCCAATAAATTGAGTCAGACACCTGTAACGCTTAAACTGCATTCTTTGTTGACAGGTGGGCTCTTTCTGATAACCGCCGGATTCATTTTATCCGTTTCAATTTTCCCCGTTCCTATGAGCATCGCAGTTATCTCTTGGGTAGGTATTATTGTTACGTCAGCATTATTCGGGGTTCTTTTTGCCATTCGTGTGGGAGGAGCGGATATGCCGGTACTTATATCCTTTCTCAACGCGACTACCGGCTTGGCTGCAGCTCTTTGTGGAATGGTCCTCGGCAACAAACTTTTGATCTCCTGCGGCGCGGCTGTGGCTGCCTCTGGATCCATATTGACCCATGTCATGTGTCAGGCCATGAACAGAAGCCTTTACAGGGTCTTTGTTCCTGTGTTTGAGAAAAAAGAGACGGCAATACCTCTGGAAGCAGGAGCTGCATTAACGTTGGATAAGCAAGAAGCTCAGGTTCACACAAAAACGCCTGATCCGTTTAAAACCGTGGCCCGGGCCATCGGTGATGCTGAAAGGATTATCGTTGTCCCCGGATTTGGTATGGCAGCAGCCCAGGCGCAGTTTGAACTCATTGCTCTTACGGAAAATCTGGCGGCTATGGGAAAACAAATTCAGTTTGCCATTCATCCGGTGGCGGGAAGAATGCCGGGGCACATGAATGTCTTACTGGCTGAAGCTGGGGTGGAATATGACCTTTTGAAAGAAATGGACGAGA
>MDTD01025528.1_pt1 | contig 33989 bp, 27 predicted proteins | sample 811221 | NCBI WGS metagenome assembly MDTD01 (sample SAMN05326646, study PRJNA326480) | marine metagenome | isolation source: seawater | place: Pacific Ocean: South West | collected 2011
AAAAAGATTTACTGATAAAGAAACTTCAATGCAGTCTATCAGTGCCTTACCAAGATATTTTATAGAAATGGTTGTTTTCACTGCAATGATATCTATAGTTTTATATAATTTATCTGATGATTTCGTTTTGAGCTCAATAATACCAGTATTAGCTTTATATGCATTTGCTGCCTATCGACTTATACCTTCAATGCAGGTAATTTTTGGAAACATTACTCTTTTTAAAGCCTCAGTATCTTATCTCGACTCAATTATTGATAAGTATCAAGAATTAGATATAACAGGCTCATTTAGAACAGACTCTGAGAGATTAGATTTCAGGAATAAGATTTTGTTGGACAATATTTCTTTTTGTTATCCAGAAACAGATAAAGAAGCTTTATCCGAAATACACTTAGAGATACCATCTTGCAATATAGTCGGAATTATTGGCTCAACTGGGAGCGGAAAAACAACCATCATAGATATCATACTTGGTCTTTTGAAATCTAGCAAAGGAGGCTTGTATGTTGATGGAAATGAAATTATTAAAGAGAACGTTCGTCAATGGCAGCGCGCTATTGGTTATGTGCCTCAACACATTTCTTTAGTAGATGAATCAATATCAGCAAATATCGCTTTAGGGGAAGACCCAGACAATCTCGATATGAAATCTGTAATTTCATCTGCTAAGGTTGCAAATATACATGATTTTATAATTTCAGATCTCAAAGAAGGTTATGAAACTGCAGTTGGAGATAAAGGCGTTCGTTTGTCAGGCGGTCAAAGACAACGAATTGGTATTGCTAGAGCTCTTTACAATAAACCTGATGTTCTAGTGTTAGATGAAGCTACGAGTGCTCTGGATGATGAAACTGAGCAGGCAGTTATGGATGCTGTAAATAATCTAGGAAGAGAATTAACTATTGTAATAATTGCTCATAGATTGAGCACGCTCTCTAAAGCAGACATCGTTTATAGATTAGAAAAGGGAAGGTTGCATTCCAAAGGATCTTATGAGGATATGTGTAAAATTTCCGGAGATTAATATTTCAATTCAAAAAAATACCGGATATTTAATATCATACCAATAAGAATTAAAGCCTTATCACTCTAGTAAAAATTAAAATATTATCAAATTAGTGAGAATGAATTGAAAAAAATACTATTAAAAGCAATTTATAGATTACAAAAAATTACCAGTCGAGACACTCTGTATACAAAAGCAATAAAATCTCTTGGGATTAACAGGCCCTTATGTCTAATTGATGTAGGATCTGCCAAAGGTATTCCAAGTAGATGGTCTAAAATAAGAAACCTTGTATTTGCTTATGGTTTTGAACCTGATGAGGGTGCTAGAAATAAGTTAAAACAAAATAATGTTTTAGAGGGAGGGGGTAATATAGATTCTCCATATGCTCTGTCAGATAAAAAAGAAAAGATAGAATTAAATATATTAAAAAAACCATCTCACTCCTCTGTTTTGGAGCCTAATAACAATTTTATAAATCTCTATAAAAAAAGACATCCCGAGGGATTCGAGCTTGATTATAAGGTTACTGTTGAAGCCTGTGACTTAGATTCTCTTGAATTTGAAGCTATGGATTTTATGAAAATTGATGTGCAGGGTTATGAATTAAATGTATTGAAGGGCTCCGAAGAATCTTTAAAAGAAATCTTAGGCTTGGAAATTGAGATTGAATTTGCAGAATTATATAAAAATCAGTGTAGCTTCGGAGAGATAAAATCATTTCTAGCAAAAAATAATTTAGATTTTACTGATTTTACCTCAATGACAAGATGGGAAAGAGATTCTTCAAAAAACACCTTAGGTTTATGTATGGGGGGAGATGCATTATTCCTGAGAACCCCAGAGTATATGTTTGATGAATACAAAGATGACACTGTCAAGTTATCAGCCTATCTATCTATCTGCCTAATTTATAAAAGATATGACTTGATTGAAACCACTATCAATTTATTTAATCTCAGAAGTGATATTAATTACTCAAGATTTATAAAAATTAATAATATCTTAAGAAGGAGGCTTAATTTTGCGGACCGTATTTCAAGGGTTTCAAATCATGGAATTCGTTTCTTTGTTTCAGATGTTGATTCAACTCCAATGTTTTACTAGTAAGGAAAATAATTCAAAAAAATTTTTAGAGTTATTTCAATTTAAGAATGAGTAATTTAAATAAAGAAAAAGTTGCTGTTGTTTTTATTTCTGGGTCGGCAGGCGAATTAGATTGGATTTTACCAATACTAGATTATCTTCTTCAAAAGAAGTTTAAGATTAAAATTATTTTTCTATCTAGACATGCATTAAAGAGTGTAGAGGAAAATAATATGTGTAATGAATTTATAAATTCAAAAAATAATAATATTGACACAATTTCTCTAGGAGGTTATTTCTTTGAAAAAATAGAACGTATTGGATATTTAACATACCGGGGTTTTCTCAAGCTAGAATTTTCAAAAATCCCCTTAATAAATTCTTTATTCAGATTTTATTTTTTATTTTTGAAATTCTTATTTTTAAGAAAGCTTCCAACCGAGATTACTGATTTTAAGGACAATAAGTTTTTATTTTTCTCAGAATTTCCAGGCCTTCGTAGACCAAGAGATAAATGGATAAAAGAAATGTTTAACAGCTCCATTTTTTTCTATAGTCCTCATTCACCTCATATATATGTTGAGGATCTTGATAGACAATATGAAGAATCTTTCAAAAAAGATTTTGGAAAAAATTCGTTTCTTCTATTAGGACATCCTGGAGATTTTGAAATTATTAATGATGGAAAAGAACTTTCGTCAGAAGATTTAGAAAAATTATTTATAGGGCATCCTAAATATTCAAATGACTGGTTGAAAAATTTAAAGAACGAATCAAGACTTTTTCGAGAAACATATAAAGCCAGAAATAACACTAATATACTAGTTCTGAGTAGAGGGTATGGAAGCTATTTAGATGAGAGTTCTCACATAAAGATGGTAGAAAACACCATTAAAGCAATTGAGGATCAAGTTCCTAATTACAGTCTTTTGGTAAAAAAACATCCTCGAGAAATACCTTCTCGTTGGGATAAAGTATCAAAAGAGAAAAAGGCAATACAAGTTTTAAACGAGCACATATTGCAGTTAGCAGCTAAAGTTGATTTTGTAATCTCGTTCTGGGGTTCAGGTTCTATGGATTGTTTTATATTGGGAGTTCCTGTTATCGAATATTGGGATCCTGTAAAACATCATAAACAACAAGTGCCAGTTAATGATATATATACAACCATATATCGTAAATTAGGAATTGTTTTGGAAGCTAGTAATGAACTAGAACTAGGTGAGCAAATTTCAAGACTAAAAAATGATCAATATAGATTACCTGAAAAGGAGGTTCATCCATACTTTGATCAACTCTTAAAAAGATCTAATCAGTGGAATGAGACAATTGAAAAAATTCTTCTGTCAAAAGATTTTATTCTTGATTGAAAGTAAACTATCAATAAAAATATTTAAATCTTATAAGTAAGAGGACGCTTTTGAAAAACATTAATGTATTGGTCATTGGAGCCGGGTTATACGTTTGCGGCAAGGGAACTGAAGGGTTTGGAACAATTCTTCCGGCTATTCATGAATGGAAAAGACTAACAGGAAATAAAGGAGAGGTGCAGTGTGTTTCTACCTCTTTTGCCTCGGCCAAAGAATTTTTAAAAAAATCTGAAGATCTAAGTATAAAGACAGGAGTTAGCTTCGATATCTCAGCCTATCCAGATTCTGATTTGAAAGATAATCTATACTATCGCAATTTATTAGAGAGAATTAACAAACCCTCTTGCGCAATAATTGCTGTGCCGGATCATTTACATTATCAAGTTACAAAAGATTGTTTAGAGGCTGGTTTGCATATCTTACTTGTAAAACCTCTTACTCCCACTTATAAAGAAGGTCGCGAATTAGTAGATCTCTCAGATAAATATGGGCTTTACGGAGCAGTAGAATTTCATAAAAGATGGGATAGGTCTAATTTGATTCTTCGAGATAAAATTCAATCCGGCGAACTTGGGAAATTACTAAATTGCTGGATAGAGTATAGCCAGAGAAAATCCATACCTATCACATTTTTTAAAGATTGGTCTGAAAAGACAAGCATTCTTCAATATTTGGGTGTGCACTATATTGATATCATTCGTTTTGCTACAGGAGCTATGCCAAAAAGAGTTATGGCAATAGGTCAAAAATCTGAAATAATTAAACACAATATCAATACTTTTGATGCTATTCAGTGTTTAATTGAATGGGAAATGTCCGATGGCTCACAATTTACCGAAACGATTATTACAAGCTGGGTAGATCCGGACAATAGTTCAGCTGTTTCTGACCAAAAAATAAAATTTGTAGGTACAAATGGAAGATATGAAGCAGATCAGAAAGAGAGGGGCATAAGACTTAATACAGATCAGCTTGGAGTTCAGCATATTAATCCTGACTTTTGTATGCCTTACGGCACTGAAGACGGGAGTATCCGTTGGCAAGGGTATGGAATAGACAGTATTGTGACATTTCTAAATGATATTATAGATTTAGAGGCTGGTTTAAAATCTTTGCTTGATCTTCGAAATGATAGACCTAGTTTTAAAGAGTCACTTATAAGCACAATGGTTGTTGAGGCTGCACACCGAAGTCTTCAAAATGATTCGCAGTGGGAACTTGTTGAGGAGTTTAAATGAGTCGATTATGCTCATATATAAATTTCATTACTGATTTATTTACTAAAAAATTTGGTAACTTAAGATGAATATATGCATGATACCAGTAAGAAAAGGCTCAGAAAGGCTTGCTAAGAAAAATTATTTAAAAATTGGAAAATCCACTGTTTTAGAGATTGCGCTTAACAAAGCTATCAAAAGTGAAGCTTTCGATTGTATTTTCATTAATTCAGATGATCCAAATTTAGAAGAGGTTGCATCACGCTCAGGTGTTAATTTTTACCTTAGAGACGAAAAATTAGCATCATCGCAGGCAACGAGTGATCAAGTAGTCTTGGATTTTTTCAATAATATAGAGGGCAATCGTCTTTTTTGGGTAAATACAGTTAGCCCTCTTCAAACTATTAATGATATTAAAAACTTTGTGAACTCATCTCAAGAAAGTGAATGGAAATCAGGTGTTTCAGTTAATACTGCTTCAGTACATGCAATATTTGAAGATGGACCATTGAATTTCGAATGGACACGAGGTTTTGCTAGAACACAAGACCTGGGTCCTCTTAAAACATTCAATTATGCTATGATGGGTTGGGGCAGAAGTATGATTAATGTTCTTGAAAAAGGACAATTATTTGATGAAGATACTCAACTTATTGAATCTTCAAAATGGAGTAGTTTTTTATTGAAAAATCATCTTGACTTGGAGTTTATTAAAACGCTTGTTGATGTGGCACCGGATCAGGGCAAATAAGAGAGGTACGATATGAATAAATTAGAAAATACAATAGGAGTAAAAAAAATTGAATTACTTTTTGCAGAAAATATTGACTTCCCAAGCATAAAAAAAAGTCAAGAAACAAAATCTTTAATAGAAAAAATACAAATAAAACATCTATTTTGGATTCCTCGAGTATTATTCATTCGAACATATAGAGTGCTTCCAAAGATACTTAAAGATATTTTTTTTGCATTATCAATGATTCACAAATCACCAGCATCAAAAATATTTGCTAAGACTCGATATGATGAGTTTCGAATATTAATAGATACTAAGGTTTCATCAATGTCTCTCAAAGCAATTCCTACTCATTTTAGGGGTGACCTGAGAGATACTTTCAATGCTGGTTTCTATAAAACTAATTTGTCGGATTTATCTGAGTTAGATGAAATTATCGAAGATGTTGTGAATACCACTAATCCTAGTCATGCAGGAGCAAGACCATATTTTAAAGATGGTAAAAATGAAAAAATAGAAAACTCATATTCCGCTTATTACAGCTTCTCAAAAGAAGATAATCAAAAAATGAACAAAATCCTTCAAAAAGATTTAAAAGAGGATTTTAATTACCATCTTTCGGCATTGGCTGGTTATAAATGTTCTGTTAATGACATCATCTATTCCCTAAGTGTTGTATATGGCGCAAATTCAAATGATGAAATGCATCAAGATACATTTTCGAGTGTTGCAAAGGGGTTTTTATATCTTCAAGATATTGGTAGCAATAATGCTCCATTTGAATATCTAGAGGGATCATATGTAGATGCAAAATTTAGATCAAGGGAAACAAATAAAGCAGTTTTAGATAATGACTCTCACAGTAGTGGCTCCACAAGATTGAGAGGAAAAGAGCTTCAGGAAGCACTCAAACAATATAAACTTCAATCATTTACAGGTTCAAAGGGCCTTTTTGTACTTGCAAATACTGCAGGCTATCATAGAAAGGGCATCCACAACTCTACAAAACCTAGGATTATTTTAGCTTGTGGAGTTGAAAGAAAAGGGGTTGTCAGTAAATTTCTTATTAATTTAATTGCAATGGTTAAGTTCAAGTTCAATCAAGGATGAAACCAAATTTATAATTTTAGAGATTTTTTATTAATATCAAAAAATATAACCATTGCGATTTAAAAACTCTATGAAAAAGCTAAAAATTATGAGTGCTGAAGTTATGGATATACGTGTTCCTACTTCAGACACCATGCAAGGGTCTGATCCGTTCCATAAAAAACCAAATTGGTCATGTGTTTACACATGCATTAAATTAGATAATGGTATTGAAGGATTATCTGTTTGTTTTACTTCAGGAGCAGGCAATGATTGGATTGCATACGGTGTGCGAGATATAGCAAAACTTTTTAAAGATTTTGAATTTAACAATTTTATGAATGATCCTGGATCGGTTTATAAGCTAATAAATGATCATCATCAGCTTAGATGGTTAGCTGATGGTGTCAATAGAATGGCAATGGGATCAATAATGAACGCTCTATGGGATGCATGGGCTAAAGTTGAAAAAAAACCAATGTGGAAATTATTAGTCGATATGGCGCCTCAAAAGCTGGTAGATGTAATTGATTGGCGTTACTTGGAGGATGCATTAACTAGGGATGAAGCATTAGAAATCTTAAATGAAAAAATTCATGAACATTGTGATCTTGAGATTAAAATGCAACAAAAAGGACCTAAAGCATATTCCACAGCTGGATGGCTAGGGCTAACAGATGAAGAAATAGCCAAAACTATAGGGATCATGCAAGATCAAGGATTTGACTGTTTTAAAATGAAAGTGGGGCAAAACTTAGATCATGACAAAGAGAGACTCAGTTTCATAAGAGGTATAATTGGATATGAGTCTAAGTTGATGGTTGACTGTAATCAGGTTTGGGGAGTTGATGAAGCCATAAATTATATGACTGAGCTAAAAGACTTCAAACCAATTTGGATCGAGGAGCCAACTGCTCGTGATGATGTCCAAGGGCATATTAGAATATCTAAAGCATTAAAAAAATTTGATATTAAGGTTGCCTCCGGGGAGCAAGTTCCATCACCTGTAATATTCAAGCAACTACTTCAGTCTGGAGCTATTGGTTATTGTCAAATAGATGCAACTAGGCTTGGCGGTGTTAATGATGTACTTGCTGTCATTTTGCTTGCAAAAAAATTTAAAGTGCCCGTATGTCCTCATGGAGGGGGCATTGGCTTATGTAATATGATACTTCATTACGCTATTTGGGATCAGATAAAAGTTGCAAGCCACTCAACTAATCAGCTTGTTGAATATGCCGAGTTTCTTCAAGATGAAGTTTTTATAAATCCAATTCAGGTAAAGGATGGTTCCTATGTAACACCAAAATCATATGGTTGGGGTTTGGAGATGCAAGAAAAATTCCTGAGATTGCACGAATATCCTGATGGCGATATCTGGAAAGATCGAGCCGCCTCTGGTGATATCACTTTTTTACCATGAATGTGAATCAAGATTATATTATCTCACTTTGGGGGTTGTCCTATACGAGAAAAATATTATGAAATATGATGTTGTAATTCGGTGCAAAAACGAAATGGAATGGCTTCCAAGAGTTATTTCATCACTAAATAATCAATCTATTAAGCCCTCTAAAATCATACTTGTCGATAATTCAAGTGACGATGGCTCAGCAGAGTATGCAAAGAAAAAACAATGCGTTGTTATAAAGTATGATAAAGATGAGTTTAATTATAGCTATGCTTTGAATATAGGGATAAAAGAAACTTGTGCAGAAGAGATTTTAATTCTTTCAGCGCATTGTGAGCTTATGACGAGTGAATCAGTTCAAAATATGATTGAAGTTCGACGAGCTTACAAAGCTGCTGGCGTTTTCGGAAGACAAGTTCCAACTATAAACAGTAATCCAATTGATACGAGAGACTTAATAACTGTTTTTGGTAGGGAGCGATTAGTATTTGAAAGCCATCCTTTTTTTCATAATGCATTCTCTTTAATAGACAGGACCTCATGGGAGGTTTGTCCGTTTGATGAAAATCAAAATGGTGTTGAGGACAGATTTTGGGCAAGACAGCAAGCAATTAAAGGTCGCAAAATTGTTTATGAGCCTGATTCGATTGTTTTTCACGAACATGGACTAAACCAGGGGGCCTCAATGAACCGAGCTCATAGAGTTTGCAAATCCTTAAAAGTTCTTCATGATGATGATGTTTTTGATTGGCCAAAATTTGAAAAAAATTAAAGGTTTATGGTTGTGTTTAATCAATTTATTTAAGCAATTAGTGAGAAAATGAAAAAAATTATTTGGATAGACGTAGGAACACATTTTGGACAGGAGTATGGCTCTATTTTTGGTTCGAATTACAGTTTCTATTTACATATGATTAGGCGATTTATAGGTGCCAATGTTTTCAAGCGGGGTAAATTCATCAATTACAATGATTTAAGAGAGTTTTTTATTACAAGAGCTAGGATAAGGGATAGACATAAAAACTTTCACACCATATTCGTTGAGGCTAATCCAAAAATTGCTTTCACAAGGAACATCTATCTTAAAGCCGATATGGTTTTTAATATGGCTATGACTAATGGTAGCCAGCCATATCCTACCGTCACAAAACTTTATCTTGGACATGGAAATGAATTATCACAAGGGAGCTCGATATTGATTGAAAAGAAGAATGTTCGTAAGGACAGTTATATCGCAACCTTAGGAGTTTCTTCTGATGTTTTCTTCAGACAATTGTGCTTGTATCTTAATGAGAAATTTAGTCATTATGACGTACTCCTGAGATTAAATTGCGAGGGAGTAGAAGACGATGTCATTTATTCTGCCTATAGTAATTTTGGCGATAATTTAAAACTGGTCTGCGGAGCTCTTAAGGATGTCGAAGAAGTTAAGGGTTTAAAAGCCTATCAAAAACTAGAAGATTTTATGAAAGATAAAGGATTATTATTCGAAACATTTCATTCAGGAATGTATACATGGCCGAAAGCTCATGCAGCAGTATTAAATTTATTAGCCAGAGGAAGATAAGAATTATCGTTATTTGCGTAAAGACATAAATTTTATATATCGTTGTGTCGATTGGTTCTTAATATAACCGTGTTATCAGTTTTTTCCTATAAACATCAAGTTGCTTATGACTAAGATTTTAGCATTTGATTCCATGTATATTGTGAGCCCTATAAGGAATTTGTATATAGGGTTAATAAGCAAGATCCTCAACAGAAAGAAAAGTGATGATAAATCATTGATTTTATATCGATTAGATAAAGATAATATGTTTTTGCGTGATAAGAGGAATATAAGTGGGTCTGGAATTGGAGTTCACAATGACCATATTGATGCTCTCGCTATTAAGTTTTATAAAAAAATAGAAAAATCAGGAACCTTTGAAACCCCCTCAATAAAGGGTCTTCATTTATATAAACTATATACCAGACAGGTTAAATTAAAATTAATCGGCGTATTAAAATGTGCGCATATAATAAGAAGATTATCGATTGATAGCGAAGATAATTTAGAAATCATAGCAGATAGGCAGACAATCTCTATAATGAAGGAGGCATTATTTTTCTTGGAATACCATCCTACTGATATCAAATGGAAATCTCATAGTTTGCTGACAGTTTGTATAACTATTAATTCTTTGATTATGAGATTTGCAGCGCTTATTAGGATGTATGCTTCTCCAAGTGATCTCCCTGATGAATACTTCTACAGGCATATCGATTCCGACTTACCAACAGTTCTCATTAATATGCCTAAAAGAAGGCCAGAAGACTTTTTTTTGACTTATGTTCAGGAGCTTGGAAATGAGTTTAATATTATTTTATATAGTTTGGGTTTTTTGCAAGAAACTCCGAACAACTACAGACGTATCAGGATAAAAAAAGTGACAGGCTTCTTAAGAGGGTCATTTAGCCTGAAAAACTTGTGTTGTAATGCTGATAGCTATATTGCTGATATTCTTCTGATTTTCAAAAAGCACGCAAATCTAAATAGAAGTATAGATGTTGTTCATTCTATATATTCAAAAAAAATTGATGTACACATAAGTAGATTGCAGACAAATGTTGTAGATAATTACTTGGCAATCGAAGCAAGAAGAAGGGGGGTATTTATTCTTGGCGATGTAATGGAAGAGATTTTTTACTGTGATTCTGCTATTTGCTCCTCAGAGCATGAATATACTGAGTCATTGAGATTGGCTTTATCTTGTAGGGATAAAATTAAATATAGAGGGGGTAGCTCACTCATTAGATATCGACTTAAAAATTTTGATAAAAAACAAGATCATTATTTGCATAAATTACTTAATATCGATTTTCATAAAAAAATTATATTCTATGCTTCTGATCCATCAAAGGAGGAAAGTCAACGCTATCTGACTGAGAAATTTATTATTAATTATTTTTCTCAAATTAACGATTTGGTTTTAGTTATTAAAACCCACCCACAAGATAATGGAAAGATAAGCAACTATGCATATCAGGATGGCAACCAACCAGTAAATGTAGTATTGATTGGCGATTTTGCACAAAAGGGTAAAATAATATCTAAGCACTTTCGTATATTTGATGAATTTGATTTCAATACAGCCTTAAGCTCCTGTGATGGTTTTTTAACAGCTTCATCTAGTTCAATTCTTCAGGCTCTAGTCATTGGTATAAAGACTGGAATTATTGATAAATTTAACAATGGTTTCTATGATTATCTTATTAAGAACAAGGCCTCTACACTCATATATGACAATAAAACTATGAAAAGTTTTTTAGATGCAGAAAACACTGGGGTACCAGATGAAATCCTGAAAACCTGTGGATTAATGGACGATAATCATGAGTTTAATTTAGGAAATCACCTGAAAGAATCATTAAGTGAATTAAAAAAATCCTAAAAGAGAGCCACATATAATCACAATAGAGTCAACATGAGCACTATCTTAATAAAAAGAAACACCGTTATGAAGTTTGTCGCAACATTATTTGCTTTTGCTTATGGCCTTTATATTGCCGAATCGCTTCAAGGGCTCTACACTAATAATAGTGGGGATATAAACGAATATATAGATTTTTTTGAAGATTATAGTAAAGATGTTTCTGTTGTTTGGGGTATAGGCACAGCAAATGGTATAGCTAGTATTAATGGAGATACTATATTTCGTGTAGGAGTAATTTTTTTTAGTAATTACCTCAACATGGAAGTTCTGTCTTTTATCACTCTAGTTTCATTTATAATATCAGCATTGGTTTTTCGAGCTTATTTTGTGAGCGTTTTATCAAGAAAAAATATCATCTATTTATTGCCAATATTGCTTTGTGTTTTTTTTACACCAAATGTATCAAATTTATTTGCATCTGCAATAAGATCAGGTATTGCATTTACCATACTGATGCTCTCTATGGTCTATCTCAGGGGATATAAGCTATATATCTTTTTTCTTTTATCAAGTCTAATTCACTTATCAATGATACCGATCATATTTTTTTACTTTTTATTTTACACAATCCGAAACTTTCAAATTAAGTCACCATTCATAGCCCCATTTTTTTTGCTTATTTTAATTTCATTCTCAATAACGCTTGCGTCTTTTGTTCTTAATTTTAATATCACTCCCACAAATTCGAGTATTTACTTTAAAATCTTCACGCTCTACCTTGGGTTATTACTCATTTTCACCAACAGGAAAGCAATTCAAAATATATACGGATTTATGTCAGTAGGTTTGATCTTGGTTTATTTATCGGGATTAATTATTGATATTTCATTCTTAAGATATGTGGGGAATGCTTTGGTTCTCTATTTATTGTTTCTTATCAAAAAGGGAGGGGTAGGCACAGTACAAGTTTTTACAATTGGATACATACCTTTTTTCTTGCTAACTTCATTTTATACGATTGCAAATATTTAATTATTATTTATGAAGAAGAGTATCGTTATTGTAGTAAGTGCAATGAATATGGGAGGAGCTCAGAGGGTAGTCTCTATTCTCTGTAATTACTGGTCTGAAAATGGACATGATGTCACACTTATATCTACTTTTACTGGTGACAAAAATAGCCATTTTTATATTAATGAAGATGTTAATCGAAAATATTTGAGTAATAGCCCATTTTTTTCAAAAAGTAATTTAGTAAATAAGGCATGGAAATTACTTCACCTCAGAAAAGTATTAAAGAGTCAAAATCCTGATATAGTTATTTCATTCCTTACAACAGTAAATGTGGCTACAGCCATATCAACAATAGGAATCAAATCCCCATTGGTTATATGCGAGAGAACATGGCCTCCTTTTGCCTCCTTGAATAATAAGTTTTTAAGGATATATAAGATTTTATTTAGAAGTGTAGATAGAATAATAGTTCAAACTTCCAAAAGTAAAGATTTGCTGACTCATAACTTTCCTTCTAACAAAGTTAATATAATTCCAAATCCAGCAGTATATCCCGTGCCTTTAAGCAACGAGAGATCGATAAAACCTAACATCATAATTTCACAAAATAAAAAAGTAATTCTTGCTTCAGGCAGATTGCATAAATATAAGCAATTTGATTTATTGATAAAAGCATTTCTAAAGCTAAAAGAAAAGTACTTAGATTGGGACTTAGTAATATTAGGTAACGGAGAGGAAAGAGACAATCTCAACCTCATGACTGAGAATTTCGGCATAACTGATAGGGTTCATTTTCCAGGAAGTGTTGGTAATGTAAGCGAGTGGTATGAAAGAGCAGATTTATTTGTTTTAAGCTCTATTCTAGAAGGTTTTCCTAATGTCTTGCTTGAAGCAATGACATATGGATTACCTTGTGTAAGTTTCGATTGTGATACAGGGCCGAGAGATATGATTCAGGATGGCATAAATGGAATTCTAGTAGCACCTGATGAAAGAGAAAATGGCATTATAAAAGCTTTAAAAAGATTGATAGAAGATGAGAACTATCGCAAAGAAATTTCTGCTAATTCTATTCTTTTAAGAGAAAAATTTTCTGTGAGAAGTATTATGGAAAAATGGAATCATATTCTTGATATATAACTTATGTGTGGAATAACTGGTAATTTCGGTCATGTTGAAAGGGAGCTTTTTTCAGAGCATGTAAAAAATATTTCAGATCTTTTATCGAGACGTGGGCCTGATCAAATAAATTCAATTGATGAAGAAAATTTTTTAGCCTTCCATTCAAGGTTAATTGTTCAAGGTAATGAAAACGACGGAATTCAGCCAATGAGGTTTGAAGATATTGCCATTCTTTTTAACGGAAATTTATATAACAAAGAATCACTTAAATCGAATCTAGAGGCACATGGTTATTATTTTAAAGGCATTTCCGATACAGAGGTGATAGCTGCATCTCTTCATAAATGGGGCCACAAGGCCTATGAAAAGTTTAATGGTTTTTTTTCCATTGCTTGTTTTAATTCCAAAAATAAAACCCTCACTCTTGCTCGAGATAGATTAGGACAAAAACCACTGTATTATTGCAATAATGGCAAATCAGTTTTTTTTGGTTCAACTGAGAATTTGATCCCAATTAATTTTCTTGGCAATACAAGGAAGGAGTCTTTTTTAGATTTTATAGTTTATGGCTTTATTCCTTCACCAAATACAATGTTTGAAAACCTTTTTTCAGTTAATCCTGGAAGCTATGTTGAATTTTCTTTAAGCCAGTATAAAACAAAAATCATAGATAAATTTCAGTATTGGAAGCCTGTCATAAGTAATGAGGTAAATGACTTAGACTCAGCAGTTGAAAATATTTCAGATTCCATAAGTAGTTCTATTCAAGAAGGTATGGATGCAAGTATAGATGTTGCGTGTTTGTTCAGTGGTGGAGTAGATTCGAGCCTTATTTTATCAAACGCAAGAAATGTAAACGAAGAAATTTGTGCTTTTACTGCAGATTTTGGAGAGCATGATGATGCCGAATATCGGTCCAAAACGTTAGCACTAACTCTCGCACATAAGAATCATTTAATTAGGAATATATCGAGAGACGATGTAGATGACTCATTGAGGATTACTTCTAAAATATGTGAAAGTCCTTTTGATGATACGTCAATTATACCTAGTCATATTGTTTTTTCGTCCGTAAAAAATTCTGGGTATTCTGTGGCACTAACAGGTGACGGGGCAGATGAATTATTTTGTGGCTACTCCTCCTTTGGTAACTTAAAAAAGATGCAAATTTTTTTAGACACTAAATTTGATTTATTCAGAAAATATCCTGGTAACTTTTTTAAAATACTGCTGAATAAATATAGTAAGCACGACATAGATCGTTTTTTTATGAATGAAACTGAGCTCCTAGAAGATTTATCATGTAATGGATTTAAAAAAAGGGAGTGGAAAAATATAATTGATACTGATTATGATCCTCTCATCCATGTTAGAAATATTCTTTGCGAACTTGATGGGCTTAAAGCAATGGATAAACTGAGAATAATGAATCTTAGATTCAAACTCCCTTATCAGATGCTTTACAAGGTAGACCGAGCTTCTATGTTCAACTCCGTTGAAGCTAGACCGTTGTTTTTAAATAATAAGATTATTGATTCAGCTCTGAATATATCTTCTTCAGTTATGTTAAAAGAAGGACAAAAAACAATTTTAAAAAAGATCTATCAAAATCAGATACCTGATTCAGGTTGGAATATGCCCAAAACGGGTTTTGGTTGGAAAACAAGGAATTATGAAGATATCTTTAGTCATGAAGATAATATTTTCCTTATAAAAAAGACCGGAATTGACGGTCTTTCTCTTCTTCAGAATAGAAAAAGACACCATAAACGTGGGTTTTATGGGCTCTTCTCATTAACATCTTGGTTAAAAAAAATTTCTTAATTTTTCTATGAATTTTGCTATCTGAGACTTTATAATTATTTATAAAATTGTATGCACAAAATTTCAATACTTCAAAAATGAAGATACTCAGGCTAGCTAGTACCTTAAATTCAACAAGCGCTCCTTATAATCAGTTTTCTCTTGGTTTTAAAAATGATTTCCAACAAACTTTTTGTTCATTATTAGAAAATGAAGTCACTATAGATGAGAAAATAATTGGCTATCATAATAGTGGTTCGATTTTCAGAATGCTAAGGCTCTTAAAATCACTTATAAAAAATAATGACTATGATGTTATTCATATTCATAGTGGTGTCACAGGCATTATTTTTATCCTTGCCCTGTTTCCATTAAATATGCATATGCTCAGTAAGACAGTTTTCACACTGCATAATAGTTGGAATGTTCTCAAAACAAGAAACCAGGTTTTAAATTTTATTGTAATGCTCTGTTCTAAAAAAGTTTGTACCTGCGGTATTTCGAGCAGAAATAGTATTCCTAAATTTATTGGTTTCTTTATAAACAAAAAAACCTCTCCTATCGTGAATGGGTTTGATCATAACAGGATTGATAATGTTCAATTCAAAAATACTAGAATTAGTCATTTTGATGAAACCTCCAACCTAAAAATCGTTTGTGTAGGAGCCCTAAACAACACAAAAAATCAAATTGCCTTATTAGAGGCTCTTAAAGTGATGAAACTGGATGCAGAAGTAATTTTTTTGGGTGACGGAATCAACAAATCAAGATTAATTGATTTTTCAAAAACTATTTCTGATTCAACAAATATATCTTTTGAGGGAAGGGTATCGAGAGAATTAGCTATAGAATTTATGTTAGAAGCTGATATCTCTATTTCACTCTCAACTGGAGAGGGATTACCCATAGCAGTTTTAGAGTCCATTTATGCTGGCTGTTACAGTATTTTGTCGTCCATACCCCCTCATTTTGAAATTTCGCCACCCAAAGAAAGATGTTATTTTGTAAATCCATTTGATCAATCTGAAATAATTCACTCTCTAACATATGTACAGAAAAATATTGAAGACATCAGATCTTCAAGAGATCTCTCTAAAGAACATGCTGTAAAAAACTTTAGTGTCGAGAAAATGCTGAGTGAATATCATAAAGTTTATGATTGGTTAATCCATAAAAGATAATTTCTTTCTATATGATCTAGCATAAGTATGAATATTTCAGAGATAACAGGCCAACCCTGCTCAGGCAAATCGACATATATTTCTAGATTAATGCTAAATAACCAAGATCATGGGACTACAAATGTTAGCTTTGTCCAAAAATTTTATTTCTTTTTTAACGGATTAATTTATTTGGAAACTTTCAGAATTAGAAGATTGCTTGAATGGTCATTGAAGGAAGATGCCTCTATTTTCTTCAAACTAAACATATTTAGAAATGCAGTATCAAAATTTGGAATATTCAATAAAATGCATAAAATAAACAAAAAAAATATTCAAAACTTCATACTAGATGAAAGCATTTCTCACCTGCCTTTTTTATTTTTAGAAACCGATACAAGTATTGTTGTTGAGTTTATATTGAATGAGTTACAACAAGTTAATGTGGTTTTCTTAAAATCTCCAGGAAAAGAAAAAATAAAAGAGAGATTGCAGTTTAGAGGCCATAAAAGGTTAAGATTTTTGTCGACAGCCTATTTTGTTAGCAGGAATGATAAAATTGAAGAGACACTTATCCATCTTTATACCAATATCTGTCATGACTTCAAGGTAATTTAGCATGTTAAAAATATTTAAGGATTTATTTCAATCATTGCAAATTAATGAAATACAGTTTTGTAATTGGAAAGGTCATCACACAGTTGAAAGACATCTTAGAGGTGACGGAGATTTAGATTTATTCGTTCCTTTAAGTTTCAAGGATCAATTTGAAGAAATATCAAATGAGGTGGGATTCAGGAGAGTTATATCTGTCCAAGCTAATCATGAATTTATAGAGCATTACTATGGCTTTGATGAAGGATCATTTAAATTTGCCCACATCCATGTATATTTTAAATTAGTAACTGGAGAGCACGTATCGAAGAACTATATTCTCCCCTTAGAAAAATACTTAATGGAAAATCAGGAGGGAGATGAGCTCTTGCCACTCATCAATGAAAAGGCAAAACGATCTATATTCTTAATACGATATTTCTTAAAAATTGGTTCGGTTTACGGAATCGTTCAATATCTTAAAGAAAAAAATAAATACTCTTTCGAATGGGAATCATTTCAGAAAATTGATAGTTATAAAGACATACCCGAATTAAATTTGTCAGGTGAGGATTTGGAGTATTATGAACAAATCTACGAATCTTTAAATCCCGTCAAACTAATTCTAGCGTCCATTAATTTAAAGGAAAATTTAAAAACATTCAGGAGAAAAACTTATCTTGATCTTCTTATATTCGAATTAAAAAATTTAATTCAGAGATTAATTAATAAATATTTCACAAAGAAAAAGAAAATCTTAGACCCTGGCTTGGTTGTTGCCGTTTGCGGATTAGATGGATCAGGTAAATCTTCTATTGTTGAAGCTTTGAGAAAGAATTTTTCTGAAAACTTTTCGGTAAAAACTTATCATCTTGGTAGACCAAGATCAAATTGCTTAACTTTATTAATTAATCCATTAATTATTATTTATAGTCTATTTAAAAGATTTAGCAAAAAGAAAGAAGGGCAGTTTTCAAGAAATAAACGTATTTCATTAGTCTATGCGTTCCGCTCTTTACTTCTAGCTTACGACAGAAAAATCGAATCTCAAAGAGCGCATAGATTTGGTAAAAAAGGATATCTAGTCATCTGTGATAGATATCCTGGTATCATTACAGGCAAAATGGATTGTCCGAGAATTTACGAAGATCCAAAAAGAGGTTCTCTCTATAAATTTTGTTATCGCCTTGAAAAAAGTTTATACATGTCAATAAGGCCAGCAGATGCAATCATGCATTTATCAGTTCCTTTAGACGAAGCTATTAGAAGAAATAATAAAAGAGAGAAATTTGGTAAGGAGACTGGAGCTGAACTCCATGAACGTTATAATGTAAATTCTGATGTTAAATTTCTGGCTGAAGATTATCATCATATTGATGCTACTGTTCCTTTTCGAGAAGTTTTATTGGTTGTAACCAGTTTGATTTGGAATTTCAAATTGAAATGAATAAATTTGATTCTTAACAGAAAATGAAAAAGATTTTTATGTTTGTTAATGTCGATTGGTTTTTTCTATCTCATCGCTTACCGATCGCTAGAGCCGCTCGAAGGTATGAAGTAGACATGTCGGTATATACTGACTTCACGAAACATCAACAAAAAAACAACAGAGATGGATATAATCTATATCAAAGCCCCATTCGTAGGACTTCTAAAACGATATTTCATGTTATTTTCGAGTTTTTTAATGCTTATATCTTAGTAAAAGACAGCAAACCAGATCTAATTCATGCTGTTACTATAAAACCGATACTTCTTTTGGGTCTGATAGCTCGACATACCTCAACACCCTTTATAGCAGCTATTTCCGGACTTGGGCCTGCTTTTCAGTCTAAAAGCTCATTTAGTAGAATACGATTAATCATCGTCGTTTGGCTTCTTCGAGCAATATTCAAGAATAGAAAAGCCAGAATTATATGTCAGAGCATGGATGACCGCGATGTACTTGTTAGGAAGAATATTACAAGATCAGAAAATGTTACACTAGTCTCTGGATCGGGTGTTGACGTAGATCTTTATTCGCCAAAAAAAAAGAAAACTAATTGTGAAAAATACATATTGATGTCCTCAAGAATCCTCGGGGATAAGGGCGTTAAGGAATATTGTCTAGCTGCAAAAATTGTTAATAGTATGATAGGAAGTGAGGTGAAATTTAAATTATCAGGTCCTGTCGACAGTCATTCACCTACGTTTATTTCTGAACCTGAGATAAAAAAACTTGCAGCTAGTTGCGGAGTTGAATATTTAGGCAATAGAGATGATATGCCAGAACTTTTGGCATCTGCGTTTATTTTTGTATTGCCTTCATATTATGCCGAGGGATTGCCAAAGGTTCTCTTAGAAGCCTCTTCATGTGGTGTTCCTATCATTACAACTGATCATACTGGATGTAGGAATGCTGTCATAGAGGGAGAGACTGGTCTTTTGGTGCCAGTTAGGGATGCTGAGGCTTTGGCAAATGCAATAATGAAATTGATAAATGATACAGATTTGGTTAATCAAATGGGCAAAAACGGAAGGATCCTTGCAGAATCTGATTATAGAGATTCAAAAGTGGTAGAAGATCACTACTTACTTTATAGACAAATGTGCGGATAAGTTTTAAAAAATTAGAGCGTATATAAACTTGCTTCTCAAATGCATTGAGAAGCTAAAAATTTTAAATAATCTATGAATAGGTATAGTTTATTAAAAAAGAAATTTTGTTTTGGAGATAATTATTTTTTTATACATTGTATTTAGAAGCAGCGGTATATTCCATGACCGTTATGGTTAACAAAAAAGTATTGGTTACAGGTTCCTCTGGATTCATTGGATCACATATAATTAGAGAATTTTTTGATTTAGGCTACGAGGTTATCAGTGTCAGTCGAACTGATCAATCAAGTTCATTCACGTTAGATATTTCCGGAGATACTGATTGGTCAGATGTGCTAGATGATATTGATATAATAGTCCATTGTGCTGCGGTAACTCATGATATGAAAATATCAGAGGATACCCTCAATTCTTATAAGAAGATAAATGTCGATGGAACTCTTAATTTAGCTCGGCAGGCTAAAACAACTGTAAAACGATTTATATTCTTATCCTCAGTGAAAGTTAATGGAGAGGAAACTTTCAATAGTGACTTCTTTGCTGATGACCCTCCTAATCCAGTTGATCCTTATGCTAAATCAAAAAAGCAAGCAGAGGATGGATTGAGAAAAATCGCTAAATCATCAGAAATGGAAGTTGTTATAATAAGACCTCCCTTGGTGTATGGAAAAAATCCGAAAGGAAATTTAGAAAAATTAGCGAAGTATCTAGATACTAAAATACCTATAATCCCATTTGGACTTGTAACATTTAATTCAAGAAGTCTTCTTTATATTGGAAATTTAGTAGATTTTATCCACATTTGTATAGTGCATAAAGCAGCCGGTAATGAAACTTTTTTAATTAGTGATGATTGTGACTTAAACACTGCAAGCATTATCTCATTGATATGTGAGGCTATAAAAGTGAAACCAATTTTATTACCAGTCCCTATTTTTTTACTTAGATTGCTTTTTAAGATAACAGGGAGAAAGAATTATAGGTCACGATTGATCGGTAATTTATGTGTTGATGTTACCAAAAACAAAGAGTTGCTTGGTTGGAGTCCAAAATATAAAGTAAAGGAAGGTTTTTACCGATCTTTTAGAAGTTAATTCGATTGTATTGAACTAATGGAAGCAAAATCAAATAATCACATTGCTCGGTTATGAAAATTATTACAATTCGATAAAAAAATTTTTTAATCAAGAGTTGTCATAAAAATTAATAGGTCATGATAAATCTTAAAGAGGAAGCTAATGGATATTTTATCCCTCATTGGTCGAGACAGTGAGTTATTTTACAGCGATATCGCTAGCATTGAAGGGGAGTTGAAAGAAAAAATTTCACAATCGTCTTTCCTTATTATTGGGGGTACTGGTTCTATTGGACAGGCTGTGGTGAAGGAGATTTTTGAACGAGACCCAAAAAAACTCCATGTAGTTGATATATCCGAAAACAATATGGTCGAGCTTGTCAGAGAAATAAGGAGCTCAATTGGCTATGGAAAAGGGGAGTTCAAAACTTTCGCAATAGACTGTGGTGGTATTGAATTCGAAGCATTAATGTCTCTAGATAGTCCGTATGATTATGTTTTCAATCTTTCTGCTCTGAAGCATGTAAGGAGTGAGAAAGATCCATACACATTGATGCGTATGTTGATGGTAAATGTGTTTAATACATTAAAGACTTTACGTTTAGCTCATGAAACTGGAACAAAGAATTATTTCTGTGTCTCCACTGACAAAGCAGCAAATCCGGTTAATATGATGGGTGCCAGTAAACGTATAATGGAGATGTTTTTAATGAGAGAGAGTCTCACACAGAAAATATCAATGGCTCGATTCGCTAATGTAGCATTTTCTGATGGATCTTTGTTGCATGGTTTTAATCAAAGATTTTCAAAATACCAACCTTTATCTGCTCCAAATGATGTTCGCCGATACTTCCTTACCCCCAAAGAGTCAGGAGAGTTGTGCTTGCTATCTGGATTGTTTGGAAATAACAGAGATATATTTTTTCCAAAATTAAGTGAAAAATTGCATCTGATAAAGTTCTCTGAAATTGCTATTCGTTATTTAAATCAACAGGGATATGAGCCTCATATATGCTCCTCTGAAAATGAGGCAAGACTAATGACACAAGAATTAATAGCTAAAAGAAAATGGCCTTGTTATTTTTTTAAGAGCGATACCACTGGCGAAAAAGACTTCGAGGAATTTTATACTAGTGAGGAAGACATCGATATGGAACGCTACGATAGTATTGGTGTGATCAGAAATCAGGCCGAATTTGATGATAAAAAGTTAAATCAGTTTATGAAGGATATTGATTTTCTCAGAGCGAAGGGAGTGTGGACAAAAGATGATATCATAAAATTATACCTTGATTTACTGCCTGAGTTCGAGCACAAAGAAACTGGCAAATATTTAGATCAGAGAATGTGAGTATGGAGCGTTTTTTTGACATCGTATTTTCCGCCTTTGCTTTAATTGCCATCTCACCATTACTTATTCCAATCATTGTAATACTAAAGTTTAGTGGAGAAGGAGAAATTTTTTTCTTACAGGACCGTATTGGTAGAAATGGTGAAATATTCAAGCTATATAAATTCGCTACTATGTTAAAAAACAGCGCGAATATCGGAACAGGGACGATTACAATGAAAAATGACCCTAGAATTCTTCCTGTTGGTAAATTCTTGAGGCAAACCAAGATTAATGAATTACCCCAACTAATAAATATTTTATACGGTGACATGAGTATTGTTGGACCGAGACCTCTTACGAAAGAGAGTTTCAGCTCCTACTCAAGGAATACTCAGAAAGTTATAAAACTGGTTAAACCAGGCCTCTCAGGCGTGGGCTCAATTTTATTTAGAAGAGAGGAGGACATATTGAGCGGTAAAAAAGCTTCTATCAATTTTTATGACGAGATTATTGCTCCATACAAGGGTGAGCTTGAGGAATGGTTTGTAATGCATAAAACACTCTATTTGTACTTTAGAGTAATAATTTTGACCGTCTGGGTTGTTCTATTTCCAAAATCAAATCTGCCTTGGCTAGCATTTAGCGATCTTCCTGAACCCCCAAGTGAGTTAAAATCTGCACTTAACTACAGAGAAAAATGAGGTATAGAATAAAAAATTAACATGGAATTAAAAAAAAATAACCTCATTAGTTTGCTAGCTGGATTTATTTTATATTTTCTGTCCCTAACAATTAATGGCAGTGAATTCAATTACAATTTTTACTGGACATATATCCCTGTAGCCAAATTATCGATTTATCTCAAAAAATCGTCACCGATAAAAGTTGAAAACGGTTACTCTGATTTAGATTTTGCTATATCAACCGAGGGTCCATTGAAGATTTACAGAAATTACACATCACAGGGTTATATTAAAAAAAATGATAATATTGGATGGGATTATTATCTTTACGGAGAAGATCGTGGGCAGCCAGAGGAAAAATTTATAACTTTTTTTCATGATAAGGCACCTGAGATAAAGAAATTTATTGATGATTCAGGGGTATTACCTATCACGGTAGATAAGAGTTTGGATAGGGACGCTATAGATCCTTATACATTGCTCATTAGAGTGGTGAATCAATTGATATCAAAAAAAACATGTCAGAATACGTATAGAATTATGGATGGTAAGAGGAGATATTCAGTTAATGTGAATTTTATTAAAAAAGAAAACAGCATAAGTGTCCTGAAAAATAGTAATAAGGATATCATTTACAAGTGTGAATTTGCTCTAGTAGAATTAGAAGAAGAGAAAAAAAAATGGCCATTTAATAGAAGAAATAGGTCAATGGATATATGGTTCTCGGAGAATTTAAATTATATTCCAATAAGATTTAAATTCCAGACCCCAATAGGTAGCGTTGTTGGAAATTATAATTTTGAATAACAATACTGATGATTCAAGGAAGCTCAAGCTCTATAAGTGGCTGTTAGTGTCCGACACGTTTATTAAGTTAACAACTTTTAGTAACAAATAAATTAGAATTTTTGAAAATATGTGATACCATCTTATTGTTCTGCGAAGTTTCAGACATTTTTAAAAAAATAAATTTGATACGTTCCAGGTGCAGTCAGTTTACCATGTAGTTGCATTTAAAAGGTAAAACATGGATAATCTCAGAATTATTTAAGAGTAAAGCAAAACCGAGTTATAAAATATTATAAGGTGTAGATTATGAAAAACATAAAAGCAACAATTTTGTTAATGTCAATGCTAATAATTGCTCCATTGACAAGTCACAGTCAAGCTCAAAGTAGCTCTGCTGCTGGCGGTATGTCTGTGGGAACAGCTGTTGCCATTGGTGTTGTAGGTGCGGCATTGCTGGTAGCCTTAGGAGATAGCTCTAGTTCAGCTCCATCTGCTGTACCGGCTGCAAATAATAATGATGGTGCTACTGTAGCTGAAGACTCAACGATAGTCTCTGGCACCACGACCACTACAACAGCAACATCTACTACAACAAACTAAAGTCATTAAGTAAATGAAAAAAAAACGGCGTAAGCCGTTTTTTTTTGCTTATTTTAAATGTATAAATTTTACTTTTTAATTTTATTAATCTCGTCTGAGCTTCTTGCATCTAATTTTGGAATAACTGGATTAATTGATACTCCAACTGCCAGAATACAAAGAGATGGCACATTAAAAGTAACCTTTAGTCATCTAGATATCGCTAATATAACAAATATAACTTATCAGGCTACACCTTGGCTGGAAACTACGTTCAGATATACATATGGTAAATCACTCAAGGATAGAAGCTATGCTGCAAAAATAGTTATACTGGAAGAGGGTCGTTTCAAGCCAAATATTGCTATTGGTGCTCAAGATATTCTGGGAACAGGTGAGTGGGCGTCAGAATATATAGTAGCTTCTAAGGATATTAAAAATTTTGATGTTACGGTCGGACTAGGATGGGGTCGATTAGCAGGTTATAATTCGATCAAGAATCCATTATCAAGAATTAGTGACTCTTTTTTGAATAGAGACAAAGATGGTGATACTGGTGGTCTGAAAGGTGGTAAAATAAGAAATGGTAGTTTTTTTAGCGGCTCAAAAGCTGGAATATTTGGTGGCATTAAATATAAAATTCCAAATACAAATTTCAAATTACTAGCCGAATATAATTCAGACTCATATTCTAGGGAAATGAGTCTAGGGATTATAAATAAGAATTCACCTATGAGTTATGGTTTAGAATGGAATGGGCCATCGGGTTCAACTATTAGCTTGAGTCATTTACGTGGCAATGAATTCGGATTAGCATTTTCAACTATTCTAGATACAAATTTAACTCCTATTAAAAAGAATATTCAAGCTTTTTACTCGTCCAGTGATAAGCTTAAAATTCCTGATATTCCAAAAACACTTAATTTTGATCATTGGTATGATCGACTACTCTATGATTTTGAAAAATCAGGTTTACTTTTGAGAAAAGCAAAGATTCATCCCAGTGAGAAGAAGGCGACAATTGAATTTTCTAACTTTAGATATAATTTGACTGCTGACGCTATCAATCAAGCTCTGACGCTTTCACAAATACATCTTCCTCTTGATATTAACAGATATGATTTGATTTTAAATGAAAACCATTTAAAGGTGATGACTATTAGATATAATCGTAATGATCTAAATAATAATCTTTTGTATAATAGTGATTATAGTCGGATCAAAATTTTGCGTCCTGATGAAATAGATAACCCCAATAATTATACAAAGATTCGAACTCCGTCCCTGAATTTCAGTGCTAATATAGCTGCCAAGTTTCAGTTATTTGACCCCGATCTTCCACTGAAACATCAAGTTTTTCTCAAAATTGATGCATTAGCTCACCTAACTCAAAATTGGAGACTTTCTGGCTCATTCGCTATTGATATTTATAATAATTTTGATTTAAATAGGGGACCCAACTCAAGACTTGAGCATGTAAGAACTGATATTAATAAATATTTAGTTAAGGGCTCTTCAGGCATTGACTCTCTTTACTTAGAGAGATATTCGTCTTTAGGTGAGAACATCCATTATAGAGCTTACGCTGGTATATTAGAATATATGTACAGTGGAGTTGGCATCGAGATATTGTATCAACCATTCATGTCAAGATTGGCAATTGGGGGCACTTTTAACAGAGTAATCAAAAGAGACTATGAGAGAGATTTTAAGCTATTGGATTATAAAACCTCAACTGGTTTTTTAAGTTTGTACTATGCTTCACCTTTTTATAACTATGATTTTGCAATTCATCTCGGAAGATATTTAGCAAAGGACAGAGGTGCAACTATGGAGTTAAGAAGAACATTTGATAATGGTTTTTCTGTAGGTGCTTTCGTGACGAGAACTAATGTTTCTGCCGTTGATTTTGGAGAGGGTAGCTTTGATAAGGGATTATTTTTCAGAATACCATTCGACTCTTTTACTTCCGGCAATACAAAAAATTCTTTTAGAACAGTACTTAGATCAGTGCAAAGGGATGGAGGTCAAAAATTAGATGATTTTACTGGAAGGTTATGGTTTGACTTGAGAAATGTTCGTTATGATAATCTCAAGAATTACAGAAGAAGAATGATACCAAAATGAATAGATATATAATTTTTTTATCAATTATTCTTCAATTAAGTTCTTGCACCTTTCATTCAATGCAATATGAGGCCCTAAAGGAGTTGGTCACCGAAGAGAAAAGCTCGTCAATACCAAAGAAAAATTGGACAATTTTTTGGGGGGATAAGGTAATTGATCTTTATGCAATCAATTTTGAAGATCAGGTAATCTTTGTTGATGAAAAAATCAATATCTTCCTTAAGGATAGACAGATTTATAAAATTACAGGTCTATTACCTGAAGATTCAGTTATTGAAATTGATTCTAATGATGACCTACTGGTATATATTTTGAATGGGAGAGAGATATCAATTGATTCTTGCGAGGAGGGTCAATTAATAGTGCTAAATAATTATAATCAGAAGTATTCAAGGTCATGCTCAAACAATAAAGATGACAATAGTTATGATAATTATATAATTTATAATTCCGAGGGCATGATCACTGGCATGCTCTTTAAAATTAATCCAGACTATCCATTATTACAATTGAGCTTGAAGTGAACTATAATCAAAAATGCTCTAACCATGAATTAGTAATATTATGCAAAATGCGAATGTTTTCTAAAATTAAAAAAATAAATCGGTTTTGAGGTTATGAAAAAAAAGAATTTTAATATATTGAGCCTATTTTTACTTTTCTTCAGTGTTTTATATGGTAATGTTTTCGCACAAGGAATGTCTTTACCTGGGTCTTTGCCAGGAATATCACCTGCGATGTTATCACAGATTAGCACCATGTCACCTGATCAAAGAAGAGCTCTAGCTGAACAATATGGAATAAATCTCGACGACTTTGCCATGGGTGTGGGGATAGGAACATCTGATGCGGTTGGATCTCAGAGTAATGAATTAGTATCAGATGGAAATGAAATTTTAATTGAAAGAATATTAGAATCTCAAGATAACACAAACAAAGCTGAACAAATAAGAAAAAATAACATACCTTTATTCCAGCAAGACTACTCCTTAGTAGAGAATTTACCAATATTTGGTAAATTCCTTTTTGATGGAAAATTTTCCACTTTTTCACCTATTGATAATATTCCGGTACCGAATGATTACGTGATGGGTCCTGGAGATTCTCTTGAATTTCTAATGTATGGAACAAAAGATTCAAGAATACAGCTGACTATAAATCGAGATGGATCTATTAATTTTCCTGAATTAGGGAATTTGAATGTAAGCGGCATGACTTTTTCAGAGGTAAGTGATTATATAAAAACTAGAGTGTCAAGAGAGATGCTCGGGACTGAAGTAAGTATTTCAGTTGGACGTTTAAGAAGTATCAACGTTTTCTTGACTGGAGAAGCCAATATTCCAGGAATGTATTCAGTATCAGGACTATCTACTGTTTCTCAGCTTTTGTTCGTAGCTGGAGGTATAACTGATATCGGGAGCCTCAGAAACATCCAAATTAGAAGATCTAATGAAACAGTAGCTATTTTTGATTTGTATGAATTGTTAACAGAGGGAAATGCGGAAAATGATATAAGGCTTCGTTCTGGAGATGTAATTTTTATTCCAACGATTCATAAAAGTGTATATATAGATGGCGCAGTAAGGCGAACAGCTAAGTATGAATTAAAAGAGGATGACAGATTATCTGATCTAATTTCATTAGCGGGTGGACTCGAAAGCAGAGCTTATAAAAAGCAAATATACATAGAAAGATATGACAACAATACAGATGTTCCTATGATAATCAATCTTGATTTGAGTAAACCTGAAAACTATGATTTTTTGGTATCTGATGGGGATATTATAAGAATAGCTAAGATCAGTGACCAGCTCACTAAATCAGTCATGCTTTCAGGCGCTGTAAAGAGACCTGGTAGATATGGCTGGTATGAAGGTATAAGATTTTCGGATATTTTAAGTGATATAAATACCGATTTTCTAAGTGATTTTGATACTAATAAAAGCTTAATAATAAGGAGAAAGAATACAAATAATTATGATATTGAAGTTATCGATTTTAATATAAAAGAAGCTCTATCATCACCTGGCAGTGATATGGACCCATCATTGTCTGTTTTCGATGAAATATTAATTTTTTCTCAAGGACATAACAACGATAATTTGAATAATATTCAGATATATAATCCAAGTGAGGATATTGAGCACCCTCTATATGGTAAAGAGGAAGAAATAGAGGAAGAGGCACCTCAAAATCTATCTGCTATGAGATCTTTAGAAGATAGCATTGATCCTCGAACAGGAAAAGTGGTTATTGATCAGATGACAAAAGAGGAGCTGAGGATAGCTACTTATGAGATGAGAAAAGAGGCAGAATATGATTTAATCAATAGAGGCAAAAGACGTTTATTACTAGAAAAAATAATATCTAAGCTTAGTCAGCAAGCAAGCTCTGCAGATTCTGTAAAGACTGTATCAATCAGCGGCGCAGTGAAGGTTCCCGGTCAATATCCTCTTACAAATAATGCTTCATATATGGACTTAGTAGATCTAGCTGGTGGTTTTAAAGATAACGCATATATTGAGTCAGCAGAAATAAGAGAAACGATGTTCGATACTTCAGGATCAATGATTATTGAAACATCAAATATAAATTTAAAAGAATTATCTGATACTTTGGTTAAAAGCAGAGATCACTTGCATATAAGAAGCGTTAAAGATTGGAATGCTTCTGATACAGTCATGTTGACCGGCGAAGTTTTTTATCCCGGTTCATATTTGATTGGCCCAAATGAAACATTATCATCCGTTATTAAAAGGGCGGGTGGATTCACGAATGAGAGCTTCATAAGAGGAGCTATTTTTACTCGTGAGAGCATTAAGCAGAAAGAAAGAGAACAACTCAGAATACTAGGAGATACAATTAGGAGGGATCAGGCGGCACGATCGATGACTAAAGAATCTGAGGATTTTTCTGTGAGCAGTACTGAGGTTGAAGCAGGTATTGAAGCACTCATGTCTTCTGAAGTATACGGAAGATTGATAATTGATATTCCGAGTATTCTCAGTGGCGATTCCTCTGCTGACATCGTTCTTCAGGATGGAGATCATCTCACAATACCAAAGTATACAAATGCAGTCACTGTCGTTGGTGAAGTCAGAAGATCTGGAAGTTTCGTGCGACAGGATTCATATAACATCGATGATTATCTTGACCTTGCAGCTGGTATGACTGCGAGGGGCGATTCTAAAGAGATATATGTTATTGGTGCAGATGGCTCGGTAAGAAAAAATATTAAGCAAACATCTTTGCTGATGTTTGATGATGGATCATTAAGGAATATACAAGCAGGAGATACAATTGTGGTGCCAATAAAATCCTCTTATCAAACTCCTCTTAATCTATACAGCACTGTTTCACAAGTGGTATTTCAGAGTATAGCGTCTATAGCCGCATTCAGTACCGTCTTTGATTAAACCTATATGAAAAGCAGCATACTTAAAAATGGATATGGATCTAGCGTTTTGCTTGTTTTGTTAGTCACCATATTCTTTACTGGCATCAATGGAATAATAGCGTTTGCATTATTTATATTATTTTCTAATTTCAATTTTGGTCGGGACCCTGATTTTAAGCATGGGTTGTCATCGGGTAAGTCAAGATTGGGCGGCGCAGCTATATTTCTTTCCATAATTATTGGGTGTTTTTCTCATCTATTTTTATTTAATGATCTCAGTTCTTATAAAATATTATCAGATATAGAGACTGTTATTATCATTTCATTCTTGATTGGTTTAATAGGCCTTACAGAAGATCTCAGTCAGAATTTAAGTTCACAGAAAAGATTGATAATTATGTTGATCTTTGTGGGTTTAGGATTATTTGTCCAACCTAACTTACTACCTTTTAATTTAGAAATATTTGACCTTCTTGGAATAAAAGATTTTTTTATACCAATTTATATTTTTTCTGTAGTTATGGTTTGTGGCTTTATAAATGCAGGCAATATGGCGGATGGAGCTAATGGTCTTCTCGCCTCTATATTTTTTTCATTTTTCGTGATTGCTTACACAATGGATAGTTCTATATTTAATTTTTCTGTCTTGATTACACTGTTAGCCTTTATTATTTTTAATGTGCTTACTGGAAAAATTTTTTTAGGGGATTTTGGGGCATATTTCCTATCTTCACTAGTAGCATTTAAGAGTCTTGAGTTCTATAAAGATACTGAATTAAGTGTATTTTTTTTAGCTTCGATACTTATTTATCCTTGCTTTGAACTAGCTCGTTCAATAATTATTAGGTCTATTAAAAGTGTATCTTTAATAAATCCTGATAATAATCATCTTCATAATCATATTAATCGATATATATTATCTTTTAAATTTTCCAAACATACTGCTAATTCATTAACTGGTCTTAGTATTGGAATATTTACATCCTTTATTCCCTTGGGTCTCTATTTTTCTGGTCTATCAGTAATGTCTAATTATTGGAAACTAATACTTTGCTTACAAATATTAATTCTATCGGTGATTTATATTTATTTTGAAAAAATCTCTCAAGATAGATCAAATCATTGCTATAATTAAAAATCTAAAAACCCATAATTAAGAATTGCGAAAGTGGCGGAATTGGTAGACGCGCAGGATTTAGGTTTCTGTGGGGCAACCCGTGAGAGTTCGATTCTCTCCTTTCGCACCATCAAAGAAACTAACAATACATATAAATACTCCATCAAAGGTAATTAAGCATGAAGAGAGATGACTCCTCGAATGATACAGAGAAAAGCGTGATAATTGAAGTAGAGAGAGATAGCCTTGATGAGAAAATTGAGGTTAAGTTAATTTCTATTGGAAAGAAAGCGAAAATTAAAGGTTTTAGGCCTGGTAAAATCCCTAAGAGTGTTTTAAGAAAATATCATGGTTCTGAGGCTTATCAGGATGCGATTTCTGATTTAATTCAGGATGGATACACAGAAGCTATAAAGGAAAGTGATTTCAATCCAATCAGCTCACCTAATATCAAACCAATTGAAAGCAAAAATGATAAGCTCAGATTTGAGGCTAAATTTGAAATACTTCCTGATATAGAATTGAAAGGTCTTGATAAGATTTCAATTAGCAGACCAGACGTTAAAATAACCCCTAAAGACATGGATAATATGCTGGAAAAATTGAGAAAACAAAAACGGAAATGGAAAAAAATTGATACAAAAAGCGTTGAAGGTAACCAAATAAATATTGACTTTATTGGCAAACTGAAAGGAGAGACATTTAGTGGTGGTGAGGGAAAAGATGTAAACATTATACTTGGTGAAAAACAGATGATTCCTGATTTTGAGAAGGCATTATTCGGTTTAAAATCAGGCGACACAAAGTCTTTTAAGGTAAAGTTTCCAAAAGATTATCATTCTGAAGAGCTGTCCGGAAAAAAAGTTGATTTTGATTTAACTGTTAATAGTCTTGAAGAAGAAGTGCTTCCTGAAATTGATAAAGAATTTGTTAAGGAATTTGGAATTGAAGATGGAAGTATTGACAAGCTGAAAGAAGATGTAACTCGAAATATGAAACGAGAATTGCGCCATAAAATAAATCAAGATATCAAAAATCAAGTAATGCATGGTTTATTGGAAAATAATGATATACCTATCCCTGTGAGCATGAGAGAAAATGAGATTAAAAATATGCAGAAAGAATCAATGCGTCAGATGGGTATAAAAGACGAAAATGACATGCCGCCAGCAGAAAATTTTACTGATATGGCTGAAAAGAGAGTTAAGTTAGGACTCTTGATTAGCAAATACATAGAAGATAAAGCATTAAAGGTAGATCAAGAAAAAGTAAAAAAACATATCGAAGATATGTTTGCTGGATATCAAGAGCCTGATAAGCTTATTGAACAATATATGGGTAATCAACAGATAATGGGTCAAATACAAAGCATGGTACTTGAAGATCAAGCTTTTGATTTAATCGCAAAAGAAGGCAAAGAGAAGTCTAATAAAATAAGTTTCAGTGAATACATGAATCATTGATATAATATGAACTATTTATAAAACAGTTAATAAAATGAAAAATATTTCGTCAAATCTTGTTCCAATGGTTGTTGAAAGAAATTCTAGAGGTGAGCGTGCCTATGATATCTACTCAAGACTACTTAAGGAGCGGTTGATATTTCTAGTCGGACCAGTTGAAGACAACATGGCAAACATAGTTGTTGCGCAATTATTATACCTTGAGTCTGAAAATCCTGATAAAGATATAAATATATATATAAATTCACCGGGGGGCTCTGTAACTGCAGGAATGTCAATTTACGATACTATGCAATTCATAAATTGTGATGTGTCGACAATTTGTGTTGGCCAGGCAGCCAGTATGGGTGCTCTTCTTCTTGCTGGAGGTGCAACAGGAAAAAGGTTTGCACTTCCTCATTCGAGAATTATGGTTCATCAACCTAGTGCTGGCTTTCAAGGTCAAGCTACAGATATAGATATTCACGCACGCGAAGTTTTGGAGCTAAAAAATCGTTTGAATAAAATTATGGCAAAACATACAGGTCAAAAAATCACAAAGATCGAGAAAGATTTAGAGCGTGATAATTTCATGAGTTCTATTGAAGCTCAAAAATATGGCCTTATTGATACAGTGTTGAGCGATAGAAAAGAATTAAAATAATCTTTATCTTCCTCTAAGGGATTAATTATGAGTGATAAGTCTTCTGAACAAAGTGGCGATAATAAATTGCTATACTGTTCTTTTTGTGGGAAATCACAGAATGAAGTGAGAAAGCTAATCGCTGGACCATCAGTCTTCATATGCGATGAGTGTGTTGATCTTTGTAATGATATCATCCAAGAAGAATTAGAAGATCAAAATGAGCCTGATAATATTTCTTTACCAAAACCCATTGAGATTAAGGATATACTTGATGATTATGTAATTGATCAAGATCAAGCCAAAAAAGTTTTGTCAGTTGCAGTCTATAACCACTATAAAAGATTAAGTGATAGTAAAAAATTAAAAAAAGATTCTAATCGTGTTGAGCTTGCGAAAAGTAATATCCTATTGGTAGGCCCGACTGGATGCGGCAAGACACTACTGGCTGAAACACTTGCTCGTCTTTTAGATGTCCCGTTCACAATTGCTGATGCTACAACTTTAACAGAAGCAGGATATGTAGGTGAGGATGTAGAGAACATAATTCAGAAACTTTTATCAAAATGTGATTATGATGTTGAAAAAGCACAAACTGGAATTGTTTACATAGATGAGATCGATAAAGTTTCACGCAAATCAGAAAACCCCTCAATAACAAGAGATGTCTCAGGAGAAGGTGTTCAGCAGGCGCTTCTTAAATTAATAGAGGGTACGATTGCATCGGTTCCACCTCAGGGCGGAAGGAAACACCCACAACAAGAATTTCTTCAGGTGGATACAACCAATATCTTATTCATTTGTGGGGGGGCGTTTGCTGGATTAGAAAAGATTATCCAGAGTCGCACTACGAAAACAGGTATCGGTTTCGTGGCTGAAGTTAAAACCAAGAATAATGAAACTCTCTCAAGCGAATACCAAAATGATATCGAACCAGAGGATCTAGTCAATTATGGCTTAATTCCTGAGTTTGTTGGGAGACTTCCGGTGCTGGCATCACTGCATGAATTAGATGAAGACGCACTTGTTAGGATTTTGCAAGAACCCAAAAATGCTCTCACAAAGCAATACATCAAGCTTCTAGAGATGGAAGATGTGGAATTAGATTTTCGTGATGATGCAGTTAGAGAGATTGCAAAAAAAGCCATCAAGCGCAAAACTGGTGCGAGAGGTCTCAGG
>MDTD01132717.1_pt1 | contig 33983 bp, 26 predicted proteins | sample 811221 | NCBI WGS metagenome assembly MDTD01 (sample SAMN05326646, study PRJNA326480) | marine metagenome | isolation source: seawater | place: Pacific Ocean: South West | collected 2011
AGCATCTTCGAGGGCGGTTTCTGAGGAAGAAAACGATAAATTTCCCACATATAATTTCATTGTGGTTTTCCTTTCACGGCTATGCCGCATAGTTCAAGCGGGACAAACTTGTTCGGGGTCTGAGATTTGCCGGAAAGGAAACGAAAGTTTTTATTCTTCGTAAGGCCTGTCAAGAAAAAAATTCAAACTTGGTTGTTTTAACAAATACCAACCGAGCGGAGTATCCAAAACATAAATGTACGGTTTAAACAGAGTCGATCCGATGATCAAAACGGCTGTACACTTTGTCGCTCATGTGAATATACTATACACCGTAAATACCAAAATACCAATGGGTTTCGTGATTATAAAACAATTATATTATTGATCTTTTTTCCCGATTATACCATATAACCGATATTTTTATATTTTATCATCATCAATACACTATATATAGTAATATTATTTTAAAATTTAATCTGTGTTTAGATAAAAAATTTGCTAACTTGATATGTTTTACGAATATGCTAAATTATATTGTTTGTATATAAGCATAAATTTATGGAATAAATCCGGAAGCAGATAATGGAAAAAGAGCTTATTGAATTGCTGCGCGATAACGCGCGGATCAGCGTGGAGGAAATCGCCGCGAGACTGGATGCTAAGGTGGACGAAGTTGAAGAACTTATTCGTTCACTGGAACAGCGCCGGATCATTCGCGGCTATAAAGCCGTTATAAATGACGATGAATTGGAGGACGTTCCGGTCAAAGCCATTATCGAGGTACGAATAACCCCGCAGCGTGAAGGCGGATTTGATAAAGTAGCGCGCCGCATTGCCAAGTTTGAGGAAGTTACTGATGTCTACCTGATATCCGGCGGTTATGACCTGAAACTGGAAGTCCACGGCAAATCACTGCACGAAATTGCCATGTTTGTTTCCAGCCGGCTGGCCACTATTGACGGCGTCATCTCTACCGCAACCCATTTTGTATTGAAGAAATACAAGGAATCAGGAACTTTACTGGAAAACGAAGAAGAATATGAAAGACTTAGAGTATCACCGTAAATCAAGAATAGCGACGCATATCGCGTCGTTACCGAAAAGCGGTATCAGAGATTTTTTTGAACTTGTTATGACTATGGAAGACGTCATTTCTCTTGGCGTCGGCGAACCCGATTTCCCTACTCCGTGGAATATCCGTGAAGCCGCGGTTTACTCTCTGGAGAAGGGACATACAAGCTATACATCCAATCTCGGTCTGCTCTCATTGCGTCAGGAAATCTGCAGATACCTGAAATCAGACTATAAAGTCGAATATGATCCGAAAACTGAATGTCTCATAACCGTCGGGGTCAGCGAAGCACTGGATTTGGCGATCAGAGCGTTGATCAATCCGGGCGAAGAAGTAATTTACGCCGAGCCTTGTTATGTATCCTACGCCAGCGAAATTATCATGGCGCACGGCGTACCGGTGCCGATCGCCTGTTATGAAGAAAACAAATTTGCCGTTAATCCGGCGGATATCCGTAATGCAATAACCGACAAGACCAGAGTTATTTTACTTAACTTCCCGTGTAATCCGACCGGAGCAGTTCTGACTCTCGAGCAGATGACGGAAATTGCCGCTATCGCGATAGAACATGACCTGGTGGTTATTACCGACGAAATTTACTCGGAGTTGACCTACGGCGACCGCTTGCCGACTATCGCTTCTCTGCCGGGCATGCGTGAACGTACGCTGTTCCTGCACGGTTTTTCCAAGGCGTTTTCAATGACCGGCTTCAGGATCGGTTACGGCTGTGGACCGGCGGATATTATTGACGCCATGATGAAGATTCATCAGTACTCGATGCTGTGTGCTCCGATTATTGCCCAGGAAGCGGCGGAAGAGGCGCTGAAACACGGTATGCTGTCAATGGAAAAAATGAAAGCTGAATATCGCGAGCGCCGCAATCTGATGAATGCCCGCTTCAACAATATGGGGTTGCATTGTGTAAAACCGGGTGGAGCGTTCTATATGTTTCCGAATATTACGTCGACCGGGTTGAGTTCCCTTGAATTCGCCTCACGCCTGCTGAAAGAGCAGAGTGTGGCCGCGGTTCCAGGTACTGCGTTCGGTAAAAGCGGCGAGGGTTTTCTTCGTTGCTGCTACGCGGCTTCGATGGCCGACATAATCGAATCCATGAACCGGATCGAAAAATTCATCCAGCAGTTTAAATAAAACAATCATTATTAAGCGGGCTTTCAAGTCCGCTTTTTTTATGCCGACATGCAAAAGATAATGATAATTGGTTCCGGGGGAGCCGGGAAAACAACTCTGTCCATTAATTTAAGTGAAAAACTGGATATTCCAGTGGTTCACCTGGACGCTATTTACTGGAAGCCTGGCTGGGTCGGTTCGCAAAAGGAGGAATGGGAGGAAAAACAGAAACAGGCTCTCAGCGGAGATAAATGGATAGTTGACGGCAACTATATCAGTTCGATGCATCTGCGTCTGGAGCAATGTGATACGGTGATTTTCCTTAATTTTTCCAAATATCTGTGTCTCTATAATGTTCTTAAAAGATATTTTCAATACCGGGGGAAAACCCGCCCTGACCTGAACTCGGATTGCCCCGAACGGATTGATTTTGAATTCCTGCGGTGGATCTGGAATTTCCCCAGATATAATACTCCGGAGATATTGGAAATTTTAGCAAAACAGCCGGAAGATTTGAATATATATGTTATGGAATCACCCAAAGAAATCAAATCGTTTTTGACCTCTTTGCGGTAAAGTTTCGTAAGAACTTAAAATTTTGCTTTCGGGGGCTGCCACGATGCGGGACAAGGGAAATAAAACACGTATATGTTCGCTTCATCTCCGCTTCCGTAGCACAAAGTGCGAAGTTTGAAGGGGCCGTCGTACGGATTAAGCCTCTTTTTCGATCAGTCTCAATTTACGCCAGGCTCCGGTTCGGAAACGCAGATAGATCAAAGCTGACTCAAACGCAATGAATGCGGTTATGTATATCCAGATGGTTTTTATATCGGCATTGAATACCTTCAGAAGCAGCCATACTCCCGGGGCCAGCAGCAGCCAGGCACAGGAAATACTTATCAACATCATAGCCCGGGTGTCGCCGGCGCCGCGCAATGCCCCCATAAAGATAAATTTTGTTGCATCGAAAAAGTTGAAAATAGCTGCACATACCAGCAGAAAACGACCTACTTCCAATACTTCACGGAAGCTTCCGTTGGTGCTGTCCGGGCTGAACCAGCCGATTAGCAAATCGGGCAGAAAAATATAACAGGAACTGCATATAACCATATAGCAGGTTGCCAGTTTCCACGCTCTTTTTGCCGCTGCTTCCGATATGTCCAACTGTTCGCTCCCGATATATTGACCAACCACGATCGAAGTGGCATCAGATGTTCCCAGCAGCGGCAGGAAACTCAGTGCGTTGACTGACAGCGCGATTGTGGTCGCAGCCATTGGTACTTGTCCAAGATGACCGATCAGAAAAGTAACTACAGTGAATGAACCGACGTCGCAAAGGCATTGAAATCCGGATGGAGTCCCGCGGCTGATCAATGTTCCCAGCAGCTTTTTATCCGGGAGTCTGATTCTTCTGGTTTTAAACAATTCCTGTTTTTCCATCAGAAACATCGTCAAGGCACATAAAAATGCGACCATTGAAGAGAGGGAGGTTCCCAACCCGGCTCCGAAGATGCCCATTGCCGGGCTTCCCCAGTGACCAAAAATAAATATCCAGTTGAGCAGGATATTCAATGTGCAGGTGGCGGTATTTACTATCGCAACCCTGAGCGTCAGGCCGCGTCCGCTGAAAAAAGCGAAAAAAGGCGCCCCCATGCAGATAAAAGCTCCGCCCGGCATTAGAATATTGAAATATTCCACCTCCCTGACGGTTAGTTCCGGGGAGTGATTGGCTTTTATGATGAAATATTCTCCCAGGGGAGGCAGAACAAAAGTAATCAAAATAGCGGCCCCAAGCCCGAAATAAAATCCATTCCAGCACGACTTTACGCAGTCATCGGCTTTTTTGGCGCCCCAGGCCTGAGCTACCAGAGCCGAGGTGAAATTAGCCGAAACCATAAAAAAGCAGAACATTGAAAATGAGAGGATTCCAGCCGGTAAGGCCGCCGCAACATCGACAGTTGAGTTTGCCGCCAGAAACTTCCGGTCGAAAAACTGCATCACGGTATGACCGGCGCTCATGATAATCAACGGATAGGCAATAAGCATGATTTCCCGGTATCCACCGGGTCTGCCTTTGCGCAGAAATGCTGCTTTTATACGCTTGAGAAAAGTAATCATGGTGAAGGTTAGTCCTGCTTTTTACGTGCGTAAATGTTAATTACAGGAGCGGCCACTTCCATATAATGAGTGATCCGGCAACGTCTTTGTAGTGGAATTATACCGAATACTTTGGGGATATATTCGAAAGTTTTGATCTTTTCGAAGTTATCAAAAGGCGTCTTTTCATCGGTAACCCCGGCATAGCGTTCATAAAACGGTACATTAAGCCATTGGAAAGAGGTATCGATATAATAATCTGCTTTTGCCGCGGCGTCTTCGCCGTCTATATCATAAATAACGGTTTTATAACGTTTCGGATTAACCATCGGGACCCGGTAGCTGACTGGATAACGTTCTGTGGCTATTTGGGCTCCGGACGCAATATTCTCATTAATCCAGCGAACGGCGGAAATCCGGGCATTTTCATGTGTTGCCGAATCCAGCCACGCCCATGACCAGCCGAAAGTCATAAGCAAAATAATAGTTGCAGTCGCGTGCTTTAAGCTTTTCTTTGGAAGCGCATAAACCGCCCGGGCCGCAAGTAAACTTAATGGAACGTAAGCAGGTATCATATACGCCTCGGCAAAGAGTCCCTGCGCCGCCAGCCAGATAAAAATAAAGATTGCCGGCATCATCGCCAGATAAAGCAAACGCGGTTTTACGCAGGAATATATAACTCCCGCAACCATAACTACAAATGCGGCATAACCCATCGTATAGAAAAATGCGTCATAGCAATACAACATAAACGAGTCGACAATATTAAACAGCCAGTTGCCTTCACGAGCCACGCTTTTTATCCACTGCAGGTCGCCCAGAAAACGGCTTAAGTCAATAATAATAGTCGGGTTTAATAGTAAAAAAGTGACTCCGGCAGCTGCGCCCGCGCCGACTAACTTCAAATCATTCCGGGTAAAAGGCGATTTAAACAGAAAATCTTGTTTTCTTCTTGCGGCGTGATATAGAACAACATAAACGCAGCTGAAAACCGCCGGGTACTTGGTTCCTCCGGCCAGGCCGACGCATATTCCGGACATCAAATAGTCCTTCCAGCTACCCCGCCGGAATATGCCGATACTGAAATAAAGCACCAGTGCGGTCCAAAACAGAGTCGGCGTTTCCGGTTTGATGAACTTGGCGGACAATACCACCAGCGGCAGACATGCAACCAGGGCCGCTGCGAAAAACGCCTGGCCGTATCGCGGAGTTAAGCGTCGAGAAGTCAAATAGACAGCCAACACAGCCAGCATCCCATAGATAGCGCAAAGGATGCGTCCGCATAAGTAGACTGGACGAAAACGGTCCGGATGCACCAGAAAATAGTCCAGGGAAGTTTCTGACGGGATATATCCGGTAATACGTCCGGCCAGTAATGCCGCACCGATTTGATAATAGAAAAACGGGCTGTAGATGTAGCTTTCCGGCTTAACGCTTCTGCGTTTAGCCATCGAGGCAAGTGCCTTCAACGTAAATTGCTCATCCGGATGAAAACTTCTGACCTGATCGAGATAAGGCGAAATCTCCGCCAGAGGGGCAAATTGCTTTTTATTGGTTTTATCGAGAAATTCCGAACGCTTTCCCAGCTTTGAATTCAATACCTTATGCACTTCCGGCAAAGCTTTTTCAACCGCTTCGTGTCCGCCAAGCGAAATATTCTGGCGCTCCAGCGACGGCAACCCAACGGTTATGCCGCGAAAATTGAGGGCTAGCGACAGTATCGCCAGCCCAAGCATAATTATAAAATCCTTTTTTCTGAGAGGTATCAGCATTAAAGAAATCAGTCCTTCTTGAGCAGAGTTCTTAGAACTGCGGCATCCTGATAAAATTGTTCGACGCTGTCGTTTCGTGCAAATTCAAGCAGAGCGCCACGCTCCACGTCATCAGCGATAGCATCAAAGTACCTGGCCCAGTCCGCAACTCCGTCAGATAGCGGTAACCGCTCCGTTTTGCCATCGACGTGACGCCAGTGAAAAACATGGATATGGGACATTCTTGGTTTAAGAGCTTCAATCATATCCAGGTTTTCCTGAAGGCCGGAGCCAATTGGCGGCTGCCAGTAAAATGTGATGTTCTCATCCGGTACAGCTTTAACCAGGGCGAGGGTTGATTCACGAACATCGGTCAAGGTGCCGCCATGATGTTCAAGGCCGATTGATATTCCCTGCTTTGCCGCTTTGGCTGAGATATTCAATAAATCCTCTGCAACAGCCTGACGGTAAGCTTCGTCCGCATCGGCGGAACCGAGATTTCCGGCCCAGACACGGATGGTTTTTACGCCAAGCGCGGCGGCGGAATCCAATACGGCGTCAAACTCGGGATTTTTTTCATCCTTTACCGCGGCCCGGTAATATGAACCGTAGGTCGGCAGAACGATTCCCGCGTCAGCGCATTTCCGGCGCAGCGATTCAGCCTGTTTGGTGTCGCCGTGCGGGGAATGGACGTCTCCGCCCCATTCAATTGCTTCCAACTGGGATTCCTCAACCATGGAAATGACTTTTTCCGGATCCAGGCTCCGGAACGATATAGATACAAGACCACTTATAAACATATTTTCTCCTGTGTCGTTCAATCAAAAAGTTTAAGGTGTGAAATGAAAGTAAAGATACATCCCACACCCGCAAAATACAAGATATAAACCTGACTATTAAACCACTATTGAAACGTGAACATTTCGAGCCGGAAACATTGCGAATGATGATGCTGAAAATAATTTGTAAAAACCAGTTCAAAGATGTATTTTATCTGTGTAACAATTCCATGTGCATAATAATCAAAAAAGGATGGATAAAATGGATAAATTGATCGGCAAGGCCCGGGTTTTGGTTGAGGCATTGCCTTATATCCAGAAATTTCGCGGCGCTCTGGTCGTCATTAAATTTGGCGGCAGCGCAATGGAAGATCCCGAACTGACCTCGCAGACCATGCGGGATGCTGTGTTGCTTGAAGCAATCGGCATGAAGCCGGTTGTTGTTCACGGCGGCGGCAAAGCTATTTCCGCGGAACTGAAGAATCGCGGCATTGAAACTCAATTTATCAACGGCCTGCGCAAAACCTGCGCCGATTCAGTCAAAGTGGTTGATGACGTCCTGCATAATCATGTTAATGCCGCACTGGTCGACAACGTAATGAAATACGGCGGCGTGGCACGGCAGATTTCCGGCAAGGAAATCCTGAAAGCCGAAAAAATGTATTCAAAATGCAAGGAAACCGGTGCTGATCTGGATATTGGATTTGTCGGTTCTGTCACCGAAGTCGATATTGCGCCCATAATTGCGACTGTGGAAGAGGATATCATCCCGGTCATCCCGCCTCTGGCGGTGGGTGACGACGGTGAGATTTACAATGTCAATGCCGACATCGCGGCCTGTAAGATAGCGGAAGCGCTGAAAGCCAGAAAACTGGTATTCCTCAGTGACGTGCCGGGTATTCTCAAGGATCCGTCAGATGAATCAACATTGATTTCCCATGTTACACGCGATTATGTAATGAAAATGATTGATGAAGGAATAATCAGTGGCGGAATGATTCCGAAAGTAATGAGCTGCCTGCATGCGCTTGAAGCCGGAACTGGAAAGGTCCATATGGTCGATGGCAGAATTCCGCATGCGCTGCTGCTTGAAATATTTACCGACAGTGGTATCGGTACAGAGATTGTGAAATAAGGATAAATTAATGGATTTAGTTTTTTGCGGAATGAAGCACTGCGGCAAGTCTACGCACGGGCGGTATATGGCCGAGCATTTAGGCTGGAAATTTATCGATACCGATGACTTGATTCCCGCACGTTATGCCGCTGAACACGGAAAAGAGCTTTCGGTAAGAAGGATTTATCATGAACTCGGGGAAACCGCATTTCGTGAACTCGAAGCAGAGATTATTGAAGACTTATTACGCCGGAAAAGCGAAGAAGAGCCAAGAGTTATAAGCCTTGGAGGCGGTCTGCCGACCAATGATCTGGTCGCGCCATTGCTTGCCGAGCTTGGTTTTTTTGTCTATATAAAAACTGAACCGGACATTTTATTGAAAAGAATCCTGAAGAAAGGCTTGCCGCCGTTTCTTGATCTGGATGATCCCCGCGGCAGCTTTATGCGGCTTTATGAAAAGCGTGAGCCGTTTTATATTAAACATGCCGACCTGATAATTGAACTGCCGGCCAGCGGCTCGGTACAGGATAATGCGAAGCTTGTAATTGAAAGAACTGAGGAGGCCCTGAATGAGCGGTAACAGCTACGGAAAAGAATTTGTTATAACCACGTTTGGTGAATCGCATGGCCCCGGCCTTGGAGTCATAGTTGACGGCATGATTCCCGGAGTAGAACTTTCTGAAGAGGATGTTCAGGTGCAGCTAAGACGCCGCAGACCGGGTCAGTCCCTGGTTTGCACTCCGCGTTTCGAAGCGGATAAAGTGGAAATCGTCTCTGGGATTTTCGAAGGAAAAACAACCGGCACCCCGATCATGATGCTGATTCGCAATACCAGTGAACGCAGTCGCGATTATCATGATATCAAAGACATTTTCCGTCCGGGTCATGCTGACTTTACCTATAACAGCAAATACGGTTTCCGGGATTATCGCGGCGGCGGACGTTCCTCCGGCCGGGAAACGGCAGCCAGGGTTGCCGCAGGAGCGGTGGCCATGAAAATCCTGGAAGCTGAGAAAATCAATATTTTGGCTTATTCACTTGAAATTGCTGGAATCCGCTGTGAAAAAGTGGTGCCTGAAGCTATTGAGAAAAACGACGTTCGGGCCTGTGACCCGGATGTGGCCGAGAGCATGAAAGAGAAGATTATGGCGGCAATGGCGGAGCATAACAGCGTTGGCGGTATTGTCGAATGCTGTATATCAAATGTTCCCGCTGGCCTTGGCGAACCGGTTTTTGATAAGCTTGATGCGGAAATAAGCAAAGCGGTAATGTCGCTTGGCGGCGTCAAGGGAATAGAATTCGGTTCCGGTTTCGCGGCCGCTAAAATGACCGGCAAAGAACACAACGACCAAATTGGACCTGATGGCTTTTTGACAAATAATGCCGGGGGCATTCTTGGCGGTATTTCTTCCGGTCAGGATATTGTCTTCCGTCTCGCGGTTAAACCCACTGCATCTATTGCCCAGGCGCAGAAAACCATTGACAAAGCAGGCAAAGCCAAAGAGTGCAAAGTTATCGGCCGTCATGACCCGTGCCTCTGCCCGCGAATGGTTCCGGTAGTTGAATCGATGTGTGCGATAGTCCTTGCCGATATGCTGCTCAGACATCGAGCCAGGAAGGTTTAAACGTTACTCGGCAGTTGTCCGTCATATTTATTATCTTACTGATATATAGAGTGATATGATCCGTCGTTTTTCCTTTATGGCGATTCATGTCACTTTCTGTTCAGTTTGAACAGGGCTGTGTCCGGTCCGTCGAAATCATATTGGAAATGGTCGCATTCGTCGCTAATAAATTTACCATCGAGCAGTTCCTCCACCTTCGTCTTTTCACGAAGTTTTATGGAAACATTGCAGTTATCCGCGACATGAACCATCAGGAACTCTTTTGTCGCCCAGACCGGAACCGGCGCGTCGACATAGAGGTGAACTCCTGCGGCGGCTGCGTATTCCCGCAACTGCTCCGGGGTAATTTCCTCGTTGGACGGATAGTAGACGCTTTTCCAATTGTCTTTATTCGTAACCTTAGGTACTTCCTCTTTGAATCTTGCTCCGGTTAGCTGTTCCATGGATTCCGGCCTCCATTCGGTGCCGTTGCTCAGGCCGGCGGCATAGGTCCAAACCACTGTGCGATTGTCTTTGAGAATGTATTCATCTAAAACAGCCTGCTTTTCCGGGGTAATTTCAAACAAGCCGGGGAATATACACATCTTGTACTGGTCAAGGTCCGGAATCCGGGGAATATCCCGGAAGGAATAGACTTTATACGGCGTTCCGAGGCGGTTGCAGATGGTCAGCAGATTTACATAAAGGTTGGCATCTTCTTCCTGATCGTTCAGGTACAAGGTGCTCTCCGGATCGACTATCACCGCTATTTCCGCCTCCGGCTCAATGTCATAGTCTGCGTATTTGTCCCAGAGCGTTTTGAAATATGCGATTTCGTCAACCAGTTTCTGTGAGTCGTAGAAACCGCCCCACATATCGAACCACCAGAGCGAGGTGCCGTGCAGCAGTGAGCGGCAGAATTCGCGGCGGAGTCCGGCTATACTGGCTTTTTCATCCGGCCAGTTGACCATCCATCCCAGAGAGACATATTCGTTCAAATCCCAGTTGGAGGTATTGGTGGCATGGTCAAGTTCGTGAAAATAGCTTTTGCCGTTGAGTTTGACGGTGCCGTTGACGTTCATGAAGCCGCCGCCGCCGCCCATGGCCCGGTCATTGTAAATTCCCGGACTGGTGACGTAATCGATAGAGTCGGCTTCCAGCACCTTTTCATAGGCCAGGTGTCCCGCCTGAACCAGACGCCTTTTGGTCAACTGCAGGATATAGCCGTAAAATACTCCGATTTTTCGTTCTTCAGGAATCAGGGCTCTGACATGGGTGGAAAAATCAATGATCGCGTCCGCCACGACATCGCTATGGAACTTCCAGTATTGCAGGGCCGTTTTATCCTCCTGCGGGTCCCGCAGGCCAAGTTCATGGCTGGAGTGAAAGCGATCCAGTAGAACTGGAATGTTTTTAGGTTCTTCGAGGTTGTTTGCCCTGCACCACTGCTGATATTTTTCCAGTTTTCCGGCAGATTCCCGGCCTTGCGAGTAGTCCATCCATTCATCCGTCGTGCCGCAGGCCAGCAGATAGGTCAAAATCCGGTCGCCATACTTTGCTTCAATATGTTGCACCAGTGCGGTTAAGTAGTTCTTTGTCGCGGTCATCCAGCGTTCGGAGGTCAATGCGTCGGTCAAACTCAGGAAACTGTCGGCGAAAAATCCGAAACCGTTGAGGTTTTTAACCAGCCAGTTGGGAGAATTCAGGTCGAGCATGCAAAGGACTTGCGCCTCCGGGGCGACCGAGATCAGGTCCTCGAACTGTTCATCCACAGCCGAAAAATCGTATTTGTCATACCACTTCCAGTTGGTCGGGTATTGGCAGTACGGCTCTCCTATGGAATTGGTGGTGTTGGCCGGGAAGACGCAGAAATGCCGGATTCCGGCGTCATAAAAGCGTTTTTTGGTTTCCAGCTGTTTCCAGAACGAACGATACGCGAAAAAAGGTTTTGTTTCCATGATATTTTGTTGTTTTTTGTGAAAGATTAGAGTATTGGGATTCAGGGTACAATGATATAATTTATTAAAAGCTCAATTCATATGCCATGCAGCCGCCTTTATATTTGGTTGTATCAACTTTGAAGCTCAACTTGTTGTTTTTGCGGTATGTCTTTACTTCAGCAATACGCTTTCCAGTTATGTCCAGAGCCCATAGCCTGGGTGTCTCAATATTATTCAGATCCAGGCTGACTTCTGCCGTGCCGCGGCGCACCAAGTGAGGCAGCTCTCCTGGTTTTTCGAGAATTGTGAGTGCTGAATCCAGATATTTTGCTTTGTTGTTAGAGATATTGGTCAAATGCAGTAATAGCAGTCTTTTACTCTGTTTCAACTCGTATTTATCGATGGCCGCGACGAAGAAAGTAGCAAAACAGCTATTTGCTGTAACGCTCATAAATTTACCTTTTGCACTTTTGCCTTTCGGTACAACCTGACATTCACTGCGCGAAGTGATAACAGAAAATGTGCCCTGTTTTGTGTTCGAGCTGATCTCTCCTGTTACACTCATGGTTTTGCCAGTGGACGGATCGAAGTTTTTTCTTGAGAGTACGCCGGATTTCAGAAGTGAAGTAATCAGTTTATCATTTACTTCAAAGACTTTCTTGCCTTTGTATTCTGTTCCGAAAGACTTTTCTTTCGTCAGATAAAAGGCACTGTTTGATGGAGTCGCTTTTCCGTTGACTGCAGAGCCCAGACTGTACACCAGTCCAAGCTTGTTTACTGCATCCGGCAAAGATTCCCTGATGCTGACTTTGTCCGCAATGTCTGGGGTAATCAGAAACGGAACGCTTGTCGTCGCTTTTTTTACATCGCCGCGACGGAACATGAGAGCCATTATCCGTTCACCGAGCATATGGATCGGATCTGAAGCAACGTCAAATCTGCCCATTGGAATGACTTGCGTAATAGCTTTTATATTGTGGGTATAGGCAAATCTATACAACGCGTCCCAGTCCTGTAGAGCCGATAGAGCGCCCATTATCGCGTTTCCTTCAGAACGGAAACGGTTTGGTGAAACATAGTTGAATTCAGTCACAGTAAAAGGCTTGCCGTAAATACGGGCAGGCATTAAAGCACAGGGAAGCTCGCAGAAATTCTTGATGACACTTTGGTTCTTGAAGATCATTGGATACTGCCATTGAATAACAAATTTGGGATGGTCCCAGTACTTGTGTATATCAACATAGTCGTAATGATCACGTGAGATGGTTTGATTTATATAATTTCGATGGTTGCAATCGCTCGCTGGTATATTACATCCGAGTTGCTGAACAGTATAATCCTTGAGCTGTTTGTAGCTGGATATCTGCATCGCGGTAATAAACCGGTTGAAGCTGCCCTGGGTAGGGGTTTTAATGCCATTTTCCTTGAGCCATACTTTATAGCGTTTTTCGTATTGCGCTTTAAATTTCGTATTGCGTTTCCAAAAAGCGAAAAGAGAATTTTCGTTAATAAAGGATATATGAATCAGGGCCGGATCATTTTTCCAGGCAATGCCGGTATAAGGATTGACGTGGTTGAGTAGTTTCCTTTCAAATGTTTTCAGGTTGTCCATGACTTGTTTGGATAAAGGGGCAAGTTCTTTAATATGCAAGTCATCTCTGCTCAGTTCGTCTACTTCCGCCGCTTTGAGTTTGCGGGATACGAAGATATCGGTAGTGATGTAAATACCCCGTTTTTTCAGGCAGTAATAAAGGTAGTCAAGTTTATCGAGTTGTGGGGCCGAAAAGGTCAGAGAGTCTTTGGCGTTTTTTTCTATCAGACCGTTGTCATGGTGATGAAAACGAACGGCGTTGTATCCGTACGCGGCCAGTTTTTCGGCGAGAGCTTCCGCTGATTTTTTGCTCATATAGTTAGCTCTGAAGCAGAGGTTGCAACCGTAGAAACGCTGAGGAGTATTTGGTTTATTCGTGAAAACAAAGTGGCCGTTACGAATAATGACCCGTCCATACTTTCCGGCAGGAGCTTCGGTGAGGAAACTCATATCAAGCGCACTGCCTTTTTCGACAGAGAGTTTATGATCGAATTTCTTCCATTCTTTGCCTGCCACGATGTAATTTGCATTGGCTTTATCAAGCAATTTTACATCATCACGGCTCCCCGAAATGCCTGCAATCATCCAAACGCATTTTCCATTATTTGTAAACTCGATCGCCTTGATCGGTTTATTCTTTACTTTGAACCTGGACATGTACAATCCAACATAGGAACTTTTATTTTCTCTGGTCCAAACCACCGTTGCGTTTGGGAAGGGAAGCGGACTCCACCAGTTGCCAACGTCTCTCCCGTTTTTTATCCGTATTTTTTCGTGGCTGCCATCCTTGTAATAGACGGTCATTGTTCCGGCGTTAACATCCAATGATGTCCAGGCGGTGGCGTGAAGTAAAAACAGGTACCTGGATGCGGGATAGTTTACCTTGACCCTGGCGCTGGAAGGAAATACTTTTCGGTCACTTCCGGCAAGAACAATACAGGATTTTCCATGATTATTATGGGAATTAATAATCTCAAATGGAATCCCCCCGAACAGTTTCTTGCCGTTTTTAAGCATACTCAAATCATTCTTAGGGCCCTGGTCGGTCCAACCGCCTTCTCCATCTCCGGCAGTTTTATCGGAAAAGGACATATTGGCAGCTGAACTGATGTCAATTGGAGAGGCGTCGTAGAATTTTGTTTTTATGTTCACAGACAACTTACTGGAAGTGATTTCACCTTCCCACGGAGAAAATAGCAGGCGTAAACTATAATTATTTGAACCGTATTTACGCTGGTCCCGAATTGACGCGCATAATGCCCCGCTTAATTCGACCGGGCCGTTGTCGCTATTAAATATTATATTTTTTACTTTTGCGGTATCCAGGACACTGGCATTTGTAAATTTGGACGGAAAAGTTATTTTTTTACCGTCAACGACGATATTTTTCCCGGAATAAGTTGATACCGGGAACGAAATGCTCAAACTTAACAGGTTTGTGCTAACAGCTTTTTTTGAGGATACTTCAATATTAAGATTGTAATCGCCTTGCTTTACCCGCTCAAGTTTTTCCTTAAAAAGGAATTCGCTTGTTGATGAAAGTTGAAAAATACCTGATATGCCGGTATCGGTTTTTTTGACGGATTTAAGGGTAGTTTTATTGGCACTGGAATGACGCCAAATGTTGTTAAAATGCAGGACAAATGCTTTTATACTCTTGTCGATGCAAAGCGTGCCTGAGGGAGATAACTCAATACGGTCTATCTCTGCAGCAAAGCTCATGACGCAGGTAAAGTTTATAATGAATACAGATACGGCAATAAAAGCAGGTTTATGTCTGTTCAGTAAGTTGGATATGTTTTTCTTTGCGGAATGTTCCTTACTGCTTTGCTCCCGATAATGGTCCATTATTTTGTGATTCTTTCCAGGTTTATATATAATTTCAGACTTCATAATTTAACACATTTTTTTAAACAGCGGCAATATGATATCATAGATAATAATGTATTTATTCTAAATCAATGACTGCTTTATTTAATATTTTTCTCCGAGCCAGAATTGTCCCCCGGGGCCGGGAATATTGCGGTTTCGGGGAATATTGATATAGCGCTTCCAACTGACATGCAGATCTCCATAAAGCACATTGACGCCGTTGTTATGTACCGGTTCCGGCAGGTATGAATAGTGTATTATGCCGGTCCACATGTCTGACAACCAACGACCATCAGCAACTAAACAGGTGCCGGAAGTCAATGATGTAAGCTTTGACTTATTGCAATAATGGGGTTCCTGCCCCACATAGTAGTTCATTGAATAAGTTCTATGGTTTATAGTTAAGTTTTGATGTGAACCATATGCCGATGGACAAGTATATACCGTTTTTTTATTTTGAATATCAGATACCATTTCATATTCTGTACCGGATATTCCAACATAGGGAGCAATCACGGTGGACCAGGCATAATATGGCGCCGGAGGAGCCTGAGGAGGGAGCCAGGCGTCATGGTCATTCGAATACATCATAAAGCCGGTCCCCAACTGCTTTAACTGACTAGTACAGGTTATTCCCCTTGCTTTATCACGGGCTTTGCCTAAGGCCGGCAACAGCATGGATGCCAGGATTGCAATGATCGCGATCACGACAAGCAGTTCAATGAGTGTGAATTCGTGGTGATACTGCCTTGTTATATTTCTTTTTGACGCATAAAACATGGTTGCTACCTCCTAATTCTGTGAGCTTCTTAGACCAACTTTATATTATAACCCGGTTTCCCATCCTCTCTAATGATGAACATACTTCAAGCTTGAATTAATCCTAAACGGGCTTGGTTGTTTTTCCAGGTTACAGCTACTATTGCACTTACATTGTTTATCACCTGAATCCGTGAAATTTTTTCAGGATTCACTTTTTATTTGTTAATTGGCTGAAAAATCAGCCGAACGACTTGATTTTAGCGGTTATTTTCTGTTGCCGGGTCTTGTTTTTTCTTTTTATACCGCGGCATTGCAGATTTTTCCGCTGAAATCCTGATTTTTATTTTTTTCAATGCCGCATTAAGGGCATTTAGGCTTGAATCAGTCAGGTAAAACGGGATCGGAGACGCGGTCAGCTCCATTTTATTCATTCGATTGCCGAGAATATCCAATGCATGGACTCCAGATGGTAGAATTAATTTGCGCTTTTCATTTTCTTTCGGGTATAGTGCGAAAATAGCTGCTACCGCCTTATTTTTACCGCTGAAAGTATAGGCCCTGACATTACTGCCAAGTTCCACTTTGTTGACAAACTTTGTCTCTTTCAGCAGCTTTGCGAAAACCGCTGAAGCCAGATATTTCTCGTTCGGTAATAAACGGTTATTGAAAAAACGGGAAAGGGAGTTTCCCTGGAAGTTCTCATTGATCAGGCACAGCTCCTGTATATGGCGTCCGGGGATGGCTATAGAAGCACGAACTCCTTGCGCTGCATCAAGCAGATAGCGGCGAATCAGATACCCCGGATGGTATCTCGGGCCGTTTTTATGATCGCTGCCGCCCCGGGCCTTGGGGTTCAGGTAATAGAGTTCGGTGTTCCAAATTCTGACATTGGACAAGTTGTTTTTTTTAAGAAAATTGTAGAATGCTTTAATTACGTCTTCACCTGATTTTCTGCTGTCTTCGAACATACTCTGATATGCATGAAATGAGAGGGCGTCGAGATATTTACCTCCACCAAGTTTTAGAACCCCGTCAACATAACCTATGATGTGCCCGTTGTAGTCTCCTGTCGCACAGATACCGACGACAGAAGCAGCCGGATCATTCTTCTTGATTATACGGTATGCGCTTTTCAAATAGGGTAAGTATTGCTGTTCCGTAAAGAACAGGTTCGGTTCATTCATTACTTCATAGAATCGCACCTTGCCTTTGTACCGTTCAGTTAAAGAGTCCACTAAGTGTGTCCAGTTTTGCATTGGCGGAAGAGCGGTTTTTCTGCCGATACGGGTGAATTGCGGCATATTGGGCGGGCATGGCACCACTTTTGACTTTTTATAAAGCCATCCAGATAGAGCATGGCTGTGATTGTGTTGACGTGAAGGATATGTGAAGCACATTCCTCCTAATACTACCAGCACTTCCATTCCTGCATTATTAACCGCCTCCACCAGGCGGTCGGAGTAAATGAAGTTAAACTTGTTTTCCTGAGACTCGATATTGCGCCAGAGAAACGGGTTCCCTCCATCCCAGGTCCGTATAAAACTGACGCCGCAGTCGGCAAGAAATGCCAGTTCATCATCGGAGACCAAGCGTTTTGAGGCACTGGAAAACACATTGTTCAGGCCAATATCCACAGGCAGTTCTCCGGTTTTGGCCTTTACTTTGGGGCACACGGCAAATTTTGCGTTGTTGATAAAATTACGCCCGTTTATTTCCGCATTAAGACGAAAAATACCATTTGGTAATGTTTCCGGGCCGATATCAAGGACAAAATCGTTTATTCCGTTGTTAATCTTCCTTTTCAGCCTGCCTTTAGATATAAGTCTGTTATTGGCAATAGAGGATAATTTCCACTCGATAGTCTGCTCGCTTGAGCCATTTTTCCCGCTGACAATCCGAACCGGCATTTTAATATCTTTTCCGGGAGTCATTCTGCGATCTAGCGGATCCCACTGAAAAGAACCGGAGAGTTTCGGACATGCCTTTTTCTTCTTTTCTACCGGACCTAGATAGAGGTCCGCAAACGATAAATCCACTGCTTTATTATTGGCATTATAGTTTTTTACTATCCGAAATCCACCCCATTTTTCTTTTTTTCCGGTTTTATATGTAAACTTGTAGCGTTTCCAGTCTGTTCCTATCAGTGGATAAAATTTACCCGCAGATCCTATATGCCTTGTAACGCGAACATAGCGGGACACTATCATTTTTACAGGAGATGAGCTCTTCGCCATAAAGCTGATTTCATACTCTGTATCAGGCTTGTAAGGGACTTCAGGCAGGTATAGCGCTACCCGCTCTGAAGGTTTGGCCGCGAATGTTAATGAATTACCCCACTTGGTATTATTAAAAGAGTGGGGTACAATTCTAATATCTCCGGTATCACCGAGCATGTAACCGGCTAGTTTGTGCTCAAAATTGTGGTTGGGCAAAAGGTTTTCCGCCCTCAGGGGCAGAGAGACAATAATAATAAATATCGATAAAAAAAGCTTGTTCATCAAAAAACCTTGTTGTAATGTTATTCCGCGTAGCTCAGTCCCACGTATGATCCGACATACTTTTGCTTATTCCGGGTCCAAAACTGGATCAGGTTAAGGTTTTCCGCATGTCCGTCAAAAAAGGCCCAGTTACTGCGATTTTGGTGGCGGTCCCAGCTTACCTGATAGAATGGGAATACTGACAGATCTGACGGAAGTATGGTTGAGGAATAAAAACGCAGCTTAAAGCTGTTGTTGCCGTTAGTCGCAACTGCGACAGGTGTTGCAGCCTGGAGGTTATTGAAAATTGATTCTCCAATATTTATGGTTCTGGAGGTTTTCAATTTGTTCAGCTTGAATGGATAATACTGATCCGTACTGCTTCCTCCGGTTGCTTTATGGGAAGAGACGATAGAGGGCATGATGTTTAAACCATAATTATGTATATAAAAGTTGTCGATACTGGAGCTGGTATCACATGAAGGTCCTTTAACTGAAGGGCAGTCAAATACGCTTCCCCGCAACTTTTCGACTACCTTGGGTTCGTAACTCAAGTATGGTTTATTGGTAATATTCATGTTGAGGTAGGTTTGTAAGTGGACGACCCAGGCACAAGAGCCGAGATAGGCCACCGGAACGTTGTAATAATCATAATCCCCGGAGTAAAGCAAATATGCCCCGGTCATCTGCTTCATATTTGACATACACTTGATTGAACGCGCCTTTCCCCTGGCCTGGTTTAGCGCCGGCAACAGCATGCTTGCGAGAATCGCAATGATCGCGATCACGACGAGAAGTTCGATAAGAGTGAAAAATCTACGCATTTTGGTTCTCCTCTTCCTGCTTTGATGGCAGGGGTTAATTTTTTACTCCATAGTTGCGTTTTGTTAAAAATATTATATATTATAATGTATATGGTCGCAATGCTTATTTATGTTTAAAAGGTATGATATTATGGATAAAATATATAAAAAACTACACGATAACGCAATTAGAATTGCAGCCGCTGGAGATGGGCTTGAACTTTACAAATTGTCCTGGTGGCATGACGAATCGAAACAATGGCCAATATTTCCGATGGCGGTTGAGGAGGCCAAAAGAAGTCAGGAGCGTCAATCGTTTAAGCAGGAGCATCGCTGGATGCTGCTGGTCTTAATCCTTGAAGGATACCATACTTATGAGCTGGACTCATACGAAATCAAGCTTAAGGCCGGGGAGTCGTGCGTCATTCCCGCACTTACAGAATACCTCTGCAGCACCGGGCCTGGCTATCATAAACTGATTATGATGGTTGATGGCCTATTGCTGAACCAAACCAGCAGGTTGTTAAACCTGGATGTTCCTTTTAAGTGTACTCCGCCACAGAATGTGAATGTTGAAGGTATGATTCGTACGATAGCCGCCTACATGGATGATGAAAAAACAGTCAATGCGCCGGAAATTATAGGTTTAACCAATAAATTACTCTCCGATTTGTCTCTTTTGTCTGTGAGAATAAACATGCCGGCAGATTTAAAGCTGTTTACAAAAATTAAGAAACGCCTGGGAAACAATCTGGAGGAGAAACTGTCCCTGTCCGACCTGGCTGCTGAATTTAATATTTCCCGATCTCTGCTGCATAAATTATTTATGAAAAATTCTTCCACATCCCCGCAGCAATACCGTATCGCCAGAAAGATGGAACGCGCGAAGTTTTGTCTGGAAAATACGCAACAATCGGTCAAGGAGATCTCATTTCAACTTGGATATGCCAATCAGCACTATTTCTCCAATGATTTCAAAAAGCATTTCGGTGTTTCTCCACGGCAATATCGTAAGAATTATGAGAGAGTTTGACGTTGTCGGGATAAATCTATATACGTCCGTCACTTGTGCAACAGGCTTATAATTAAGTCTTTATGTCCGTCATCTTTCTTGGAGAGGAGGTACTTGGTCAGCCTTTGTGCCGGCAGCGGTAGACGAATGCCGGAGGGAAGTTTTTCCAGACGATATCTGAAATAACGACTTCATCAAATTCGCTTTCAAGCAAGCTTCTGAAGCGATGATATGACGGCAGCATCCTGCCTTGGATGTATGCGAATGTGGTAAAGTATCCGCCTGGACGCAGGGAGGCGACGGCCTGATCCAGGATGCGTCTTTGCAGGTCACTTGAGAAAGAGGCCCATGGCAGGGCGGAAACAATCAAGTCAGCGAGCGGACAGTTGCGCTCTTTCAGCAGGGCCGGGAGTTCCTCCGCGCTGGCATTGATGAATTCAACTTCCGGCATCTTTTCAGCCAGCATCATACACAGGTTGCGATTGAGTTCTATCGCGATAAAACGGGATTCCGGATTTTTGTGGTTCAGAATGTATTTGGTGATCGGACCGGTGCCAGGGCCCAGTTCGACGATCAGTTCGGCGTTATCAATGTTGACTTCCGAAATCATTTCCTGGCAGAGAGAGCTGGAGCTCGGCCAAATAGTTCCAACTGTAACCGGTTTGAGTATAAACTCTTTAAGAAGTGCAGTTTTCAAACTTGTCCTCCACAAAGATTCTGTTTACCAGGCATAACGTTTTTCCCGTTCCTTGATTACGATTTAATCGAGGGAGCTCCCCCGGTTATCTTGATTTCCCGTTCTGTTTGATGAGATTTTACTCATTAATCAAAATAGCAGAAAAACATTCTTGAGACTTAATATAGTCCGGAAATAAAGCTTTTTCAATGTCATGGCAAACGAGGGTATTATTTTTTCTCTTGCGTCCTTGCAGAATTATATATAGAAGCTATATTATTTCGCGGGTATAAGAGGATACCCTACGCTCAAATATAAAATAGCTTGAAAATTTTTTTGAAAGGAAAGTCACATATGAAGAAAATGACCGCAATAATGGTAATGGTCTGTATGTTTGCTTTTGCCTCGACCGTTTCTGCTGATTACGCGACAAGGACCAAATCCATGGCTGGTGGCGGAGCCTCTGATTCAAACAGTATGACCACTTTCGGACATAAAGCCCTCTATTATATCCCTAACCTGCTTCTTGATGCGTTCGATATCGTTGATATGACTTTCGGCGCCGGCAGCCAGTTTTCCGCGGAAATGCACCTGACATACGGATGGCAGGTCGGCGGCTGGAACGGCGGCAGCTATTTTATTGGTAAAGGCTGTAACCGCCAGTTTGGCGGCGGCTATCTGGATGGAACCAACTTTGGCTTCTTTGTTGGCTCATATAATAATATTATCGGAGACGAATCTTTCGGAACCTATAAAAACTTTATTTTGACCGCCGAGGACTTTGCTCCTTTGTCATGGAATGAAGACGCTTTCCGTGATGGTGACTTGGATTATTTTGCGATCGGAGGCCGCTTCGGGTGGATGCTTAATATCTCTGTTGATATTCACCTCATTGAGGTGGCCGACCTGGCCGCTGGCGTGATCATGATCGACCTCAAGGGCGACGATCTTTAATACAACCTTTCTGAATTTAACTGGCGGAGCTTCGATTCTCAGTAATATTAATATCTGAGTTGTTTTTTTGCGGATTCGTAACGGATTAACAGCCCGCTGGAACTTGAACTCAAAACCGGGAACGCAAAATGGCAAAAACAGAACAACTCGAAGCAAAAATCCTTCGCGAGCTGCTGGAGGGAAAAGCTTTTGAGGAGATTAGAAGAAGTCTTGCCAATACCGACCCGGCTGACCTTGCAGATGTCTTTGACGAACTTGAGAGCGAAGAGTTGGAACAGCTTTTCAAGATACTTGATAACGAGACCGCCTCCGAGGTTATTGTCGAAATGGAGTCCGATGAGATCGATGAAGTTGTCGACAAATTTCCACCCTCAAAAATTGCTGATATTATTCGTGAAATGGCTCCGGACGATGCGGCTGACTTTTTTAACGAACTTGGTGAGCATGAACAGGGACAGGTCCTGCATTTCCTGAAACCGCCGGAAAGAAAAGAACTGACCGACTTGACTCATTACCCGGAAGACAGCGCCGGGGGGCGTATGACCAGTGAGGTCTGTGCGGTCTCCAGTGACGCGACTGTCCAGCAGGCAATTAGCGCAATGGCCGCGGCTGACTTCTCCGACCCGATTACCATGATCTTCGCGGTTGATCAGAAGGGCTGTCTTGATGGCTGTATCCATATTTCCGAGTTGATTAGCAAATCCGGGAAATGCAGAGTAAAAGATGTAATAGAGCAGCCTTTGGTTGTGGCCCATGTAACTGACGACCAGATGGATGTGGCCCGTAATTTCCAGAAATATGACCTCTATGTTATGCCGGTTGTTGATGCGGATAACCATCTTGTCGGTCGAATTACCGCTGACGATGTTATGGACGTTTTTGACGAAGAAGCCGCAGAGGATATGGCGAGAATGTCCGGAGCGCCGGATATTGAGCATAGAATCGAATCCCCGTTTTCTATCGTTAAATTGCGTTTGCCGTGGCTGATGGTGACAATGTTTGCCGGAATCCTGGTAAGTTTTGTTGTTCAGGAGATCGTTTCATTTGAAAAAGCCGCTCTTCTTGCCGCATTTGTTCCTGTCATTCTGGCCATGGGGGGCAACACGGGAATGCAGGCTTCAGCTGTTACAATCCGCAAGATCGCGTTGGGAGAGATTGAGTTTAAAAGTCTTTTTTCCATATTTCTGCGTGAATTGCTGGTCGGAGCGATAATGGGGGTTGTATGCGGCTGTCTTATCTCATTCGGTGTCTGGTTTAATTTGACTTTTTTTGCCGATAAGGAAATCGCCGTTTCTATTTACAGGCTTATGCTGGTGGTCTCATTCTCCATGTTCACCGCGATGTCTTTTGCCGCTCTGTCCGGAACAGTTATGCCGATTTTGCTTAACCGGTTTAAAATAGACCCGGCAGTGGCATCCGGTCCTTTCATCACGACAGGCAACGACTTGTCGGCTTCATTAATTTATCTGGCAATGAGCACATTGCTGCTGACTATCTAGGCGGGAACCGGAAATGGCAATCTACACTGAAAAGCAGCCGAAACCGATAGTTGCGATTATGTTTCTGGTTTTGGTGTTTCTGATGATGTTTTCACTGCGCCAGATCGGAGACCGGGAACTTTACTGGAATGAAGGGATTCATGCGACAATATCTCAAGTCATTTCCTTAGACCATCCTGTCAGTGTTATACACGGGGAAGTGACGTTGAATGAGTTTCCCTTGTTCCATCTTCTGGTTAATGGGTTGATGAGGCTTGGGGTGCCGGTTGAATATGCTTTAAGAATGATTTCCATTTTAGCCTTGGGAGGCCTGACTGTACTGGCCGGAATGGCCGCTTACCGGCAACACGGGCAAGTCGCCGGAATGGCCGCCGCCGCCGTAATGATGAGCTGTAACATTATAATGGAGAAAAGCCTTGAAGGCTATCCCTTCAATTTGACCTTGCTGTTCCTGCTGTCCGGATGGCTTATTTGGTTCTATTTTGGAGCAGGTTCGGGTAACTGGAACAAGGCATGGCTATTTGCATTTATATTCTGTGGTTTGGGTTTTTATACATGCGGTCCCAAAGCGGTTGTATATTTCATTCTGCCTCTGATTTTTATGCGTCGCCCTCTAACTATCTGGAGTAAATTACGTCGTAAAGGTTTGCTTTTCGGGCTGCTTGCGCTTCTATTTTTTGTCTTTATCTGGCTGGTTCCGATAATTGTCTTCAAAATGCCGATCAGACCGTTGGATATTGATTTTAGCTGGAGCAAATATATGGAGCATCTGAGGGATTTTCCGATCGGAGTCGTTATGCGCCTGCTGCCCTGGTCGATCTTTATCTGGGCTCCGTTTTGTGTCGGCCTTCATCCTTTGGACGAGCATCCCATTTTCAGTCGTTTTCTTAGAACAATATTTTTTGTCCTCTTTTTCATTATCTGGCTGAGTCCTTTTTCAGCTCCGCGTGATATTGCCATGTTGGTTCCCCCGGCGGCAATTTTGACTGGAATATATTACTGGATCGTTGTCAGGCGTTATGGCGGACATATCTATAACCTGCTTATTCCGGTTAATTGGAGTGCTATTGTATGTGGTATTATCGTTCTTATTTTCTTTTTGTTCCCGGTGAGCTGGTGGAGTTTCCTTTTCAGTTTGTCAAGAGGGGTTAAGTTCAGGACTATGTCGGAATATTACTGGCCGGGAATATTAAAAGGGACGGCGATGTGTATTGTCGGGCTTGTTCTGGTGACCAAATGCCGCCGTGGCTCCTTGCCTTTATGGGCTCATATAACCACATTGGCCTGCCTGGGCATGATGTTTTTCTGGGCGATTATTCATCCTTACCGGGCGCAGGAAAGTTCCTCCAGGCAGCTCGGAGCAAAGATCAAGCGGGTTCTAGCCAACAAACCCGACTCAGGTATTGTCTACAAATACAATATTATCGGTCTGTATGGCGCAATGTATTATGCCGACTGTAAGGTTCGGAAAATCCGTTCGCTGGACCAATTGCCCAAAGACAAGACCAACTTGTATATAATCAGTGCCGGAACCCCGCAGGCAATGAAACTCAGACTCGACTGGGAACCGCTTTTAATTCTTGATGAGAATGTAAATAAAATCTTCTTGTGGCAAGGGAGAAAAGTTCATGACTCCCCTCAAAAATGACTCCAAACCTGCACTATGTGTTTCTGGTCTGAAACAAATGCAGGTAGCGGTTAAAGAAGCCGGAATGCCTGCTTTCCGCGCAAAGCAGCTGCACGAATGGGTCTATGACAAATGGGTGCTGGACCCGGAGCAAATGCTGAATCTGCCCAAAGCGTTCCGTCAGTACCTGACAGAGTCCTTTAAATGCTGCTCCTCCAGTGTGGAACAAGTATCAGGATCCCCTGACGGGACGGAAAAAATGTTATTGCGCCTGGAGGATAATGAAGCGGTGGAAATGGTCATTATTCGCGCTCCGGAGCGGATAACCTTTTGCCTCAGTACTCAGGTTGGATGCCCGGTCAGATGCCGATTTTGCGCCAGTGGCGCGGATGGTCTGGTCAGAAACCTGGAGACCTATGAGATCATTGAACAGATGTTCCACGGTATCCATAAGGCCGGACGTAAGCCGGACAACCTGGTTTTTATGGGAATAGGGGAAGGGCTTCTCAACTTTAACAATCTGCGTGACGCGTTGCTCCTGCTTACTGAGGAATACGGTTTTGCCCAGCGACGGATAACGGTATCCACCAGTGGCTATGTTCCCGGTATGTATAAGCTGGCGGCGCTTGACCGGCAGTTTGAATTGGCCGTATCACTCCATGCCCCGAACGACACAATGCGGGCTAAGTTGATCCCTGACGCGGTGAGATATTCCGTTGCGGAAATTCTGGAAGCGACGGATCATTATCGTGAGAAAACCGGACGTATGCCCACTTTTGAATATACTCTGATCGATGGTATTAATGATTCAACTGAAGCGGCGACGGAACTGGCTGTTCTTGCTAAAAAACATCGAGCCAAAATAAACCTTATACCCTATAATGAAACTCCTGATAATGACTTCAAGCGGCCGTCTCAAAGTGCCATTAAAAGGTTTTCAGGTATTTTGGAGAAAAAAGGAATTCCGGTCACTTGCCGGATAGAAAAAGGCTCAGCCGCGGATGCCGCTTGCGGACAGCTCAGAGCCTCACATAAAAATTAATTGGCCTTACTAAGCTCTGGATGCATGGTTTTCAGCTTGACTGAAAATACCGCAAGCCCGGCTGCAAGACTTTCGTTGTGAGTTACAACGTTTTTGGGGACTTTGATCTTGAACATAGAGAAGTTCCAGATACCCACTATACCCGCTTCAATCATTTGGTCTGCCACTTCCTGGGCATATTGCCAGGGAGTCGTAATGATTCCGACCTTGACCTTCATTCGTTTAGATAATTCGGGCAGCTTGTCAAGCGCAAATACCGGTTTGCCATGTATTTTTGTCCCGATCTTGGATTTGTCCACGTCAAACCCGGCAATTATTTTTAAGCCATTCTCTTCAAAAGGCTGATATCCCATCAGGGCGCTGCCGAGCGAGCCCACTCCGACCAGAAACGCGTCATCAATCCGGTTCCACCCAAGAAAATTCTCAATCGCGACAATCATATCTTTCAAGCAGTAACCCATTCTAGGTTTGCCGGGGATGCCCATCAGAACAAGGTCTTTGCGTACCAGAACCGGCTCAAAGTCAAGTTCATCGATCAAGGTTGTAGTTGATACATATTCCTGACCCTCCTCTTCAAGGCGTTTGAGAATATGCAGGTAAATAGGCAGGCGCTTAATCGTTGGTAACCGTAAAATCTTTTTATTATTCTCTTTTTCCATAGGACAACCCTCGCATTAGAACAGCATTTATTAATATATTTTTATCAATTTAACATGTGACTTCAGGAAAGTCAACAACTTTTTGCGTAATTGATAAAATTTTCCCCGTTTTTTTACGATAAATATGCTGTCAGGCGGATGTAATGCGATGTATAAGCTCAATTTTTTATAGATAATGACTTGCTAATTTGCAAAAACGCGCTATTTTATATGGCTCTACAGATAGAACGGGGCGTAGCGCAGCCTGGCTAGCGCGTCTGGTTTGGGACCAGAAGGTCGAGAGTTCGAATCTCTCCGCCCCGACCATCTTTCCTGCTTAGTTGTCCGTTAAGAACGGAACCGCTGATATCCCGTTATCTCGACGAGGAGTAGCACAATATTGTCTGTATAATAACGTGAAGCGAAAAACTGACTGGATTGCGGGAGCTTCCGTTTATTTTTTCCGTTTGACACTGTCCCGTAATATCAGTTTGTACGGCAGAGGTGGAGTAACCGGCTGTTTGGCCTGTTCCACGCCCGCATCAATCAAATCCACGACCGCTTTTACCAAAGCAGGATAATCCTGACTGATAGTCGTTTGTGCCGGGACGCAGTAACGGGATACCATTGAACGTTCCGATGCAATAAGAGCAATATCATCCGGGATTTTTTTATTATAGAGGGACAAGGCGTAGGCGGCAATGATTCCGGCGTCTCCGCCGGGGCAGAAAAGACTGTCGATATTTTCCCTCAACAGTTTCCCCACTTCTTCAATAAACTGTTCAGGCGTTGCTGATCGTACATATGTTTCGTCAGAAGGTAAATTCTTACTTGCCAGACTGTCAATGATGGCTTGCTTCCTAATTTCCGGGTTCCCGGTTTTGCTTGATCCGATCAAGCATCCGATCCGCCGGTAGCCACTTTGATACAGGTAATCAATTGCCAGGTCCATGCCCTGGTATTCGTCTGAATGAACCGAATGCACCCCATTCATTTTTTCCGGCAGTTGTCGGTCGATAAAAATCAGCGGAAATGCGAACTGGTCGTCCCAGTTTTCCGCGATTGAAATATCAACCCCAATAGCGATGACCCCGCAGAATTGAACACTTTCCAGGCGTTTAAAGTTATCCGCCGGCAGTACTTCAACCCGGTAATCACGGCTTGACAGTTCGCGGGACAATTCGGATAGAACCATTTCCGTATATTTCTGGGACGGATAATCGATTCGCGACGGAGTGATGATCACTACATTACGGCGTTTGGACGAAAGCCGCGGATGATATCCCAGATCTTTGGCTATCGTCAGAACCTTGTCCCTGGTTTTTTCACTGATGCTGCTGTTGTTACTGAAAACCCGGGATACGGTAGCCGCTGAAACTCCGGCGGCTTTCGCTATATCTTGTATTTTCATAATCTATCCTGCCTATTTTTATTACTTATTGATAATGTAATGCAAAAAAACACGCAAATAAAGAAAATTTACGTAACTATTTGCATAAAATATCAATAAAACCGGATTGTCAAATTGGCAATGAAGCCTATTATAACTATAAAAGGAGCTGTTAATAATATAGAAGATGGAGTATAATGAAAAAGAGACGTATTAAAATCGGGCAGATCGGCATCGGTCATAACCACGCCCAGGGCAATATGGAATCGTTGCGGAAACTTTCTGATATATACGAAATCGTCGGAGTAGTCGAATCTGATCCGGTGTGGTTCGAGCAACGCAGTTCTCTGAAATGTTACGAGGGTCTGACGTGGATGACCGAAGAAGAACTTTTCGCAATCCCCGACTTGGACGCGGTTGCCGTTGAAACCGACGGTTTCGATTTGATTCCGACCGCGAAAAAATGTGCGGAACTCGGATTGCACATCCATCTTGATAAGCCAGGCGGGGAATCCATGCCGGAGTTCCGTAAACTGATGGATATGTGCGGCGAAAGGAAACTGGTGATCCAACTTGCTTACGCCTATCGCTACAACCCTGCCCTGCGTTTTGCTATTGATGCGGTCAAGTCCGGCTGGCTTGGCGATATTTTCGAGATCCACGCGGTAATGAGTCGATATGATGGTGATAATCCGGATTACCGGAAATGGCTCGCCCAGTTCAAAGGCGGCGCTATGTATATTTTTGCCGGTTATCTGATTGATATTATTGTGACAATGCTGGGCAAGCCTGATAAAATCACCCCGTATATGAAGCAGACCAGGAGCGATGGCCTGATCGATAACGGTCTGGCGGTCATGGAATATCCGCGCGCAACCGCGACGGTCAGGGTCTCTGTCGAGGAGGTTGACGGGATGAAGCACCGCCGGTTTATTATCTGTGGAACCAAAGGAACGATCGAAATCTCGCCGCTGGAAGCTCCTTCGGCGGATTACTATACAACCCCGTTATGTGCCCGGCTTACTCTGAAAGAAGAAGTTCCAGGTTATTCCGCCGGAACTCATATGGTCGACTGCGGTCCCATGGGAGATCGTTACGCCGCGCAGTTAAAGGAGTTCGCGCAAATCATCCGGGGTGAAATCGAAAACCCGTTTGATTCCAAACACGAATTGTTGGTGCAGAAATGTTTATTACAGGCATCAGGTTATGACATATAAGGAGAATCTTGAAATGCGTTTAAAAGACAAAGTTGCAATAGTGACCGGCGGTGGCGGCGCTATTGGCCGGGCAATATGTTTGGCACTGGCCGGTGAGGGTGCCAAAGTGGCGGTATTTGACTTGACAGTGGAATGCGGGGAAAAAGTCGTAAAGGAGCTGCGTCAGGCCGGAACTGATGCCATCGGTCTTGCCGTGGATGTAAGTAGCTATGATAATGTTGCAAATGCGGTTGCGGAAGTACATAACCATTTTGGCCGGATCGATATTCTGGTGAATTGCGCCGGGGGCAGCGCCCGTGGCAAAATGAAGGAATTCCATGAACAGTCAATCGAGGTCATCCACTGGATGCTGGGCGTAAATCTGTTCGGAGCTTTGCACTGTATTCGGGCGGTAACGCCATATATGGTAGAGGCGAAGCAGGGCACTATCGTCAATGTTACGTCGATAGTTGCTTACGGCGGCAAGGCGAAATGCGTTGAATACGGCGCGGCCAAGGGCGGCGTTATTGCGGCCACTAAATCTCTCGCGATTGAGCTTGGGCCGTTTAACGTTACCGTAAACTGTATTTCTCCAGGTCTGGTCCAACGCACCGTAGTGGAGGATGAAAAAGCCTTTGCCGAACGCTACTCAGTCGTAAACCGCATTTGCACTCAGGATGATGTCGCGCACGCGGTGCTTTTCCTGACACTGCCCGAGTCCGATTTCATAACCGGACAGGAATTCGCGGTGGATGGAGGCCGCAGCCTCGGTTTGCGCGGCGACTGAAATCGACTATTTATATCTCAATAACTCAAGATTAACACCGTATTATCGGGGAATTAACTATGTATGCAATGATGATTGATGAGAGTAAGAATTTTGTTTGGAGTGAAGTGCCGGACCCGGTTATCAAACCGGGAGAGGTCTTAATTGATATCCACGCCGCAGCGCTGAATCGGGCCGATCTGCTGCAGCGGGCCGGCAAGTACCCGCCGCCTCCGGGATGGCCGGAATGGATGGGACTGGAAGTCGCCGGGGTTATCTCGGAAGTCCCATCTGGCAGCCGCTGGATGGTTGGAGATAAAGTCTGCGCGCTTTTGGGAGGGGGAGGCTATGCTGAACAAGTCGCGGTCCCGGAGGAAATGGTGATGCCGGTTCCCGAAGGTTTGTCAATGGCTGAAGCCGCGTCCCTGCCGGAGGTCTTTGCCACTGCCTATCTTAATCTGTGCCTGGAGGCCGGCATGAAGTCTGGCGATACGGTCTTTATTCAGGCCGGAGCCAGCGGCCTGGGCATTGCGGCCATACAACTGGCGAAATCGTTCGGCGCAAAGGTGATTACGACCGTCAGTTCCGAGACCAAGGCGGAAGCGGTTCGCGCCATCGGCGCCGACATTATAGTCAACCGCAAGACTGAAGACCTGGGAGAGGTTCTGGACAATAACCCGCCAGATATTGTTCTTGACTGTGTTGGCGGTCCGGGCTTGGGGCAAAATCTGGAAAAGATTGCGATCGGCGGACGCTGGATCCTGATTGCCACGCTTGGGGGGATAAGCTCGGAAATCGCTCTGCGTCCGATCCTCAAACGCGGTTTGAAACTGTTAGGCAGCACCTTGAGAAGTCGAACCACTGAGATGAAGGGGCGGATCCTCCATGATTTGGCAACAACGATCTGGCCGCAGATAACTGCTGGTAGAATCAAGCCTGTTATCTATAAAATTCTGCCGATGGCGGAAGCCGAAGCCGCTCACGAAATTCTCGAGCGCAATGAGAATATCGGCAAGGTCGTTTTAAAGTTACGCGACTGAAGCGCCCTGTATGACCAACATCCTGAATAAAATTCCGGAGCAATACCGGATATGGACGGTTTTGATCTGTGGAACCGGACTGTATTTCTTCGCGAACATTCAGCGCGTTGCGATTCCGGGTTCGATCTTCAATCTGTTGCAGCAGGAATTACAGGTCTCGGCCCCGTATATCACGGCATTCGGTGCTTCGTTCATGTATATCTACGCCCTGTGTCAGTTGATAATCGGCCTGCTGGTTGACCGTTTCGGTGGCAACCGGACCATTGCGGTCGGGGCTTTTCTGTTTTGTCTTGGCTCCGTTATGTTTCCGTTTTCTCAATCACTGCAGATGCTCTACCTCAGCCGGATTATTGTTGGACTTGGGGCCAGTTCGCTTTACCTGAGTCTGGTCCGGGAGATCATGCGGGCGTTCGATAAAAATTTTACGATCATGCTGGCGGTTATGATCCTGATCGGATATGCCGGCGGGATCGTCGCTAACGCGCCGTTTGTGTTTTGTGTAAACAAAATCGGTTGGCGCTATACTCTGGGGATCGCGGCTTTTATATCCATCGGGTTTTATTTGCTCTTTCTTATCATGAAATCGACGCTGAAAATGCCGTCTTTGCAACCGGTAAAATTCAGCTACAAACCGTTTAAAACGATTCTGAAAAAACGCCACAACTGTAACTTATTTCTGTTTACCGGAATAAATTTCGGCCTCTATTATGTTCTGCAAACCGTTATCGGTAAAAAATTTCTGGAGGACTACTGCGGCATGGCTTCGGATAACGCGGCGTTGATACTGTCGCTGATGGGGATGATTTCAGCTGTATCAGGTCTGAGTTTTGCCATCATCAGCCGGATGCTGGGAAACCGCAGGCAGATTTTTATCCGGATTGTCGGTGTGACTTGTATTTTGGTCTTTATATCTATCACAGCGTTGATAATGCTGGAGGTCAGAACGGCCTGGATTGCGGCCTTGCTCTGTCTATTGTCTTTTACCGCCAGCACTTCGTCAATCGCGGTGCCTTTACTGCGTGAAACAAACAATTCGGACAGTATTGGTGTGGCAGTTTGTATTCTCAACTTCGGTTGCTATATTGCGGTTGCGGTCCTTGGGAATACCGTTGGAATCCTGATGAACCTCTGGCCGCCGGAGTTGCATGGTCAGTTAAAGATCTACGGTTCCAGTTCATATCTGGCGGTATTCGGGACCATGCTGGTGTTATCGACGGTTGTGACCTGGTGTTCTTTCCGCATCCGCGAGACAATGGGCCGTAATTTAGCCGACTCAACTTTATAAAGACGGAAAGCGTTATTACCTGTTATCAGCAACTCTTTGCTCTGTGTCTAGCCTGTGAACAACTTCCGCCTCCCTGGTCGTATTATATCAGCTTTTTTCCGGCATAAAGACTGTCGCCAGAGAGACATAACAAGTCGCAGGCCCCAATAACTTACCAGCGAATACCAGTCTCTGTATCATAACCGGGCATAGGCCGACAATGTTCATAAACAAAAGGATCAGGTAATAGAGTTGAAAGGAAAAAATATAAAAAGTATAGAACTTAGAGGGTTTTATTTACAATCAAATGTTGCACTGGTGTACTTGCCTCTATAAGGTTCTTTTGGCAGGTCAATTGTCGCGATATACCAGTCGCCGGATTTTGAGACTCCTTTGCCGGATATTCTGCATGTTGTCTTAAAGGTCATGCGATCCAGCTTTGTATTCATCAGGGCATCGCATACTGAAACATGAAGCTTTCCATTTTCTTTTCTGACAAAAAGAGCTCCGGGAGCGTTAATTGAATATTGACCGGATGAGGCTTTCATTATGTTTTTACCAGAGAAAAAGATACCAGCGGCACGCAGCCCGTCGGCGCTTTCCGCGGCCTGAAGTTCTGTGGTATTGGTGATTACCCTGACTTTCCGGGCATTTGCAGTATTGTCTCCAGAACCAAGGTTCACGGTATAGGCATAACTTTTTGGTGATGAATCTTTGCCATGATTGATACTGACTTGCAATACATTGCACTCGCGAGTTTTATTTTTAATATTCTTGTTATTAGGGTATACCTTGTTCCATTCGGCTTTTCTTTTGCCGGCCCGGACCTCCACTTTTCCGTCTGTGTATTCAGGCAGGATATTGTAGCGGAATCCTTTTTTCTGTTTAATCCAGGCTGGTTTATCACCCTTTGCAAGGGTAAGAGAAATACTTTCACCCGAATCAGGCTCGGGTTTTCTGGAATCTTGCGACGTACTCAAAGAGCCCTTCCAGAGGGTCTGATCTATGGTTGTGACCATATCCATGCCGGACTGGCTCTGACGATTAACCAGACCTGCGCCTAAAGCCAGCAGGGTATCTCCGAAGATAAACCAGCTTTTATGAGCAGTCACAGCAAAAAGCTCAGGCGGAAATTTCATGGTACATTCGTTACAGCGGTTGACCTTGTCGGTTATAAATCCGCACGCAGCGTCATTACCGTCGACAATGCCGGCGGAATAAGCGAATTTACTGTTAAAGCCGCGCCAGTTTGTCATTGCTTTGAGCTTTAATCCGCGCAGGGCTGTCACTCCGGGAACAGAGTCCAGCTCCCAGCTTCCGATAATAGAGGTGTATTCATTCCCGTCACGACAAAACATGGTCTGGCCGTCACAGGTAAAATAATTGAAGCTTTTGAAGCTCTCAATCCCGTTGACTTTTGAAGAAGCCATCCTGATTATAGCGTAGGCTTCCTCGTTTTTTCTTACCAGCGTGTCGTTGTTCCAGAAATACCTGTTTCCATGATAAATTCCCGGGGCGCTTGTTTTCATTTTTATACTTTTGGATTCAGCTTCTTTGACAAAACGTTGTAATTCTTCTCTCTGCTTCTTATCAAGAGATTTGTCAAAATTGTTCAATATCATTTCCGCCAGTCCGGCCGTTCTTGGTTGTCGTGACTCATTGCTCATATAGGAAAAATTATGTCTGCTGAGGCATGGCGGGACATATCCTTTGTAGATAAACCAGGAAGATCCCCGTATATATGATATTACACAGTCAATGCCATTTTGGAGCTTTTTATCCCAGGGCGATTTGTCCAAAGAATTCAGGATTCTCAGAGAGGAGTATATGCCGTCATAAGGATACATCCAGACCATGCATTGACGTCCGTGCCCCCATCCGGCGCCGTCTGAAGTCAATCCTTC